>VAOX01029774.1_pt1 | contig 22896 bp, 16 predicted proteins | sample 3393891 | NCBI WGS metagenome assembly VAOX01 (sample SAMN08290429, study PRJNA428436) | hydrothermal vent metagenome | isolation source: Deep-sea hydrothermal vent chimney | place: Indian Ocean: Southwest Indian Ridge | depth 2822 m m | reverse complement strand
GCGCAGCCGTATTCACCAGATGGGTGATCTGCAACGTCTGATAATATTGATTATTATCAGACACTTACAGTATTATTGCGCGTTCAACTGATTTTTTTAGGATTAATCAGCTGGACGCGGAAAAGATGTGCAGACTTTCGTGACCCAACTGATTAATCCAGGATGACATACCAGTATAAAAAATAGCAGTAAAAATACAATATAAGGAAAATACGATGAAAGAAAAACGATTCTTACGCACACTTTCACTTACATGCATTGTTGCCCTGGCAGGCACAACCATTTCATATGCTACGGGCCTTGTACCTGATCGGGGTACCCGCTTTGAACAAACCGGCGCATTCGCGAGCTTTGAACGACGTAATGGTGGAAGACTTGGCGGGCTGGCCTGGCTGGATTATGATGCGGATGGCGATCTGGACATGATTTCGACCAATGGGCGAGGCGCGTCCAGTGGGTTGTTTAGAAATGATGGTGGGGGCGTATTTACAGATGTTACCCAGTCTTCAGGCCTGGTCTCGCTCTCTGGAAACTCCGGTGTAGTTGCAGGGGATATTGATAACGATGGTTACCCTGATGTGTTTATGTCGGGGGAGGGGAATTTCGTCGGCCCTGTGCAGTCAGCCACTCGGCTTTTTCATAATAACGGCGATGGTACATTTACTGATATAACGGCCACTGCCAATGTCCCTGGTGGTGCTACTGCATTATCAGCCGCTATGGCCGATATCAATAATGATGGTTATCTTGATCTGTTTATTAGCGCGCAGGGGCATCTGGGGCTGGTTTTCCCCCCTGCCAGGCAAGACACGGATCGTCTGTACCTGAACAATGGCGACTTAACCTTCACTGATATCAGTGAGTCAGCGGGAATGTCAGGGCTGGGCTCCTGTGCCAATGCTTTTAGCGATTATGATAATGATGGCTGGGTGGATCTGTTCGTTGCTGCATGTAATGACGTTACCTTTGCGGCCACGCCATTTCATCTGTTCAGAAATAATCACGACAATACCTTCACTGATGTGGCCGTTGAAGCTGGATTAACGGAGGGTGGTTACTGGATGTCGGTGAGTTTTGGCGACATTGATAACGATGGTGATTTTGATTTATTCTCAACCAGCTTTGGCCCGGAGGATCCGCGCAATCTGGGTTTCGGTATAAACAATGCGCATGCCCTGTATCGCAATAACGGGGATGGTACTTATACTGATATTGCTGATGAAGCGCTCGGTCTGAATCAGTTTTCCTGGGGCTCAACCTTTGCAGATTTTGATAATGATGGATTTGTTGATCTGTTTTTTGCAGGTTCTCTAGCACCGTTTGGTCTCATTGGTCCTGGCCCATTCGGTAACCCTGGGCACCTGTTTATGAATAACCACCAGGGTGGTTTCGAACAAAATGATGAAGCACTCGGGGTGGATCTGAGCACAGACCAGGTGTCGGGTGTTGCCCAGGCAGATTTTGATGGTAACGGTTTCCCTGATATTGCGGTGAGTCGCACTGTTTACCTGTTACCACCTGACCCAGTTACTGGCGAGCGTGCCGAAGCGGGTTCGGGTGAACCTGTTTTACTGTCAAATAATGGCAATGGGAATGGCTGGTTAGTTGTCCAGCTTGAGGGAGGACAAAGTAACCGCATGGCAATTGGTGCCAGAATTGAGGTGATTACACGCCATGCACATCAGCACAGAGAAATTCGGGCAGGCAGTAGTTTTCTGTCGTCAGAATCGCCCTGGCCGGTTTTTGGGCTGGGCAGGGATCATCATGCACTGGTAAATGTAAGTTGGCCTTCAGGGCTTAACGAATGGTACTTTGGGCACGATAAACAAACGATGCGCCTTGTTGAGGGTAGCGGTCTGTTCCAGTCGTATCGTTAACCTTAAGGGTGCTTTTAGAAAGAGTCTGTAGAGGCTACAGCTTATATCTGGATGTGCCCTGATTTTTCCAGCTTAATAGCTGTGATAAATGCTCAGATAATACGATAAATATTTATTTTTAACTGTAAATGGAGTAACCCATGTTTAAAAAAATAGTTGTAATTTTTCTTATTTTTACAGGGCTTATCAGTCATGTATATGCTGATGAGAGACGATTTATCGGGATATGGCACAAGGGTACGGGGAGCAATATTATTACCCGGCCGGTAGAGCTCAGTGCTTTTCTTGCCAGAGGGAGCGAACTCGCAGACAAAGGTCTGCGTCTGATAGATGTTGAAACAGATCGCCATAATGGTAAACGTTTTTATACAGGTGTCTGGGTCAGCGGATCGGGTAGTAACATGTTTGCTGGCCCAATGAATGTCCGAAAATTTGCGGCACAAAGAAAGTCGTTCAGGGAAAAGGGAATGCGGCTAATTGATTTTGAAGTGTTTCGCAGTAATGGCAGGCAGCGTTTTCTGGGGGTCTGGCGATCCGGTACAGGCTCGGAAACGCTCACTCGCCCATTGACGCTTTCGCAATTTATTAAACGTGGTGAGAAGCTGGTGTCAGAAGGTAAGCGGCTAATAGATGTGGAAGTTGTACAGCGGGGAAACACTGTCAAATACATAGGTCTATATCGAACAGGCACTGGTGGTAACCTGTTTACTTCTCCTCGATCCCATAAACAGTTTATTAAAACTCGAGATGAAATGCTGGAAAAGGGGATGCAACTTGAAGATATGGAAATGTTTCGTAAAGGGGATCAGTTTCAGTATGTCGGGGTCTGGAAATCGGGTTCAGGTGAAAGCCGACGAAGTCGGTCACGCAATTACAGTCAGTTTTCAAAGGCCGGAGAAAACTTTACAAAAAACAAAGGTCTTCGCCTTGCTGATGTAGAAATTTTTATGAAAAATAAAGAACAGGCACAAACATCTACCCGTGCGTCTCAATCGAGTGCTGAAAACGTGAGTTTTCCCCCATTGCCACAATATATTGAGTTTTCTGGTGGACCTCGTGTAATAGTTGATTTTGGAATTATTATTGATGGCAAACCACGCATTACAATACCTGTTGATTTTTTACCAGTTTTGCCAATAGTTGATGATAAACCTGTTTTTCCTGATAATTTTTGTGGTTTAAGAGTTATCAGAGCCAGTAGTTTTTTCTGGCACGATCAACAGAACAAAGTTGTGTATCAGACTCCTTATAACAGCTCTGAAAATGTAGTCGATCTGGGTTCAAATGTATTTCTTGGTGGAATCGACTTCACCGGCCCTGTTGGAATTTGTTCTAATACAAATGATAGCTGGTTTTTCCCCCAGCCATTGACATCTACGGGTAAAAATCCGTTGCCTGGTCTAAAACTTGTTATAGAACTAAGCCAGGGATCCAGGATTGAATTTTTGAACTATACTATTCAACCAGGAGAGGGGTTGAACCCATTAGAATTATTTAGTGACGATGTTTTTGAAAAACTTGAAAAGATAGCAAAAGCATTTGAACTTGATACATCTATTGATAATGGCTATTGCGGTATCGATGAGTATGTAAAGGAGGTTTGCAAAGAATCAAAAGCAAAATGTCCGGTGAGTGATGAGTTTGACTCACCCTGTTGAGATGCCCTGATGCTTATCTCAATAAGCTTACAGCACTATTGCGTGGCCAGCCGATGAGCTCAGGATGAGTCCAGATTAACATAGCCCGAGGTTAACAAATATGTAATTAATATTTGTCTATTATTGAATGCGCGTGTTATATTGCTGCTGGAGAAGATGATAATGGGGTCTGATATTCAGAAGCCGCTGATACGCCTCTGTGGTTGATATTGCGGTTGATGTTTTTGAGCAGGCAGAAGGTATTGTTGTCATCTTATCCTGAGCTCAGCTGTTATTAAGTACGGCTGTGTTTTGTAAAAGCCAGAGTGTTTTTTTGACGCAGTTCTCATAAATGAAATGTGGGAAAATTATTAATACCCTGGTATCCACAATAATAAATACAGTGTCTACAATAATAAATACAAAAAATAATTCAATGGAATTAAAAGGAAAATGTGATGAGAAAAAAAACAATAACTCAAATATTGCCATTTACTGGTCTGGTGATTTTTGCGGGGTTTGCCACTATGGCGCAGGCAAGTGCTACAGGGGCTGTACCTGATAGCGGTACAAGCTTTGTTCAATCGGGCGCTTTTGCGGGGTTTGAGCGGCGCAATGGAGAGAGTCTGGGTGGCCTTGCCTGGCTCGATTACGATGGTGATGGGGATCTGGATATGATCTCAACTAATGGCGCAGGTGTTTCCAGTGGTTTGTTCAGAAATGATGGGGATGGTGTATTTACCGATGTAACGGAGTCTGCCGGCCTGGTTTCATTGACCGGGAACTCGGGCATTGTTGTGGGTGATATAGATAATGATGGTTTTCCTGATGTCTTTATGTCTGGAGAGGGTAATCTGGCAGGGCCCGCTCAGACGCAGACGCGGTTTTTCCATAATAATGGGGATGGCACATTTACCGATATCAGCGACACAGCCAATGTACCTGGAGGGCTTACAGCGACATCAGCAGCAATGGCCGATATAAATAATGATGGCTACCTCGATCTGTTTATTGCATCACAGGGGCACCTTGGCCTTGCTTTTCCACCGGGCAGACAGGATACCGATAAACTCTACCTGAACAATGGTGATTTGACCTTTACAGATATTAGCGAGTCTGCGGGTATGTTTGGGCTGGGCTCATGTGCGAATTCATTCAGTGATTATGATAACGATGGCTGGATGGATATCTTTGTTTCGGTGTGTAATGATGTTACTTTTGCACGAACGCCTGTTCTTGTGCTTAGAAATAATCATGACAATACCTTCACTGATGTGTCTCAACAGGCGGGGCTTGCGATTGGTGGTTTCTGGATGTCGATGAGTCTCGGTGATATTGATAATGATGGCGATTTTGATTTATTTGCGACTAATTTTGGCCCGGCTAACCCGCTGGGTATCGGCGAGGGCGTGGGTCTGCTCAATGCACATGCTATGTATCGCAACAATGGAGATGGCACCTACACAGATATAGCCGATGAAACACTGGGTGTGAACCAGTTTGCCTGGGGATCTACCTTTGCCGATTTTGATAACGATGGTTTTCTCGACCTGTTTTTTGCGGGATCCTTACCGCCTTTTGGTCTGGTTGGCCCAGGCCCCTTAAGTAATCCCGGACACCTGTTTATGAACGACCATCTGGGTGGTTTTGTGCAGAATGATGCGGTACTTGATGTGGATCTGAGTGTGGATTATGTATCAGGTGTTTCCTATGCCGATTTTGATGGTAATGGCTTCCCGGATATTGCTATCAGTCGCTCAGTGTATTTACTGCCCCCCGATCCTGTTACCGGTGTGCGTGAAGAGGCAGGTTCTGGCGAACCTGTATTGCTTTCAAATATCGGCAATGGCAATGGCTCGTTAACGGTGCAGCTGGTGGGCGAGCAGAGCAATAGTATGGGTATTGGTGCAAAAATAGAGGTGATTACACGCCTTAACCATCAGCATCGAGAAGTCCGCGCAGGCAGCAGCTTTATGTCCTCAGAAACGCCCTGGCCTGTATTTGGTCTGGGTAAATCACATAAGGCATTTATAAAAGTGAGCTGGCCTTCAGGGCTTATTGAATGGTTTGTCGGCTACCGTGGGCACAAAGCGCGTCTTGTTGAGGGTACGGGGTTGTTTCAGTCAAATCGCTAAACACCCTTAACCTGTGACGATCAGTTGGGTACCTGAAGTTATGTTTCCAGGTGCTCAACTGATTTTTTTCAGTGATTTTTTTCAGTGATTTTTTCCAGGTTAAAGTCTGTCCAGAGCCTCAACAGGCACAGTGACCATCCAGGTATCAATATCGAGTACAGCCCCTCCCCAGTTACTTCCCCATACCACTTTGCTGGCATCGCGGCTGATGGTAGCGTGTGGTTGTGCCCAGTAGTCTGCCGGGTTGCTCTGGTGTTTTGCCAGGCGCACGATTACCGGCGATGTATCTAATTTAGCCAGGAACACTTCCTGGTTATACCAGACGTTTGCTGTGCTACCGGTATAATGCGAAATTACTACCCAGCCAGGTTTGTCGAGTGCTCTGCCTGAAATGTGAACAGCACCTTCCCACACACTCGTTTCGATTTCACCAACCAGGTTGCCGGTTGCCAGATCGATTATTTCTATTGCGCCCTGGCTCTGGTATTCAATACCGACATAAACATCCCGCCCATTTATATCTGTGGCGGTGTCACCGTGTTCACCGTTAATAGCGATTGCCGTTGCCTGTGAGAAATCTTTATTAAATGCCATGGTTCCACAGGGATTGCTCAAAGTGCCGGCGTCAGATGGGCGACCGTTCTGGCCATCACAGGCTGGAGGGTTCCACAGTACCACTACATGTGTACCGGACGGTGACATGCTTAAATTATTTGGGCCACCCACGCCATTACCATCGGTTGCGTAATCGTAAACGCCAATAATGGAATCGGTCTGAAAATCATAAACTATCATGCCGTACTGGGTATTAAAATCGTTGCTCATTCCCATAAGTGCCCAGTAGCGTCCGTTTCTGGATGGCGCACCTTCCTCACCGGTTGAAAATCGAGTTGCACCTGGCCAGATAGTATTAATGTTGGTGACACCGGGGTAGCCGTTAATGGAAGTTACATTTGTAAGGTTAGCTACTTCAGTAAATGTGCTGTCGGTGGTGTCAGCAAGATCGTGTAAGAATATTTGCCTGCCGCCATTAAAGGGCATGCGGTAAAGTAGACCGGGGTCAGTTGGGTGCCATTGAAACTCTACACTGTCTCCCTGCAGGCTAACGCGCCGAATATGTCTGTAGGTATTCGCATCATACAGGTGCCAGAAACCATCGCTGGCGAGTAATAACATCTGTGACTGGTCTGCGTTAAATACCTGGCGGCGTGAGTAGTCCGGCACGATTCGATTCGCAATAGTATTCGAATCATTAATATGATCAGAAACCCGAACAATACAGGTACCGTAATTCGGATCCAGGTAATGAACACCTTTTACCGGTTTAGTGATGTTCGGGATGCTAGTTATTGTGCGCGTTGTTACTGGTGTGTATCCACCGTTGTCTGCGTACAGGCTTGAGCAGGCAGTGGCCGTTTGCTGAGCCTGAACTGTCATGTTTGCGGTTGCGGTGTTTGAAAAGTTATTTTGCGCATCCCTCATCCGGTAAGTAAAGCTGACATTACCTGAAAAACCTGTGGATGGTGTATAAGTAAAACTGCCATTGCTGTTTACTACGGCTGTACCCGATGAGGCCTGTGTTACTAATAGCCAGGTTGTTGGGGAATTGGGAGAGCTGCTATCGTTGATTGATAAATTTGCGTTTAAAACTGTTTGATAAGGGGTGTTAAATGTATCATTTAGCGCAGTCATCAATTCGGGAGTTGTAACATCAATAGAGTTGCTCAGGGCTGAGTTGCCCGCCGCATCCAGGGCAGTAATCTGGTAGCGATAAGTGGTGGATGCACTAACGCTGTTATCTGCGTAATTAGTGGTAGTTATTATGCCCTGATTAAGCACCACATTATCGCGTGTAACTCGATAACCGCTTATACCTGTATTGTCGGCTGAGGCGTTCCACTCAATCAAAACCGAGTTTGTAGTGGGTGTGCCTGATAGCCTTAAATTCGTCGGGGCAGACGGTGGCTCACTGTCCGGTGGTGGCACACCCGCTGGCGTAATTACTGCTAGTGTACTAGAAGCGGTGTTCTGTGAGGCATCAAAGGCTATTATCTGGTATTGATAATTCTGTGACCCGCTAACAGTATTGTCGGTATAGTTTGTCTGTACGGTTTCAGTTAGCAGGTTGTCATTACGTAATATTCGATAGCCAGCGACCCCTGTGTTATCAGTTGAAGCGCCCCATTCTAGTGAAACTGAGTTTGCAGTGGGAGTGGCAGATAATTTTAAATTTGCCGGGGCCGTGGGTGGTTCGTTGTCTGTCGCTGGAGTGCTGGCAGGGGTGTTTACTGTTAAAGTGGCAGAGGCGGTGTTTTGTGAAGTATCAAAGGCGACTACCTGGTACTGGTAACGCCGAGACTCGCTGACAGTGTTATCGGTATAGCCTGTTTGAGTGGTTTCAGCCAGCTGATTGCCATCACGAAATATCCGGTAACCTGCAACAGCTACATTATCGTCTGATGCGCCCCAGATAATTGATATTGAGTTACTTTGCACTGCGCCATTAACTATAAGATTTGTGGGTGCTGAAGGGGCTAGCACATCAATATTGCTGTTATTGTTATCGGGGGCATCAGTCTCACCAGAGCAGGCAGTGATGAGTAACAGTAGTGTTATTAACAGAGGAGTATTTTTAACGGTTTTTAATAGCATGATATGGCTTCCCTGTAATTTAATGGACGTTGAACAGGCATAGATATTAAAATAGCATTGTTCATGCGAAATGCTGACAGACTAAATCTGGAAAGCGAGAGCTAAAAAATACTATTATTGACAAACATACCCCAGTATTATCTTTTCCTGTGTCAGAAACTGTGAGCCAATTCCAGTTATATGAAATTAACTGTATGCTAGTCCATATCAGATAAAGTGGGTGAAAGGGCATAAGCAGCTAAAAGAGATGCCAAAAAGTAACTTAATCAGCTGGTTATCCTGAAAATCCATTCTCGGCGTGCACTTTAAGGTTTTTAACTGATTAATACAGAATGAGTAGAAACGCTCATTAATAAAAAAACAGGAAAAATTCCCTGTTATAAATAAACGCTAAAATATCTGGTGTGAGGGTGCTTATGGTGTGGTGTCGAGTCAGGTATGGATGATAGTGCAGAGCCTGAAAATGAACGCATATGGGGTGATGGGCAGGCGTATCATTAAAACGGGTTATTTAGTCAGGGCGGTTTGTGATGACCCTGGCCAGTCCGCTTTACCCTCGGCAGGTGACCGAGATCAGTAACTGATATTAGTGACTGATAATACAGACTTCTGGAAACACATTCGATAAACTTTTCTGCATATTTTTAAATGAAACACTGTCTGATGGCGTGTAGATGTAAAAATCAGCTGGGTGCATTCTGCAACAGTCTCTTTAAATTTATTTACCATGATTCTCTGAATGCTGGAAAAACTAGCTGGCCTGGATGGATTCACATCTTTTCGTACCGGCTAGTTTTTTCAGATTAATTAATTCGAACTACTAGAGGTTATAAATATGTTTAACAATCTGTGGACGGCTGTAAGGGCCGTTGTCCTGCTTACTGCATTACTACCATTTAGCGTGCTGGCAGATAAAATTACGCTGTCAGGTTCTCTTGGCGCTGCGAACCAGAATGGTTCAGATCCTGCGCTGGTTACCGACCCTTTGGGTGTTGTGCCAACAGATGCTTTTGGTTCAATCGAAGTCAATCTCGATATTGAAAACAATAGTCTTGATTTCAGCCTGGATGTAACGGGTATATTTATTGAGGAGCTGCGCAATTTTGGCCCGAATGCAACGCCAATACATCTGCATCTTGCAGGTGGCGGTGCGCCGGGTAATTTCGGCCCTATTTCGATTGATCTGTCATTAAATGCTGCGCAATCGGATTTTGTGGCAACAGAAACCGGCTTCCAGTTTTCCAGATCAGATGTTTCCATTCTGCTTGAAGATCAGGGGAACATTCAGTTAGGTATGCACCCGGGCAATGATCAGATTGTTGATGCTTTGCAGTCCGGGAATATGTTTGTACTTGTGCATAGCACGAAAGATATTTTTATTAACAATACCGGCCCTGTACCCGGATTTCCATTTGGTGAAATACGCGCCAATATAAGTCGTGTGCCTGTTTCAGTAAAGGGTCGTCCGGCGATTGGTATGGAAACGATTGTTCTGAAGGATGCAACGGATGTGGCGAGCGCGGTTGCCAAACTGATTGCCAGCCTTGAACAGAAGGGTTTTACGATTCCTCTGGTTGTTGATCATGCTGCTGTAGGTGCCAGTGTTGGTCTGGAACTGGCAGATAATCAGGTGATTTTTGCACGTCCACCACTGCATCTGGAAAAGAAGTTACTTAAAAGATCTCCAACACTGGCGCTTGAACTGCCGTTTAAGTACCATGTGTTTGAACAAAACGGCCTGATTAAACTCTCTGTTAATACACTGGGGTATATGATTGATCGTCATGAAATGTATACTAAGGATCGTGTACTGCATTTTACGAATAAGCTGATTGAGCAGTTTGGTACTTCTGGCCCTGAAGGCCATGGTTTGCTAACCGTAGAAAGCTTACGTACATATGATGAAACAGTGCAGGCCGTACAGGATGTTATTACAGCGAATACAGAGGCGGGCATTCCACTGGTGCTGGACTATGCCGATAATGCACAGGCTAATGTACAGGCACGTCATAAGCGACATTATAAAAAGCCTTTTAAAGCGACGCTGATTTCTTTTGGTGATCCAGCTGTGGGTACTCAGTTAATGCAGGCTGACCCCAGAACTGGTATTGATTTACCTTTAAGATATCTGGTCTGGGTCGATAAGTATGGTAAGGTGCAGATTACCTATGATGATATTAAGCTGACCGTAGCCAGAGTTAATTTAAAGGGTTTTGAAGACCGTATAAATGGACTGGCTGCCGGGCTTGATTTTCTTGCATCAGCCGCAGCCGGGCAACAGTAAGTCAGGTAAGCTGTTTTTGTGAAGGTGTGTTGGGCTGAGGGATCAGGCCCAACATCTCTAACAGCATTTTTCAGGTTCTATGCAGGCCCCATTTGCTCCTGACTCGGGCTTTTGCTAAAGTAGGCATCGGCTTTATCTTCATCCACTTCTTTTTCATTGTCATCATATAGCGGCTGTTCATAATCGAACCAGCCCCGTAAGCCGGTTTTTAATGAGCTTACATTATTAAACCCCATGAGTTGTAAGGTGTATGTGGCGAGGGCGCTACGATTACCCGATCTGCAAATCAGAATAACTTCTTTATCCCGCGCACTTGCCAGTTCTGGCAGGGTGTCCTCATAACCCCAGTCACAACTGGTTTCAAGAATGCCACGAGGTACATTTATGGTGTGTTGAATATGAACGGTGGCGTATTCTTTGGGTTCTGTTAAGTCGATGAGTAGTATTTTTTCGCCCGCAGTGATTTTTTCTTCCAGATCCCAGGGAAAAATTTCATTTATTTCAGGCAGTATTTCATCTATAAGTGCGCGGAATGTTTTCATGTGTCTTTTAATCGGGTTTGCTGGTGGGTTTGTTTTTCTGTCTGAGGCCCTGCTCAACCGCTATTACGGCAGCTTCTACGCGGGAGTGAACTTCGAGTTTGCGCAAAATGGCCTTAACATGAAGCTTTACTGTGCCATCAGAAATACCCAGGTTTCGTGCAATCACTTTATTGCTCTGGCCATCTGCCAGCAGGCATAAAATTTCCAGTTCACGGGGGGTGAGTGCGGAGAAGGGGGTCTGTTTTTTCTTTTCTTCTATGGGCTCGCCCTGCACCATTTTGGCCAGTACATCGGTCAGGCCATGGGCAACAACGCTTTTGCCTTTTTCGATATCACGCAGGGCACTGACCAGTTCATCCGGTTCCATGTCTTTTAGCAGGTAGCCCTGTGCGCCGTTTCTAAGGGCTTCAACCAGATCCTGCTCCTCGTTACTGGTGGTGAGCATAACGATGGGAATTTCAACTCGCTGCTCCTTTGCCTTAAGCAGTACTTCGAGGCCACTCATGTCAGGCATACGTAAATCAAGCAATACAATATCGGGTTTGAGTGTCTCAATTAACTCAAGGCCTCTTGAGCCTTCAGCTACGGCATCGATGACTTCGATGCCGCGTTGCTCAAGGAGGCCCTGTAAACCAACACGAAATAATGCATGGTCATCTATAATTAGTACTCGCATACTCAAGAGGTAATCTCCGATAGTCGTTGTAGCGGATCATGATTTGTTTCGCTACTGTAAGTGAAGTAAAGCTCAATTCGTGTGCCTTCATCCGGCTCACTTTCAATGCGCAGATCCCCACCCAGATAGTTGGCGCGTTCCTGCATAATGCTCAGGCCAACATGCTTTCCCGGGTGTTCGCTGTCATTAGGCATTTCAAAACCCCTGCCATCGTTTTCTATTAAAATATGGTGGTTGCCATCTTCATCACAGCGAAATATCAGATGCACATTCTGTGCCTGGCTGTGTTTGCGAATATTGTTCATGGCTTCCTGAACAATACGAAAAATATGCATTTCAAGATTTGGCGGCAGGTCGGAATTTTCCCAGTCTTTCTGTAATAAAATATACATACCCGTTTCTTTACGCAGACGTGAAATCAGTTTTTCTACTGCGGGCATTAAGCCCTGTTTGTCAATCGGGGTTCGACAATGTGCAATGAGCTCTCGTAAATCCGAATAAGCTTCATCCAGGCTATTTTCGACCTGTTCTATACCTTTTATAGACTGAAATTCTGAGGTGGGTTGCAGGGTTTCATCCAGTACGCGCACCTGGAAGCGTAAACTGGCCAGTGTTTGTGCGAGTGAATCATGCAGTTCATTGGCAATCAGGCTGCGCTCCTGCATAATAATCATGCGTCTGGATTCCTGGTCAAGTCGGGCTTTTTCGATGGCATTACTGAGTTGTTTTGCCAGTGTTGAGAGCAGTTCATGCAGATCCTGCTGGTTGCTGAGAGGCGGGACATTGAGTTTAATGCGAATGACACCAAGGGTACGGTTCCGATAATGCAAGGGCAGGTACCAGGAGCGTGAATCATCGCTTACATCACAGTGCAGTATTTCTGCCAGGCGTGTGACATGCTGGTTTTCATGGATTATCTGGTTGCTGGTAAGTGTGTCTGCCAGCTCCCGGGTGATTTTTGTGCGTCTTGGTTGTGAAACAATTTTCGGGTCGATGCCTGAGCCGGCAATATATTCCAGCCAGTTATTTTCGGTGATGAGCCAGACGGATACATTTTCGGCCTGTAATTGTTCGTAGCTAATTTTACAAAATATACTCAGCAACTCTTTTAACTCGCGCCCGGCATTTACGCGGGTGGTAATGTTGTATAAAATTTTCTGTGCTTTTTGCTGCTGCTGGTTGTTGCTGCTCTGTTGTTTCTGATTGTTAAGTGCAATATAGGATATGCTGATAAATATAAGCACGATAAGTGTTATCTGAATAAACAGGGCCCAGCTTGCAAGTGAATCGGCAAAGGCTAGCCAGATACTGTTGAGGCTTAATAAAAATAGCAGTATAAAAAGCGCAGAAATGCAGGCAGGCAGGTGCTGGTCTGTCAGTTGTCTGAATTCTTTATGTAATCGTTGAGCCAGATTCATATGTTTTTTATGTGCTATTTTCAGGGGTTATTTGTATGGTCTGCTTCTATGAGCTACTCTGACGGTGCGACATATGCAGGGTCGTTAGGATTCATAAAAATAAAATCAGATTTACCTTCTTCTATCTCAACATAGTCGACAGTCATGCCGTTCATAAATTCATTGGCAGTGATGGAAACGATGATATCTACGCCATCTGTTGTGTGAGTAACATCGCCTTCTTTGACATCATCAAAGCCCATGCCGTAATGGAAACTGCCATCTTGCATGCGAGTGCAGGCCAGGCGCAGTGGCAGGCCATCGAGGCTGGATGCTTTTGCGGAGTGTTTTATCTGCTTAACAGCGGCAGGTGTCAGGGTAATCATGTTATGTGCTCCGATCTGGAATGTTTACAGTGTTGTACAAATTGAACAAAACGTTGTGCCCAGTGGTTGGCTGCGGTGTCACGAAGGTGGGCATAGCTCGCCAGTGTGTTGTTTATAATGATACCATCCGATTGACCATTAACGCCCGAGCCACGCTTAACGGTATAGGCAAATCTGACCTCCGGATCAAGGTTTTCCAGTGCTGAATAATGGAACTCGTGCCCTGCGATAACGGGCTCTGGCGTGGGTTTAAAGTTTGCCCACGGGTGATGCTCCGTCTCTTGCAGTTTAATGTAGCCACGCCCCTGTGGGGCTTCGTGCATAACACAGTCAGCGGGTATAAAGCCGACCATTTCGCCCTGCTGGTCTTTCCAGCGTAAATTGCGGCTGAGATACATCAGGCCTCCACACTCAGCATAGCAGGGCAGGCCGTTTTCGAGTGCCTGCTTTATCTGTGAGCGCATATTCTGATTGGCTGCTAGCGCGCGGATGCGGGTTTCCGGGAAGCCGCCCCCGATAAACAGTCCGTCTATTTCAGCCAGTTCATGGTCTCGTATCGTGTCTATGGAAATTAACTCGGCACCGGTGGCTTTAATGGCTTCCAGATCATCGGGATAGTAGAAGCCGAATGCATCGTTTTCGACAATGCCGATTTTCAGGGGAGAGGAAATGCTGATTGTTGCATGCCTTTGATCCTGTTGCTGAGCAGATTGTATCTCCGGGAGAGGCGGGGCATTATCGGCTATGGTGCGCAATAAATCCAGATTGACCTGATCTTTAATGATATGGCTGATCTGTTTGATTTTCAGCTGTGCTGTGTCATCTTCATTGCTCGGCATTAATCCGAGGTGGCGCTGGTCTATGGAGAGTGCGGGGTTTCTATAAACTGAGCCAATAACTTCTACATCGGTGTAGTGCTCTATTACGGCATGAAGTTTGCTTTCGTGGCGGCTGCCACCGAGTTGATTCAGGATGACTCCAGCAATGTTAACATCGGTATCAAATGCCTGGTAGCCGAGTATAAGGGGGGCAATACCTCGGGTCATGCCGCGGGCATCAAGCACTAAAATAACCGGCGCTTTGAGGAGTGAGGCGAGTGCGGCGTTGGAGTTGCTGCCGTCCAGGTCCAGGCCATCATGCAGGCCCTTGTTTCCTTCAATGAGCGTTATATCCGCAGTGCTGGAATACTGGCTAACAGTATCGATAATTTCATTTTTCTGCATGGTGTAGAAATCGAGATTGTGGCAGGCGCGGTTCGCGGCTTTGCCTAGCCACATGGGATCTATGTAGTCAGGGCCTTTTTTAAAGGCTTGAACGATAGCGCCTGAATCGGCTAATGCTGCGCAAAGACCGATGCTCAGGGTGGTTTTGCCTGAGGATTTATGTGCCGCTGAGATCAGGAAGTGTGACATTGTTTTTGACTGGAATAGAAGCAAATGTGGATGAATTCATATATACGCGAAAAGAAGACAACCAGGATACTACCAGAGGCTCGGCCTGGATGGGTAAAATTACGGCGCAAATTAATAAATAAATAGCATATATTCAGGTTTTTAGTCTCCATGTAGATGGGGGGCTGTCTCTCACAGCATATTTCTAAAACCAGAACGGCTCGAAGCAAGCCCCGAGCCGTTTTTATTCTACGCATGTTTGGTCGCTAGTCAGCCTTATGGTGTGGATCTGCCACTGAGTCTGCCAGACTTTCTGGCAGAAATCCCAGTACCTTAATACCCAGGGCAACCATAATGAGTGACATTGCAACACCCCCCAGACCCAGCAGCAGTTCAGGCAGGCTGGCGCTGTATTGTGTGGTTACGCCATCCGCAAATGTGCTTTCCAGCACTTCCATTCCCGGGAACATATCCATTGGGTAAGCCTGCCCACCAATAATAATGGTGTACATCTGTGCCATGCCGCCCAGAATAATTAATCCGCAGGCTATTGACAGCACCTTGCGTGAATTAGCCAGGGCAGGAGCATAAATTAGCGCCAGTGGTAGCAGGCTACCGAGGATAATCTGACCCACCCAGAAAATATTTGAGTAGGTTTGCCCCCCGCTCTCGCCTAACAGTATAAAGGCTTCATAGCCATGGTGCTCAGTGGCATAGAGATTTGTAAGGTGATAGACCACCACAAAGTAGAGCACGGCCATAACAAACAGACCCAGCAGGCTACGCAGACGTTTTACAACAACATCACCCAGTGGACGATTTGTCCAGTTGTAGGAAGCCAGTAATATGAGGATAAAGATGGCCAGACCAAAAGAGAAGGACATAATGATAAACATCGGTGCCATCATGGCCATGTCGTAAGCACTACGAGCAACAAGAAAACCAAAGATGGAGCCTGTACCTGTTGTGAGCGCCAGACGCCAGACAAAGGCAGCAATACCCGCATAGCGGCTGTATTTTTTCATGGTGCGATCTAGCATAAACCAGGCATAAATACCGACAATGACGAAAAAACCATTATATAAGATCATATTCCATGCAAAAATGGATTTGAAATTGTAGTAGGTCATAGCAACAACCAGGCGATCAGGGCGGCCAAGGTCGAGTACCAGTACCATCAGACCACCGGAGAGAAGGGCTATCGCGACAAGGGTTGATAGCGGAGCCAGTGGTTTATAGATTTTTTTCTGAAATACCGATGATATAGAAGCAACATTCAGTGCGCCGGATGCCGCTACAATCAGGAAAACGGCAAAAACGTGGGGGAGCCCCCAGACAATCTGGTTGTTCATGCCTGACACCCAGTGGCCCTCGTGTTCCATATATAGCATAGAGCCGATTGCACCCAGTACAAATGTTCCTAATAGAGCCAGTAAGCCTGAATAGCCCATACTGTTGCCATCAATTGTCTGTAAATGTATTTTTTTCATAATAGCTTCAATTCAAATGAATAATTATCGTTATTGTAACGGCTCGGGCTAATTCTGCGGTGCTACCCGAGGAGAGTATAGCCTCTGAACGGTTACATTAGATGCCTCTGTAGCGAACACCCGTGTTTAAGCCAAGATCTGCACGAATCTGTTTGCCACCGCGTGCTTTGAGGTCTTTTGAAATTTCACTTGAAGGATCTTTCAAATCACCAAAAAGCATCGCTTTTTCGCTGCATGCTTCAACACATGCCGGCGTTGCTTTCGCACCATTTCTATCAATACGATGTACACACAGCGTGCAGGATTCTACAGTGCCTTTACCACGGGGAGCATGTACTTTCTGATCTGTAATGGTTTCGTGAATAAATGAGCGGGCCTTGTAAGGGCAGGCCATCATGCAATAGCGGCAACCAATACAGATGTGCTTATCGACCAGAACAATGCCATCATCACGCCTGAATGATGCACCTGTTGGGCAAACATCTACGCAGGGTGGATGTTCACAGTGCTGGCACATCACAGGCAATGAAATGGTATGCCCATTGGCTTTATCCCTGAGTTTAATTTTACGAATCCATTGAGCATCTGTCGCCTGCCGCCCAGGGCCATTAGAGGTAATGCCGTTTTCCTCGTTACAGGCGCTCACGCACTCACCGCAGTCGGTGCATTTGTTTGTGTCGATTAACATGCCCCAGCGGTTTTTATCGCTTACGGGCTGGTCATCCGGTTTGGCCTGCGCAATGCCGTGCAAAAATACGCCCGGCATAATACTCAGGCCTGCGGCGGCAATGGAGGTTTTACCAACAAAGTTACGGCGGGAGTTATCTACTTTACATTCACTCATGTGAGGCTCCCTCAGCAGTTATTGAGTCCGGGTTATTTACGAGTGATGCAGCATGGGCGTGAGGCGGTTTGCCATCAGGTGATGATGCATGCTCGTGTGGCGTTTCTTCAGAGGGACGATCATTGTGGCACTGGAAGCAGTCGATAGAAACGCCTGCAAAATTATGACAGCTACTACAGAAGTGTTCTGAATCGCCAAAGCGAGCTTTGGAGTTTTTTTCTACATGGCAGTTGATGCACTCATGCAATGCAAAGGTTTCTGTGCGAATACCTTTGTGCATTGTCTCATCACGTTGATGCAGTATGTACTTCATGTGATTCGCTTTCATATCATCTTCAGGACGCACGCACTCGGTTGATCCATTTGTGGGGTGCGGAACCTTCGGTGCAAACGAAGGTTTCTCAGATGAATCTTCATCTGCAAATGAAAATGTGGAAAACGATAATACAGCGCATCCCACAAATGCGATTAAGATCTTATGCATGCGTTTCATAAACTGCAGCATTATTAACTCCAAAAGTCAAAATAGTGTAATAACTAATCAGTTTGCCCCTGGCGGGTTTCAGGCTGAGGCAGAAAATATATGTTTACGGATTTAATGTTAGAGCCGTAAATGCATATTTTCTAACGAAAGACTGGAGCCCGCCAGGGGTGAAATGATTTGTTATTCGCCCATACCCATGTCAATATATCCGGTCGGGCATACATCTGCGCAGATATGACAACCGATACATTTCATGTAATCAGTATCAACATAGCGACCCGTAGTCGACTTGTCTTTCTTAACGCGGAATACAGCTTTCTGCGGACAGAAAATAACACAGTTGTCACACTCGAAGCACATGCCGCAACTCATGCAACGACCCGCTTCAGCAACTGCGCCTTCTTCAGCAAGTCCGTTCATACGTTCTGCAAAGTGGCCGAGTACTTCATCCGATGACGGTACATCTTCAGTACGCAGGTTACGTGCTTCTGCTTCAAAGTGGCCCAGAAACATCAGGTCTGTAGAAATAATTTCTTTGCTTGAGCGATCTTCATAGTTATGAATAGCGTAATCGCCGCTGTCTGTCCCACGTTGATCATCTGTGGTCTTGTTCTTATCAGCAAAAGAGTCAGGCACCATGTTATGTTCAGTCAGCTTGTTCATAATGTTGAAGTGATGCACATCAACTTTAGGACGCTTTTTCATGTCACTCTGTTCAATGAACTGCTTGATAGTTTCAGCAACTACAGAACCCTGGCCAATGGCTGTTGTGAGCAGGTGAGGGCGAACAATGTCGCCTGCAACAAAGTGTCCTGGCTTACCAGGTACCTGGTAGAATTTATCAGCATCAATCAATGAACGACCGTTGTCCATATCCTCAACGCCTTCAAGATCCCCGAACTGTCCGATTGCAGATACAATCAGATCACATTCCACGGTGTATTCCCTGCCGCCTTCTATGGCAACAGGTGCGTTGTTTTCAAATTTGCTGTCAACCAGTTTAAGTGCAGTGGCGCGGCCATTTGCATCCTTAATGATTTCAACCGGCATGACTTCGTTCATGATGGTTACACCTTCAATCAGTGCATCATTCACTTCGTGCTCAGCGGCTGTCATCTCTTCTTTCTTAAACAGTGCCGTTAATGTAACGCTACTACAGGCTTCTTTATCAGCATCTGCAATATCACCGTGTTTAACACGACCTTCTGCTGAGTCCTCAGGCTTTTCATCGCCCATTGCCTTTAATGTACCAATACGGCGAGACACTGAAACAACATCGATTGAGGTGTCCCCCCCCCCTACACATATAATTTTTTTGCCGGTATATTTCATTTCACCTTTGTTGAATTGTTCAAGGAAATCAACAGCAGTTACACAGTTAGGAACATCTTTCCAGTCTTCTATGAACAGACCGCGGCCATTTTTACAGCCAAGTGCCCATAATACAGCATCGTAATCTTTTTCAAGATCAGCAACGGCAACGTCTTTACCAACACGAGTATTTAATTTTGTTTCGATACCCCCCATATCCAGGATGCGCATACATTCGTGATTCATTATATCACGGGGTGTACGATAGCCAGGTATGCCGTAACGCATCATGCCACCCAGTTCTGAGTGATCATCAAAAATGGTGCTACCGATACCAAATTTACGCAAATGGTAAGCGGCTGACATGCCTGCAACACCACCGCCGATGATAGCCACTTTTTTATCACCTAAATCCGGCAGGCCAGCAAACTTGTATTTTTCAGTAAATGCACTGTCACCAATGTACTGCTCAACTGAGTTGATACCTACGAAGTCATCAACGTCATTGCGGTTACAGCCATCTTCACAGGGAGCAGGGCAGACACGACCCATCATTGAAGGGAATGGATTAGCCGTGGTGGAGCGCTGGAATGCATACTCTTCTTTAGTCATACCTTCGGGTGGTTTTTCGATACCGCGAACGATATCTAACCAGCCGCGAATATCCTCACCTGAAGGGCAGCTGCCCTGGCAAGGTGGAGTGCGGTGCACGTAGGTAGGGCACTTGTATGAAGTGTCTTCTAAAAAAATCTTGTCGTGCATGCTTGACCATTCAGAATCACCTTCTTTGTAGCGGCGATAAGTCAGGTTGTTTGTCTGCATGTCTTCTTTTGAAGTGGCCATGCTGTTCTCCTATATGCTAAACCGTATAGTTAAAATTCTGTTACTGCCCAGTTTTAACTGTGCAGTGACTTAATCATTCGTAATTTTGTTCATCTGTGCAATTGTTATTTACAATGGCACTAGTCCTCTGGATCGACCTGGCCTTCCAGGACAATCGCGTCACTTACCAGCTGATGAACGCTGACAATCTGATCCATTGTGAAGCCATAATAAGGCAGCACTTTGGTAAACTGACTCTTACAGATTGCACAGATCGCTGCCATATGGGTTACCCCGTGCTCTTCTCTGGCATTTATCAGTGCGGTTGCGCGAGGTAGTATGCCTTTAATGCGCAGATCCATCAGGTCGTCTGTTAACAGACCACCACCACCACCACAGCAGAATGTTGCGTCGTGGATGGTATCTTTTTCCATATCGACATAGTTGTTACAAACCGCTTTGATCACGGCGCGCGGAATTGTAAACTGCCCCCCTGGTTCGGTTCCCATGCTGGAACCACGGGCAACATTACATGAATCATGGAATGTCAGTACCTTGTCATCATTACGCGACCTGTCGATTGTCAGTTCACCTTTTTCAAGTTTATCTAATGTAAACTCGCAGATGTGCTGTGGAATGGGGTAGTTTTGATCAAGAAAATCAAAAGGCCCCGCTAATGTGTTAAGGAAGCTGTACCCTACGCGCCATGCGTGGCCACACTCACCATATACAATTCGTTTTACGCCCAGTAATAACGCCGCTTCACGAATACGCATTGATATACGCTGCATATTTTCGTAAGAGCCTACAAACAGGCCAAAGTTTGCTGCTTCTGATGCAATTGAGCTAAGTGTCCAGCTGGTGTTTGTCTGGTGGAATACTTTAGCATAACCAATCAGACCATCAATATGTGGTTCTGCGAAAAAGTCAGCAGAAGGTGTAACCAGTAGAATATCAGCGCCTTTCTTATCCAGTGGGAATTTAACTTCTACTTCGATATCGTCTTCAACGTCTTCCTCAAGGCCTTCAAGCACATTGGCCAGTGCTTTTTCAGGCAGGCCAAGATTATTACCAATGGTGAATACCTTACCGATAATCTCGTTAGAGTACTTCATGCCTTTACCAATGTGCGCCATAATTTCACGGGCGGCCATGGTCACTTCTGCGGTATCGATCCCGTAAGGGCAGAACACAGCACAACGTCGACATTCTGAACACTGGTGAAAATAGCTATACCAGTCATCTACCACTTCTTCGGTTAGATCTTTTGCGCCGACTAGCCAGGGAAAGTATTTTCCAGCAAAGGTAAAGTAGCGGCGATAAACGCTGCGCAATAAATCCTGGCGAGCAACAGGCATGTTTTTGGCATCAGCCGTGCCGAGGTAGTAGTGACACTTATCAGTACAGGCTCCGCATTTTACACAGGAGTCCATAAACACCTGCAAACTGCGGTATTTGCCCAGCAGGTCGCCCATTTTATCAATGGCCTTTTCCTTCCAGCCATCAACCAGTACATATCTGGGCATTTCTTTGGGGTCTTCATGGACTTTTTTGCCCACATACCCCATGGCTTCCTGGAATTCCGGCTTTGCAACAAAAGGGCTCAGGTGATTCATTACACCATTTTTGGGTAAGGGAACTACCGCATACTCTTTGACTTCCGGTATTTCGTAATCATCAGCCACTATGGATTCCTCTTTGTACTCGATACTTGCGAGTGATTAAATTTCATACAGGTCTGGTAATTTGTGCAGACCTGGTATCCAGCTTTAAGTTGTCGTTAAAACGGGATAAATAAACTTATGCTTCTGGTTTTTTTTCACGCGCCGCTTTTAATTCCGGGTAATCATTGCGTTTGTCTTCAAATTCTTTGGCCCATGCAACGATGTGGCGCTTTTCACGTGGGTTATCAACCTGGTTACGTGTGGGTGAATAAAACACGCCAGGGATATGCAGCAGTTTACTGATCGGCAATACAAAGCCCAGAGCGGCAACCAGTAACAGGTGAATAACCAGTACCGTGCTTTCAGGTAATTCCTGAGGGTTGAAATTAATGATGCCGAGCATAAATACTTTAACGCCAACAATGTCGATATGCGAGATAAAGCTCATCACGAAACCGCTCAGTGCGATGGCGAGTATTAAAAGCAGCATCAGGTAATCAGAGGGTGCAGATATATAGCGAACGCGTGCTACCAGAAAGCGCCGTGCGAGCAAGCCACCCAGACCGATAATCATACCAAAGGCGGCGTATTGTCCGGCTAACTGGACAATCCATAAGCCAATAACGGGCATCATAAAGCCGAAGATGCCATCAGGATCGATGATATAACGCAGGTGGCGAATAAACGCCAGTACCAGTGATACATGGAATAACCAGCCAAACAGCCATGTCCATTTGCTTGCGCGAAAAAGCGAGGCAAACAGTACAACTTCTTTAGCCAGGCGAAGTACAACACCGCCCGTGCTTTTGGGGGCAGGGGTAACAGGAATTTTTAATGGTGCAGGGGTTGCATGGTACTGACGGGCTTTTCGTGCCAGACCACCTAACATAAAGAGGGTGGCTATAACTAATAGTCCTGCAATTAAAATCGACATACCAGGTCGTACTCCGCCAAATATCTGTGGTAATTTAACTTTCGTTAAGTGACTACAGGTTTTTAATTAATTTTATAAACAAAGATGCATATAAAACGTTATTGTTGCTGAAACTGTTCTAATAGCCTCACTGTAACAGTGTGCTAATCGCGAACGGTTACGCTGTTTATTTATAAAATATACTTTAAAATTAAAAAATATTTTATAAATAAGTTGGTATACATAGAAAGCAGAGGAGAAAAATCTCCCCAGACTTTACTAAATTTTCTATTGTTTCAGGTTGCCCCTGTATGGTTGCAAATCGAGGCAGAAAATGTGGGCTTACAGGTGTAAGTATCCATTTTCCAGCGAAGAGTTGCGGCCATCGGGT
>VAOX01048914.1_pt1 | contig 22928 bp, 20 predicted proteins | sample 3393891 | NCBI WGS metagenome assembly VAOX01 (sample SAMN08290429, study PRJNA428436) | hydrothermal vent metagenome | isolation source: Deep-sea hydrothermal vent chimney | place: Indian Ocean: Southwest Indian Ridge | depth 2822 m m | reverse complement strand
TTTGCTACAACGAATTAACGAATTAACGAATTAACGAATTAACGAATTAACGAATTAACGAATTAACGAATTAATAGACTGTAGTCATTCCTCGTATCCGTTCATATTAATCTCTGTCAATTCATCTAAATATGTTATTGAGTTTTTAGCAACATGGGCGATACAGCAGAAGATATTCTTACAAAATATTGTTGAGGGCGTAAAAATTATGGAAGAGAAGACTGCCGGACAGAACAGTAAAAATGTGAGCAAAGGTGATTTGTTTAAGGTGACATTAGATGAATCGATGGATATATCCCGCGCTGTCGCGTTAAAGGAAAGTTTACAGGAAGCACTGTTACATATAGAAGGGGTATATCTGGAAATGTCCCAGTTAGTTCGAATAGATGCAGCGATCATTCAATTGTTGATGATATTCGCTAATGCGGCAAGCCTGGCTGAGGTTCATCTTGAATGGGATAAAAATTCTGACGTTTTTAACCGCGCGGTAGAAGGTCTTGATGTTGACGACTATTTTTTCCAACTGGCCGCGTAACATTGACAATAGGAATAAGCAATGAGTTGTACAACGGGAGATAAAGCATGACAAGTATATTGGCAGTAGATGATTCTACGTCAATGCGCCAGATGGTAGCGTTTACACTAAAAGGCGCTGGATATGACGTAGTGGAGGCGGTCGATGGAGTTGATGCACTTAATAAAGCCAAGTCGCAATCATTCAATTTGATTTTGGCAGACGTCAATATGCCGAATATGAATGGAATAGATCTAATTAAAAATCTGCGCGCGCTCGATGCTTACAAATATATTCCAATGTTGATGCTAACCACTGAGGCGGGTGCTGAGAAAAAAGGCGAAGGAAAAGCGGCTGGCGCGACTGGTTGGTTAGTCAAGCCATTTGATCCCACTCAATTGTTGGCTACTATCAAAAAAGTACTGTAAAGGATTACACTGATGTCAATTGATATGTCTCAATTCCTACAAACTTTTTATGAAGAAAGTTTTGAAGGTCTGCAAATAATGGAATCGGAATTGCTGGATCTTAATGTAGATGAATACGATCCGGAAACAATCAATACAATATTTCGTGCTGCTCATTCCATGAAGGGAGGTAGTGGTACTTTTGGTTTGACTGATGTTGCAGGATTTACGCACATTTTAGAGACTCTTCTTGATGAGATTAGGGAGGGAGTTCGAGCCATTACAGGTGAAATGGTTGAAGTGTTATTGCGTTCAGTAGACGAGCTCAAGGCAATGTTGCAATCCGCTCAGGCTGAAGAAGTGTTCGACATGACCAATGTTGAAATTTTGAAGAAAGAGTTGTCCGCATTTGTGAGTGCTAAACAAATAATAGAGACCGCGGCAGTGGTATGTGATAACGCCGGAAGTGATGCTACTGTATTAACGATAAGCCATTTTACTATTTCGTTCAAACCCCATCTCGATTTATTAAAAACTGGTAACGATCCAATTCGTATTTTTGCTGAACTCAAAGACTTTGGTGCACTTAAAGTTAATTTTACCGCTGAAGATTTACCTTGTCTCGAAGATATAGAGCCCGATGAATGTCATCTTGCCTGGGTACTTGAACTGGAAACAGAAGCGTCAAAGGATGAGGTGCTGGCAGTTTTTGATTGGGTGTCAGATGAATGCGATCTTGAGATTAGCAGCCAAGAGGACTCTGAAGTCGAGTCTGTTAGTGATACTACTAATTTAGATGTTACCACAGAAAATAAGAGTTCAGCTCTTGTCCGCAAAGATACTAAAGCAAATTCGGCACCCACCAAAAAGGCTAAGTCTGCTGAACAAACATCTATAAGAGTGGGGATCGACAAGGTAGATTCGCTGATAAATATGGTCGGTGAATTGGTAATTACGCAATCTATGCTGGGTCAGCTAGGTAAAGATTTTGATATGAGTCGGGTTGAGCGGCTAGTCGATGGCCTTGCTCAGCTTGAGCGTAATACCCGAGAGTTACAAGAGAGTGTAATGCGAATACGCATGCTACCAATCAGCTTCGCGTTTAATCGTTTCCCGCGTTTGATTCACGACTTAAATCAACAATTAAACAAAAAAATTAATCTTAAAATTATGGGTGAGTCTACGGAACTTGATAAGACGGTACTGGAAAAAATTGTGGACCCTCTCGTTCATTTAGTGCGAAATTCGGTGGATCACGGCATTGAAAAGCCTGACGTTCGTGTTTCGAAAGGCAAGCCGGAGACTGGTGAGGTAAGCCTAAACGCTTATCATAAGGGTGGCAATATTGTTATCGAAGTAATTGATGACGGTGCTGGTTTAAATAAGGAATTGATTCGGAAAAAAGCGGTCGAAAAAGGTTTGTTGGCAGAAGACGAAGAGCTTACTGATGAGCAGACCTATGATCTGATTTTTCAGGCCGGTTTCTCGACCGTATCAGAGGTAAGTGATGTATCGGGTCGTGGTGTTGGCATGGATGTAGTGCGGCGTAATATTCGGGAACTGCAAGGCGCTATTGAGGTCAATTCAACTCCTGACCAGGGCAGTGTTTTTACGATTAGACTCCCCCTAACTCTCGCGATAATGGATGGGCAGCTGATTAGAGTCGGCAATGAAACGTACATTATTCCATTAGTTTCTATTATTGAGTCACTGCAAATTAAGAAAGAGCAAATCAGTTCAATTGCCGGTAAAGCAGAGCTTTATAAATTGCGCGAAGATTATATTGAGATCGTTCGTCTTTATAAGGCGTTTGCAATTGAGCCGGATAATACGGTTCTTGAAGAAGGATTGTTAGTGGTGGTGGAGGCTGAAGGCAGGAAAGTAGGACTTCTCGTTGATGACTTACTAGATCAACAACAGGTTGTAATTAAGAGCCTGGAAACAAATTTTAAGAAGGTCGAGGGTATGTCAGGGGCGACCATATTGGGGGATGGAACTGTGGCGATGATTCTGGATATACAAGGCCTAATATCATTGGCACACAATTCTAATCGAACCACTAAATCAGATACTTTAAGTGCAGTGGCATAAGGGGAAGTAATAATGAGTGTGGTACAAAGCGTTGAAGTAAGTACAGATATTGCGTCCGACGAAGATGCTCATCAGTACCTGACTTTTATGATGGCAGAAGAGGAATATGGCGTGGACATTTTGCGAGTACAGGAAATTCGCGGGTGGTCCAGTGTTACCAAGATTCCCAATATGCCTGAGTATGTCAAAGGGGTCATTAATATTAGAGGAACAATAGTCCCTATTATAGATTTAAGGGAACGTTTTTCGATGGAGAACGTTGATTACAATCAAACTACGGTGGTTATTGTAGTTAAGGTTATCTCTGAAGAACGTGAGCGAGTGATGGGGATTGTAGTGGACGCCGTTTCTGATGTTTACAGTGTACAGCATGATGCGATTAAAGAAGCTCCGGATTTTGGTGGGGCTATTAGTATCGACTTTGTACGTGGCCTGGCACCAGTGGACGAAAAAATGTTGATTCTTTTGGAGATTGATAAGTTGCTTTGTTCCGATGATTTAGAAGTTGAGAAGCAACAGCCGACTTAGCACTAAAAGTATATTTTGTTCAATAATAATTGGAAATCGAATAGGCATGAAAAATATAATGAATATTAAGCGCAGTGAAATAGAGAAGTTGAAAGTTTTATGGAGAGAATTACTTTCCAATATAGCATGGAATTCTTAACACGTTCTAACAACAGTTTTAGTATTAACTAGACCAAACAGAGGATACTCAAAGTGGCAAGACAACAGAGCCGAAAACCGAATGGAAGCGCAGCTGGCACCAAAGTTAAATCAGTCAAGCATTCAGCATTAAAATCAGTTAAGTCCGAAAAGAAAGAGCAGGGACTGGATGTCGATTTACTGGAAAGAACATTCAAAATGCTGGCGCCAAAAGGCGAAGCTTTAGTCGAACGATTTTATGAAAAATTGTTCGATCAGTACCCTCACGTTAAACCAATGTTTGGTGGCACAGATCTCAAACAACAACAGCGTAAATTACTTTCGGCATTAGCCTTGGTGATTAATAATTTACGGAAGCCGGACTCGTTAAAAGAAGTTCTTGAAGAGCTAGGGGCCAAGCACCAGGCCTATGGCGCAGAGCCTGAGCATTTTGGCGCCGTTAAAGATGTTTTGTTGAGTGTAATGAAAGAATTCGCGGGCCGTAAGTGGACCTTGAGAGTTAATCGTGCCTGGGAACAGGCAATAGATGCAGTCGCTGAAATCATGTTAAACGGATATATGGAGAAAACTGAAATGTCAACAATGGAAGACGAAAATGACTTGGAACAGGATTTTGAGGAAGAAGTATTCTTTTTACAAAGTTCTTTAGACAGCGCTAAAACTGCGATTATGATGATTGATCGTGATTTAGTCATTACTTATGCTAACCAATCAACTATCGATATACTTAAAAATAATGAAGAGACATTACGTTCTCTATACCCGGGTTTTGACAGTAATCATGTCATCGGCACTTGTATTGATACATTTCATAAAAATCCGGAGCATCAACGAAAACTGTTGGATGACCCTCGAAACTTGCCCTATGAAACGGATATCCATGTCGGCCCACTGGTCTTCGCTATTCGAGTGGCTGCACAATACAATTATAATGGTGATTATGTGGGTAACTTCCTGGAGTGGCAGGATGCTACTCAAGCTAGAGCTTCCGAACTTGATGTCGCTCGATTGCAGTCTGCTGTTGATGGGGCAAAAACCAATATAATGATTTGTGATCTGGATCTAAATATCACTTATGCGAATCCAGCAGTAATCAATATGTTAAGTCGTCGAATTGATTTTTTACGCAGACGTTTTCCCGGAATTGATCCTAATAAACTGGTGGGACAGAATATTGATCAGTTCCATAAAAGCCCGGCTCATCAACGTGCGCTATTGGGTAATAAGGCCAACCTACCAGCAGAAGCCGAAATTGATCTCGGTGAAGTAGTCTTTACAGTAAGTGCAACCGCGATACTGGATCATCAGGGTGATTTAATGGGTAATATGGTGGAGTGGCAAGATATTACTGAACAGAAAGATGCCGAAAGTCAGATCGAACAGTTAATTCAAGAAGCGATTGAAGGTAAATTAGATCGCCGAATTGAGTCTGATGACTATCAGGGTTTTATGAAAGGCTTAAGCGACGGAATAAATCGTTTAATGGATACTGTTGTGTCGCCCATTAAAGACAGCGCTGAAGCATTAGCAGTATTGGCAGAGGGTGATTTAACACAAACCATGGATGGTGAATACGCCGGTGAGTTTAAAAAACTAGCTGATTCGGTTAACAGTACGGTTTCTAACTTAAAGAAAATGGTAGGCGAAATTGTTGAGTCCAGTTCCAGTATTGGAACGGCTTCAAGTGAAATTGCACAAGGAAATGCCGACTTGAGTCAGCGAACTGAGGAACAGGCTGCCAGTCTTGAGGAAACAGCCTCCAGTATGGAAGAGTTAACCGGGACTGTTAAACAGAATGCTGATAATGCAAGTCAAGCCAATCAGCTCTCTGCAGGTGCCAGAGATGAAGCTGAAAAAGGCGGCGAAGTGGCTGATAGAACGATCAAGGCAATGAGCGAGATCAATGAAAGTAGTAAGAAAATTGCTGACATTATCGGTGTTATTGATGAGATTGCATTTCAAACTAATCTATTGGCCTTGAATGCTGCAGTGGAAGCGGCTCGAGCCGGTGAGCAAGGTCGGGGGTTTGCGGTGGTTGCTTCGGAGGTGCGTAACCTGGCCCAACGAAGTGCTGGCGCGGCTAAAGAAATTAAATCTTTGATCAAAGATAGCGTAGAAAAAGTTGATGAAGGGACTAAGCTTGTTGATGAAACGGGTAAGTCACTGGAAGAGATTGTCGGTTCAGTGAAGAAAGTAAGTGACATCGTGGCAGAGATTGCGGCGGCAAGTCAGGAACAAGCGACAGGCATTGAGCAAGTCAATAAAACGGTAGTCCAAATGGATGAAGCCACTCAACAAAACGCGGCGTTAGTAGAAGAAGCTGCTGCGGCAAGTGTTTCTTTGAGTGAACATGCTGATGGTTTGAATCAACTAATGGAGTTCTTTAAAGTAGGAGATGATCAGGCAAGAATTTCCAGAGCACCAAAATCCAAATCACGTCAAGAACCGGCTCCCGCTCGAGCACCTGTGAGTAGAGCCAGTAAGCCAGCAGCTTCTGATGACGAGTGGGAAGAATTCTAAAGGTCTCTTAATCTATTTTATTAACGTTTGATAAACTTGCTCTACCAGAAGTGTGAACGTACTTCTGGTCACGTGCAGATAAAGGGAGTTTAAAGTGGGTGATGCGCAACGAGAATTTAAGTTTACGGATAGAGACTTTAACTTTATTCGTAAGCTGGTGGGTGAGAGTACTGGGATTGTTCTTGCTGATGCCAAGCGTCAAATGGTCTATGGAAGATTAGCGAGGCGTTTACGTGATCTGGGCATAAAGGATTTCAAAACCTATTGCGATCTGATTAAAGACGGTGATTCAGATGAGGTGACAAAATTTACGAATGCCATTACGACTAATCTTACTTCATTTTTTCGTGAAAATCACCATTTCGAGTATTTAACTAAAACAGTATTACCGACATTACTTCAGCGAAACCAGGATACGGGGCGCATCAGGATTTGGTCGGCAGGTTGTTCTACCGGTGAAGAGCCTTATTCTATTGCAATGGTCGTACGAGAATTTTTTAAGGCGCATCCAAATTGGGATGTGAAAATTTTGGCAACAGATCTCGATACTAACGTATTGCAAACTGCGAGCGAGGGATTATATAGCCTGGAGAAGATTAACGGTATCTCTGATGGGCGTAAAAGAAAATGGTTGCGTCGCAGTAAAAAGGGTTCAGGCGATCAGGTAAAAGTAAGCGCTGAATTGCAAGAATTGATTACTTTTAAGCAACTAAATTTATTGGGTGACTGGCCATTCCGCGGGCCCTTTGATTTAATATTTTGTCGAAATGTCATTATTTATTTTAGTAAAGCGACGCAACGAGTATTAGTCGAGCGTTACGCTGAGAAAATGGGATCACAAGGGTATTTATTTTTAGGCCATTCTGAGTCCTTGTTTAAAGTGACTGATAAGTTTCAGTTGCAAGGACACTCCACCTATAAAAAGGTGGATTAAGTAATGGCTCTTCTTTCCAATCGTGGCAAGGTTCCTCCAAGACCAATAAGAGGGTTTGAGCATATCAATCGATATTGGGATAAAGATCACGATGAGTTTTCTGCCAAGATTTTACCAGGCGAATATTACATTACGACTCAAGGCGAGTGGATCGTCACAGTGTTAGGTTCTTGTGTCTCCGCTTGCATCAGAGATACGCGTTTAAATATTGGGGGCATGAACCATTTTATGTTACCCGATGGGGCTAACCAGGTGAACAGGGCTGATAATGGCGTGATTAGCGAGTCGGCTCGTTACGGCAATTTTGCAATGGAACATCTTATTAATGAAATTCTAAAACAGGGCGGTTCACGCCGAAATCTTGAAGTAAAAATTACCGGAGGCGGTAGAATAATTAGTAAGATGGGCGATATCGGTAAAAAGAATATTGTGTTTGTAATTGATTATTTAGCGACTGAAGGTTTGTCTATCCTCAGTGAGGACGTCGGAGATATCTATCCACGTAAGGTACAATATAACCCAAAAACAGGACAGTTAAGGGTTAAGAAATTACGCAGTATGCACAATGCAACAATACTTGAACGTGAAAAGAAATATCAGTCCAGTATCGCTGAAAAGCCTGTTGTCGGTGATATAGAATTATTTTAGTTAATGGTGAAGGAAGAGAGACAACATGGTTCAATCGAGTGTTAAAAAAAGTTTAGGTAAAAAGGTTAGAGTCTTAATCGTTGACGATTCGGCGTTAGTGCGACAACTTTTAACTGATATTTTGAACAGTGATCCGAACATAGAGGTGATTGGCACTGCGCCAGATCCTCTTGTTGCCAGAGATAAAATCAAGTTGCTTTCACCTGATGTATTAACGCTCGATATAGAAATGCCTAGAATGGATGGCCTTACGTTTCTCACTAATTTAATGCGTCTTCGTCCTATGCCGGTGGTGATGGTGTCTTCCTTAACAGAAAAAGGGGCTGACGTGACGTTACAGGCACTAGAACAAGGTGCTATCGACTATGTATCAAAACCTAAGGCAGATCTGGGTGCGACATTAGGAGATTATGCGTCTGAATTGATCACCAAGGTGAAAGTGGCAGCGAAAGCGAATGTTCATGCTCGTGATTATGGCCGATCAAATTTTAAGGTGACAGAGAAGCATAACGCCAGCGCGGTCATCGAGAAGATTAGTGGAAAACCGTTTAAAACCACTGACAAAATAATTGCTATTGGTGCCTCAACTGGCGGTACGGAAGCGATTAAAGATGTGCTCACTAGAATGCCGCCTAATTCGCCCGGCATTGTGATTGCGCAGCATATCCCAGAAGCCTTTAGCGCATCTTTTGCTAAACGAATGGATTCATGTTCCGCATTAACAGTCAGTGAAGCGCGGGATGGTGACCAAATTATTCCGGGACACGCTTATATTGCTCCTGGGAACAAACATTTGTTGGTGAGGCGGAACGGAGCCCAATATGTTTGCCATTTAAGTGACGGGCCTGCAGTGAATCGTCACAAACCTTCTGTTGACGTTTTGTTCCGTTCAGTGGCGCAAAATGCAGGCGCCAATGCGATTGGCGTGATTTTAACCGGCATGGGCGATGACGGCGCCAGAGGTTTATTGGAAATGCACGATAACGGGTCTCCTACACTTGCTCAGGACGAAAAGACGTCGGTTGTGTGGGGAATGCCGGGAGAAGCGGTTGCACAGGGAGGAGTGGATCATGTAATGGGCTTAAGTTATATTCCCGCCAAGATATTTAGTTTACTAAAAAAATTAGGTTGACCCGTAACTGAATCTAATTCGTTGTTATCTGAGTAGAATGTCTTGGATAATAATATGAAAATCTGGTATAAAATCGCTTCTCAACTCAATAATAATTTCCGGTCCAAACAAAATATGAGTAAACAGCAACCAAAATCCTGTTATACCGCAGGAATGGCAAGCATTGTTGGTGGGCGTGACTCGCAACAGGATAATTACCAGTTAATGTGTACAAGTGTTGATGGTGAACGGCGTATATTTAAACCAGGTGGACAATCAGGCAGCCGGCAAGCTAGCAGTACTATTGTTGCTGCACTCACTGATGGGGTAGGCGGTCAGGTCGCGGGGGATGTCGCGGCAATGCTGGCTGCCGAGACATTCACTGAGAGTATTCAAGCCAAATTGTGTAATACGGAGGTAGACGGTAAAACGCTAATGCTAGAGGCGGTATCAGAGGCTAATTTAGCAATTGATATTGCCATCAATAGTGATAAGCGTTATAGCGGAATGGCCACCACATTAGTCGGCATTATCGTAAATCAGAATGGACTGAACTGGCTAAGCGTGGGTGATAGCCATTTATACCTTGTTCGTGATAACGGGATTACAAAGTTAAATGCTGATCATAGTATGGGGGCCTTAATTGACCATGATTATTCCATGGGCAAGATATCTCACACTGAAGCGATAAACTCTCCTTATCGTAACGTGATTTTAAGTTGTCTATCAGGTAAAAAAATAGAGCTGATTGATATCTATGATAGTGATTGGGAATTACATTCTGACGATATTTTAATATTAGCTTCCGATGGCCTTGACTCAATTAGTCAAGAGGAGATATTAGCAGAAGTGATGCGTGAAAAAGAGCCAGTGCAATGTGCACAGGCGCTGATTACCGCGGTAGAAAATAAAAAACGAGAATATCAGGATAATACTACCGTGATAGTGTTACATTGTAGTTAGACGGTTTATTGCTGGCCACTATAGTGTGGCATTATGTTTAACATAACTTTACGGAATGAAAACTGAAATAATGGCAGGACTCAATCAGACCCTGTTAGTGCGTAAAGTGTGCTGCCTGGTTTTACTCTTCTTTTTTAGTACTTATCAAACTTTCGCAGTGTCATTCAATACTGATGTTATTGATTCGGGCGTAGTGCGCATCGAAATAAAGCTCGCGTCAGGATTGGAGGTTACTGGTACTGGAATTCTTGTTAACCGTCAGGGATATGTGCTTACCAATTTTCATGTCATCAAAACAATTATTGGATTGAAAAGCGCTCGTTATTATATATACGACGGTGCCGTAAACAAGATTAAGAAAAAACAGTTTCAGGTGATATGGTACACAAAACAGCATGATATTGCCTTGCTTAAGGTGAGCGGTATTGACCCGAAACGACATCCCGTCATATTTACAGATAGCGAAAGTGCAACGATTAGCAAAGGCTCGCGTGTGTGGAGTTTAGGCTTTTCTGCTGCGTCTAATATTGCGGGACAAAAATTATTAAAGCCGCCCATAAAGGACGGAGTCATTTCAATTAAACGTAAGATGATATTAATTGAGAACGCAGCAGAGACACGTATGTATGAGACTAGTGTTGCTATTAATGCCGGTAATAGTGGCGGGCCATTATTGGATGATTGTGGATTTGTGATTGGCATGAATCAATCTCGACCTGTCACCGCTGATGCGCAAGGGACATTTTGGTCGATACGAAGTATTGAACTAATTAAGGTGTTGAGGCAAAAAAATATTAAATTTTCCTACAATAAAATACCTTGCCAATCGAGAAGGATCATTGCTGCTACAGTTAACAATACTCGTCCTTTAAAGGAGCTCAATCGAAACCGTGATCAATGGCGTATGTTTACGTTACTTTTGGGCGTTTCCTTGATTATGCTATTAGGATTCGTCGTCAGGCGGAAATTTAACAAAGGGCCGGGGCATGAAAGTGTTTCGAGGTATGTCCGTCGTGAATTGAGCCGTGTTCTGCGATCTCGTCAAAAAAATGGGCAAAGGCATTCTTTATTGGATGTTCATGATGAGTTGAAAGGAGCAGAGAAGCAGGATATGGTTTTTGGTTTATTGCTCGGTCGCGGAAAAATGGAAGGCTTGCAGGTAGTCATTCGTGAAGAGGCGCTAATAGTGGGAAGAGGGCGTGATACAGACTGTCGCGTTAAGGATGAGCGAGTAGGGCGGCAACATTTGAAGCTGGGCTGGGATCATGATCAATGTACTTTTTATATAGAGGATTTAGGATCGCTTAACGGTACCTGGTTATCACCAGAGCATAAAGTTGTGGCGGGCAAGCCATATTATCTACAAGCAGGCATTGAATTTTATATTGCAGATCCTGAATTAAATTTCGTGATTGAATTGCAAGAACCTGAAACAGTGACTGCTCCGGTCATAAATGTCGAGGTTTGAGTCGATAATGTATATTGATCAGTGTTTAAAATGTGTCGGGGATAATATGACTATTCAATTGATTCAATAAGTAATAAACTATCACATCAAATTAAAAACGTCGACATTGCGCAATGATGATAACAAAAATGATACGCAGTCTTATATTAGTTCTTTTGTCATACTCTTTTATTCAAAACGGTTTAGCTGCTCCATTTAACACCAAAATTCTTGATTCGGGAGTGGTACGTATTGAAATCAGATTGCCGGGGGGTGTCAAAATTACCGGCAGTGGTTTTTTGATTAACCGTGACGGATATGTACTCACCAACTATCATGTTATAAAACGTATTATTGGAGCCAGCAATGTAGAGTATTTCGTTTACGATGGCAATATTCGCGAATATAAGCGGAAAAAATTTCGAGTGATTTGGTATACCAGTAAACATGATATTGCTTTACTTAAAGTTGAAAACATCGACAAAGCACGACACCCGGTTATTTTGGCGGATAGCGAAAATGATACAATCACAAAAGGAATGCATGTCTGGACTCTAGGTTTTCCGGCCGCATCAGACACTGCAGGTGCAATATCACTCGAACCTATATTAAAAGACGGGGTTATTTCAATTAAACGTGATATGACCTTGGTATACAAAGCGCCCAGTACCAAAATGTATGAACATAGCGCAGCGATTAATGGGGGTAATAGTGGCGGTCCGCTTTTAGATAATTGTGGTTTTGTGATTGGAATGAATCAGTCGAAAGCTTCACCTGTTTTAGTTGCGCAAGGAACATTTTGGTCAATTCGTAGTGCTGAGTTGATTAAGGTATTACGGCAGCAGAATATTAAATTTCATCTTACTACTGTTGGCTGTAGATCCTCTACAGTGATTGATAGTAACGAAAGTTACCAAAGTTTACTCAGACAATTGAATAGTAATCGAAATCGTTGGCGTCTATTTACGTTGATGTTGGTCGGGGTATTTACGTTATTGCTGGCAGTCCTTTTCTGGTGGAAATACAAAACAAAAACCAGTCATGAGGGTGTTTCACAGTTTGTTCGGCGAGAATTGAGCAGAATTTTACGACATAGGGACGCGAGTGGAATGGATTCATCATTAACGGGTTCTGCGAGTGGTGAACGTATGACGATTATGGCAAATCGACAAGATATCACTTTTGGTATTGTTGTAGGCTGTGGGACCATGCAAGGCCGACAATGTATTATTCGAGGAGCGCCAATACTCGTGGGTCGAGGGCGTGAAGCGGATATGCGAATCAAGGATGAGCGAGTAGGACGTCGACACCTAAAGCTTGGGTGGGATCAAGCACAACGTAATTTTTATTTGGAAGACCTGGGTTCGGTGAATGGTACCTGGTTATCAGAGGATCGTAAAATTGAACCAGGAAGTCGTTACTACTTGCAAGCAGGAGTAGAATTTTGCATCGCAGACCCAGAACTAGTTTTTAAGATTGAGCTACCTGAGGCGGAAACGGTTACTGCGCCTACAATCAATGTCGGATCTGATTAGTCATTTAGAGGGTTTAGACGATCCCATCAGGTGATCATTGTATTCAATTCAGTCCATTTCTGATAAAATTTTCGACCTATTTTAATTATTGAGCAGAAGAACATACTATGTCAGTCAAATCACGATTTGCGCCAAGTCCCACGGGTTATTTACATATCGGAGGCGTGCGTACTGCACTTTTTTCCTGGCTATTTGCTAGAAAGCAGGGGGGCAAATTCCTGTTACGGATTGAAGATACCGATCTCGAGCGATCTACTCAAGAATCAGTCGATGCTATTCTTGAAGGAATGCAGTGGTTAGGAATGGATTATGATGAGGGGCCTATTTATCAAAGCCAACGTTTTGATCGATATCATGCTGTTATTCGGGAGCTAGTAGATCAAGGGCATGCTTACTATTGTGATTGCAGTACTGACCGACTTGATAAAATGCGCGAACAGCAACGTCAGGCAAAATTGAAACCTCGATACGATGGTTGTTGTCGTGAACGTAATGATATCGACCTTGATGCTCCTCATGTCATTCGCTTTAAAAATCCTCAGCAGGGAGAGGTAGAATTTAGTGATCAGGTACGTGGTGATATTAGTGTGTCGAATACAGAACTGGATGATTTGATTATCGCACGTACTGATGGGAGTCCTACTTACAACTTAACTGTAGTAGTTGATGATATGGATATGGATGTTACGCATGTTATTCGTGGCGATGATCATATTAACAATACTCCAAGACAAATTAATATTCTTAAAGCGCTAGGGGCAGATGCTCCCGTGTATGCTCATGTGCCAATGATTTTAGGCAGTGATGGTAAGCGATTGTCGAAGCGACACGGAGCAGTGAGTGTTACTCAATATCGTGATGACGGGATTTTACCTGAAGCGTTACTTAATTATCTTGTCCGCCTTGGCTGGTCTCATGGAGATCAGGAAATATTTTCCATTGAAGAAATGACCAATCTATTTGACTTAACGGATGTTAATCGATCTCCTTCAGCATTTAGCCAGGAAAAATTATTATGGTTAAATCAGCATTATATGAAAGAAGCAGAGCCTGCTCGGCTGCGAGCACTTTATGAGCAATTTTTGACTTTAGAAGGGCTAGATTTTTCAGTGGTCGATGATCTTGACTCAATTATTGAATTAACACTTGAGCGTAGTCAATCATTGGTGCAGATGGTGAGTAATAGCCGGTTTTTCTTTGATGAAAGTTATGAATATGACACCAAAGCAGCCAAGAAAAATTTGAAAGTATCGGCCAGAGAGCCCCTTAATTTATTGATGAAGTTATTTTCTGAGTTAGAGTGGAAAAAAGAATTAGTTCACCCGGTTATTGAGCAAGTGGTGGCTGACCTGGAAGTCGGTTTTGGTAAAGTGGCATTGCCGCTACGAGTGGCTTTGACTGGGAATACTTTATCGCCTTCTATAGAAGATGTTGTTTATCTGATTGGCAAGTCATCAGTGATCACTCGTATTCAACGTGCAATAGAGTATGTTGAAGCAAGGGAGAAGCAAAACCAATAGCTTTATTATAGCGCTTGACAGCATGCGAGGGTTCACGTAAATTCGTGCCTGCGTGGGGCTATAGCTCAGCTGGGAGAGCGCTTGCATGGCATGCAAGAGGTCGGCGGTTCGATCCCGCCTAGCTCCACCAATTCTCCCTTTCATTATCTGTGTTCTTCAATATAAAATTAGAACCCCTTCCTAACGGTAAGAGTGAGTTGGATGGGTTTTCTTCAGTATGCATTACAAAACTAATATTACTTTGTTGTTCTATAAGGGCTGATTATTTTCGGCCTGAACCCCCTAAATCTACTTGCCTATTATCCAGTCAAATTATGTCTATTCAATTTTTTTAGGAGGTTTCTATTCTCAAGTTTCAGATTTATCTTCCGATAGTAAAGACATGAATTACTAAACTGTAACAATGAAGGGGAAGGTAATGGGAGTTGCGGTAAAGAGTGTAGGTAGTGCAGATGAGAGGGTGATTGCGGTGAGTGGGCGATTTGATTTCAGTTTTCATCAAGAATTCCGTGATGCATATAAGGAAATAGGCAATGCAAAACGAGTAGTCGTTGATATGACTGCAACCGAGTATCTTGATAGTTCTGCACTTGGTATGCTGTTATTGTTGCGTGAACATTCAGGACGTGACACTGACGCAATCGAGATTCGTGGTTGTAATGAATCGATCAAAAAAGTACTGTTATTATCTAATTTCGATAAAATGTTTGCGATTAAATAAGTTATTATGGTGTTGAGTTGAGGTTTTTGTATTGACCTGATTGAGAAGGATTTTCAAACCCTAAGGTAATATAGGAGCATGTTTATTCATTAGCCAGGAATAGAGGCGAATAGCACCAATATTAGCTGAAATATGACTAATAACTGTACTAGATCGGCGAGATCTGTTTCTTAATAGCAGGGTGCTTGACAGATTTGCATGAGTAGCGTAAATTGCGCGCTTCGATCTATTGCAAGTGACAAATAGATCAGTGCTTGCTAATCGCAACACAGGGTTATGTCCCCTTCGTCTAGAGGCCTAGGACACCTGGTTTTCATCCAGGCAACAGGGGTTCGAAACCCCTAGGGGACGCCATCTTGGTACCTCATATCGTTACTCCATTTTAGGTACTGCAAATATCCCCGATCGTTTACTGTCAAAACGTTGTGGTAGTTTTATGGTGAATTTTACGCCTTCTGGATTTTCGGTGTTTTCAGCGCCTACCAAACCGCGATGAAAATCGACTATTAGTCTCACAATATAAAGCCCCAAGCCTAAGTGTACTTCGTTGCCAGGCCGCGTTCGTGCCGAGACCATTGAATCAAATAGATTACTTTGTATTTCTTTGGGTAATTCCGCGCCTTGATTTTTAACTGATATTTTTATGTCCTGTTCGGTCTTGGACAAGTGTATACAAATTACGGTATTTGCTTTGCAAAAATCCACAGCATTAGACACAAGTTTATCAAACATTTGTGCAATTAGATCAGGTGCCCCAAACATTTTATAATCGTAGCTTTCTACCTTAAGGTCGAAATCACTTTCCGGGTAGGCTAGCTTGTATCCTTCAACACAGCCAATAATAACTTTATCGACCGGAAATAATTCCTGCTCAATATTTTGGAGTGATTGTTCCAGCCTTGTTGCTTCACTCATTCGAGTCAGAATATTGTTCAGACGGTCAATGCCTTCTCGAGCACGTTTTGTATAAGTGTGAGCATCTGTCTGTAGTTCCTGACGATCCAGGTTATCAAGAGATGACTTGACCACTGCAATAGGAGTGCGTAGTTCATGTGAAAGTTTGCTCGCCATACTCTCTAAATAGCGATTGTAATGCCCAAGTCTTTCAAGCATGTCTGAGAAACTACGATTAAGGTCGCCTATCTCGTCCCCGGCAAGTGAGCCAGTAATCGTCCCTTGAACTCGTCCATCCGGACCTATCGCTTGTTCAGTATCGTCTCTTAGACGACGAACCCTGCTCGACAGTCGTGTAGCAAACACCAGCATGCCAGAAGTGGCAATAACCAATACCAGGAAGCTAACACTGAATAAATTAATGATGGCTTCATTCTGTAAGCTTAGAATAGTGGTCTTGGTTTTTTGCATAACCACAGCACCAATTATTTTTCCTTTATAACGGACAGGGTGGGCAACAGATAGGATCTGTGCTCGATTATCGCGCGTTTTACGCCAGGTTGACTTCGGGATTCCGTTTAACGCTGAGGTAATTTCAATACCGTATAGTACTGAGGCGGCGGAATATTTGTCTTGGTAACCTTTGCTGGGAGGGTTAAATATTAACGTTCGGATTAATCCTGACAGGAAGGATTTACTTTCAATGCTTTTCGGATTGAGATTACCGGCAAGAGCAATAACGCGGCGGTTTTTATCAATGACCCAGGTTTTTAAGTCGTTTTCTTTGCCGAGGCCCTGCAGTAACTTTTCAAGTTCAGGGGAGGGGACCATTAGGGTGCCGAGCTCGCTTATATGGCGAGTACCGGCAGTACCAATCACCGTTTTAAGTTGTCGAGTACGCCGATTATCAACATCCGCAATCGCAAATGCGATTTTGTGACCAATCATTTTTAACGGAATTCGGATCTCAATAATATAGCCGCCGTCGGAAGTCTCTTGCCACTGTCCCTCAATTCTGATTTCGGGTTTACCCGGAATTTTGCTGTCAATATCGTCAGGCATTAAATGGGCATTAACCCAGCCCGGGGCGGCTGTAGCAAGTACGTAACGCCTAAATTTTCCATCAGGGGACTGAATGGCAATTTGTAAGTGGTCGCTGCGGCCCAAACGCCAGCTCTTTGACGAGCGATAAATTATCTTGTTATCGGTCACCTTGAAAATAGCGTACAGATCTCCTTTCCAGGTACCCATCGCATGTCTAAAAGAAAAATCAGTACGCTTATATTGCCCAAGCCCAGGGTTTTCGATAATATTATTTTTTCCAAAGGTCTTAAAGCGTTTAAAGTAAGGCTCCCAGTCTCGTGAATATCCATCCAGTACAATTTCGGATTTTAATGGTCGCACATAAATATGCCGGGTAGATTTTGCCGTGGTGATGACATCGGCTTGGCGTTGAAACGCTTCTGGATGTTCATTCATCAGATTTGATACGGCTCTTACGGTAGTGGCTAGCGACTCTTCTTGTCCCTGACGCAGAAAAGTTCCCATTTCAATAACGTATTGATAGCCGATCCAGGGGATCACTAATAGAGTAAAGGAAACCAGTAACAGTTTGGTTCTGAGGCTTAGACTTAATCTGCGTTTTGTGGGGAAATCACTCATCCAGCCAACGATAACCCATCCCGTAGACTGTTTCTATAGCATCAAACGAAGACTCTATGCTGACAAATTTACGTCTGATACGTTTTACATGCGAAGTAATGGTGCTGTCATCAACGACAACATTGGATTCCTGCATCAGTTGGTCACGGTTTTTAACATGTCCAGGGTAACGTACTAGTGCGTGAACCAACCAGAACTCAGTAAGGGTTAAGTCGACTATTTGTTTGTTCCAAGTGACGCTAAATCGATTTAAATCCATGCATAATAAACCATGAGTGATGAGAGATTCTACCTCTGGAGGGGCGCTCAAGGCCTCAGTGCGACGAAATAAGGCCGCAATACGAGCAGTAAGATGAGGTAAGCCTATATCTTTTGTCAGATAGTCGTCAGCCCCAAGTCTTAAACCTGAAATGACATCAAAGTCACTGTCTCTGGCAGTGAGAAATATAATGGGCAAGGTGGGTGACATTCCTCGTAATTCCCGGCATAACTCAAATCCACCATCCACTTCATCTTCCAATCCTATGTCGAGTAATGCCAGGTCGGGTAATCGGGTACGGAAAGCAGTCACGGCATCGGGACGGTTGGAATAAGTGACAACCTCATATCCCTGGCTGCGTAATACATCTGCATAATTCTCTCGTATAGCAGGTTCGTCCTCTACAATTGCGATTCTCTTTGCCATTAAACTTCCATTTTTTAGTATCTTTGCGATAAGCGTGGATTTTGTGGATAAAACTGAGTATATCGAGTGATTTAGGCAATTGCCATATTATTGCCACATTCTATCACTAGATTTCCTTCGTATAATTAGCCCGCAGACACTTGTCTGACGTTTAATTAATGGTAACAAATAGTCGTTTGTTTACTCTCAAGCTGATGAGTTTGGGGGTGGGGGAAGTGACCATATTGGCGCAGACAAGGAATGCATTTAAAGGCAAGGATGCTGCGCTGAGCCAACCAAGTTTACGTCATTTAGTGTCATACATTTAATGTCATACAGGAGTCCATTATGATGGATATTAGTCCAGTGTCTGAAGATTTTTTTTATTGGGATCCCGAACAGTTAGAAGATTATCAGGATACTGAGTGTAGTGAGCGATCTAAACTAAACTTGAAAAGTCCTTTAACTAATACAGGGGTGGACAGTAATGATTTTTTGAGTTCAATAACCGCTATTATAAAAAATAAAGGTGAACACTAAATGAAGCGAGTTCATTTAATGTTCAAGCATGACGAAATATTTACTCCTCGTTCGAAAATATCTGTTCGTAGTCGTGAAAGTATGAGAGCAGTAATTTTAAGTTTGGCGGTGGTATTTATGTCTTCGTTCGCAATCGCGTTAATGATCCTCTTGATAAAAGACTTTTAGATAAAAACTTAATACTGGTTAACGGCAGTTTCAAGAGAGAAAGTGTAAGCTTTATACCGAGCAGGAATAGTGAGTGTAGTGAATTTAATTATTATACAGTTATACAGAAGGCGTATCCTTGGTATGACCAAATTTTAATCAGTTTCTTCTTGGTCGGTGGATTGTCTTTTGCAGGTACTTTTAATGATATTTAGACTCGTTACTCATAATTATATTGCCTATTTATTGCTTTCACTATTTAGTTTGTTTTTATGGTATATAATTGAAATATCTGGGAATAACAGTAATTTTGGTTTAAGTTGGGTGTAGGGAAAGCCCAAATTCATCCTTAAATCTATTTTTGATTGAAAAATAAGCTTTATTGTATGATTTTGATTAAAAAATTTAAGTTTAATGGGGCTGCGGAGTTCAGCCACGAGTAAAGTTTCCTTATTTTAAGAAAAATAGACATAATAATATTACAAAAATTGTAGGTGCAGGAACACAAATGGCGAAGAGAAGATACAGACGCGGCCGAAAGAGCAGTAGCGGTAGTAGTAATCAAAAACACAAGTCATCAGGTTGGAAACGAAAGTTTTTGCTTTATCCTTTTTTACTGGCTTTAGTGGTTAGCTCAATATTTGTTGTTATTTTGGATTTTCAGATCCGTACCCAATTTGAGGGTAAGCGTTGGGCGGTCCCTGCTCGTGTCTACGCACGTCCATTGGAAATGTTTGAGGGAAAAACAATAGCAAGAGATGCGCTGCTTTATGAGTTAACAAGGCTTAATTATAAGTTCAGCGAAAATCCTGTTGAGCAGGGCAGCTATTTCATTTCTGGAAATACTATTGAAATTTATACGCGTCGTTTTAAATTTTGGGATAGTGAAGAATCCCCGCAGCGTATTAAAGTCATTCTAAAAGCCAATGTGATTGATGCGATATTGGATGCCAAATCCGGACAAAAAGTGTCTCAAGTTATTCGTTTAGATCCAGTGCTGATTGCTAAAATATACCCTTCACATAATGAAGACCGAATTTTAATTAAACTTCCTGGCAAAAATGCCACTGCAGAAGAGAAAAAAAAATACGCTTTAGTCATTAAAGTGCTCATGGCTGTTGAAGATAGAAATTTTGAAAATCATTGGGGAGTAAGTCCAACAGGCATAGTGAGGGCCATGTGGACTAATTTTCGCGCCGGTAGAACGGTACAGGGCGGGAGTACCTTAACTCAACAGTTAGTTAAAAATTATTTTCTTAATAATAGACGCAATATTTGGCGAAAAATCAAAGAAGCAGTGATGGCGGTGTTGCTGGAAGTACATTATAAAAAAAGCGATATTATGGAGGCTTATTTAAACGAGGTGTATTTGGGGCAGGACGGTCGACGAGCAATTCATGGTTTTGGTCTTGCCAGCCAGTTTTATTTTAATCGTGACTTACACCAGCTTGATTTGCATCAGGTCGCCTTGTTAGTGGGGATGGTAAAGGGTCCTTCTTATTATCGTCCAACGCGATATCCTGATCGAGCCGTGCGAAGACGAAGTGTTGTCCTGAGTGTATTGCACAAACTTAAAGTGATTACTCAAGAGGAAATGTTGACGGCTAAACAACAGCCATTGGGAATTGAAAAGAAAAGTCGGGAGATGAAGCAAAAATATCCGGCATTTGTCGATTTATTGCGACGACAGTTAGGGCGTGACTACAGCAAAGAAGACTTAATCAAGGGCGGACTAATAATTCATACCACTTTGGATCCAATCGTGCAAAATTATGCCGAACAAGCAATGACGAGTTGGACCAAAAAACTATCTCTAAGTAAGGGGTTGGGTAAGCTTCAAAAGAAGCTGTGTGCAAAAAAGAAAACTGATGATCAAAAAAGAAAGTGTTTGAAGAGACGTTATTTGCAAGGCTCAATTATAGTCACCACAGCGATTAATGGTGAAGTCACAGCAATAGTGGGAGACAGTAATGTTAAGTTTCCTGGTTTTAACCGAGCGCTTGATGCCAAACGCCAAATTGGTTCATTGATCAAACCGGTGGCTTATCTCGCTGCGTTAACAACGCGTCGATATACCTTGGCGACTTTGCTTGATGATAGTGTTTTTGAGTATAAAGATCCCGACAATGGGAAAATTTGGGCGCCTAAAAATTACGACAAACTGTATCATGGGAATGTCCCTTTTTATAAGTCATTATCTCATTCTTATAATGTGTCTACCGTTCGTCTTGGGATGGATGTGGGCTTACCATTGGTTATTGAAACATTAAACAAGTTAGGTTTTAAACGAAAAATCAGGCCTTTGCCTTCTATGTTACTGGGCGCTGTCAATATGACCCCCTTGGAAGTGACGCAAATATATCAAACATTTGCGAGTCAAGGATATCATATACCATTAAAAACTATTCGGGCTATTATGAATAGTAGTGGTAAAAAAATTCAAAGCTATCCTTTGCAATTTGATAGAGTATTTAAACCTGTCCCGGTATATTTGCTTAATGTCGCGATGCAGCAGGTGATTTCAAATGGAACTGGTCGATTAATGAGTAGTCATTTACCAGCGTATTTTAATATTGCAGGTAAAACAGGAACGACTGACGATAAGGTCGATAGCTGGTTTGCAGGTTTTTCGGGTAAGCACCTGGCAGTTGTGTGGTTAGGAAATGATGAAAATAAAACCATTCATTTAACAGGAAGTTCAGGAGCATTGCGTGTGTGGGGTGAAATGATGTCGAAGATAAACACTTTGCCATTAAATCTTAAGCCACAAGAAGCCTGGAAAATGGAATTTCATTGGATAGATCCAAATACGGGGTTAAGAACATCAAAAGGATGTGAAGGTGCAGTGCAGCTACCTTTTGTGAGTGGAACAGCTCCGACAGATGAATCTTCATGTAAAGGTAAATTATTTAGGTGGTTTTAACTATGAGTAACACAAAAATGTATCGTAAAAAAATTATATTAGGATTCGTGTTTGGGTCTGTATTAGTATTTTCTGGCTGTGGTAAGCCAGTCACAATAAAAGCAGGTGGAACTCCGGTGACTGAGTTGAATGGGCAACCAGGCATGCAGCCCAGGGCTACTCCGTCACCACGCGCCGTGCGTGGACGTCAAACTGCTGTTAGGCACTTAATGAACAGTGCTCGCCGACAAGCACAATCAGGTCATTTCGCTACTGCGGCCGAACTGATTGAACGTGGACTGAGGATCGATCCGTATAATGCGAAACTATGGGGAAGTCTGGGAGGAATACGTTTTAAACAAAAGCGCTATAAGTTAGCGGAAGATTTTGCGCATAAATCCAATTCTTTTGCGGAACATGATAGAGTGCAGAAATTAAAAAATTGGCGTCTTATTGCTGAGTCCCGAAGTTTGCGTGGCGATAAATCAGGTGCAGAAGTCGCTTCAGAAAAAGTTCGTACTTTATTACATTAAGCTATAGCTTTAAGGAGCCTCTGATTAATTCTGGTTAATGAGATTGCTGTTCAGAAATATCAGTGGCAAGGCGAAGATTGCAGCTAATAGCACGGCTATTGGCAAAATTTTCAACGTAGTCATTGATTTTATTTAAGGACAGTAAGATCGTAATGATGAATTGATCAGAGCCTCCTTAATAGACCTTATAACTAATTGCCTACATTTATGGTTGCTTGCTTTTAATTTTACGATCAGCAAACTATGCTGTAGGTAATTATCGCTTTTCAGGATGTCTGCCTTGTCACTATACGACATGGAAAAATTGTATACGGAAACTCGCAGTATTGCAGCCAGGTTTCGTCATACTATGGGCAAAAATATCGGCGGGATAACCAGTGAACTGGCGGCCTATGATGCAGCCCGATTATTGGGCCTGGAGTTATGTAGTGAGCAAGAGTTTGGTTATAACGCGATAGGCGCAGAATCCTATAAAGGGAAAAAAGTTTTAATTAAGGGTAGGGCTATTT
>VAOX01017708.1_pt1 | contig 23137 bp, 22 predicted proteins | sample 3393891 | NCBI WGS metagenome assembly VAOX01 (sample SAMN08290429, study PRJNA428436) | hydrothermal vent metagenome | isolation source: Deep-sea hydrothermal vent chimney | place: Indian Ocean: Southwest Indian Ridge | depth 2822 m m | reverse complement strand
TGGCTCAAGCCTACCTGGTTGCGGGTCAAGCGGATGCAGCTAGTGAGTTAGTTGTGGATAGTTCAATTAAAATAGCCGAGTATGCGAATGAAGGAATTACCTTTGGTTCTAAACTACGGGATCAAGCGATTGTTCTAAGCAGTCTGGTTAAAATGGGACGCTCCGACGATGCGAAGCAATTAGCAGATACCATTGCAAAACAATTATCATCCGGCAACTGGCACAGCACTCAAAGTGTCGCTTATGCATTATTAGCCATGAGTCATTTTATTGCGGGCCAAGGCGAGAGCCCGAATTATCAATTTAAATTCAGTCAGCAACGCAGTGTTGCAGGTAAAGCCGGGGCGACCCAAGCATTGGTCTCAAGCTCGCCTATTTACCAACAATTGTTAGCAGAATTTAATATTTCGGGGGAGACACTTAAAATTAATAATAACGCGAGCATGACCTTATATGGCTCAGTGTCAGTACACGGCATTCCTAAAGCCGGTGTTGAACAGGCATCATCACAAGGTTTATCGTTAGAGGTGCGTTATTTCGATACCAAAGGCAAGACGTTGGATGTTTCGCAATTGACACAAGGGATGGATGTTGTTGTTAAATTAACTGTCGCTAATAAAACGCCAGTCGATCTTACTAATTTGGCATTAACGCACGTGGTTCCATCTGGCTGGCAGATTCACAACAAACGTTTTAATAATGATGTTGCCGATAGTGATACTGATAATGCCACTATGGATTATCAAGATATTCGAGATGACCGCTTATATAGCTACTTTTCACTTAAAGCATCGCAGCAGAAACAATTTACAGTGTTAATGAATGCCTCGTACTTAGGACGTTTTTATCTTCCTGCTATCTCGGTTGAAGCAATGTATGATGCCAGCAAACATGCACGGACTAAAGGTTTATGGGTAAAGGTTTTAAAAAACGACAAGTAATAATTTCGTTTAGTGCGGTATTTCTGGTTGGCAGTAGTTTTTGGTACTGCCTGCCAGAACCCTTATTTAATGATCCGTATTCGTCTATCCTGCTAAGTCGAAATGAACATTTGCTTGGTGCTCGTATCGCGGCTGATGAGCAATGGCGGTTTCCACCAATAGAACAATATCAATTGGCCAGTAAGTTTACGTCGGCCATCATTGAGTTTGAAGACAAACGTTTTATGTCTCACTGGGGCGTTGATCCTGTTGCGATAACACGTGCGTTGTATTTAAACATTAGTCAAAATAAAATAGTCAGTGGTGCTAGTACATTGTCAATGCAAGTGATTCGGCTTGCTCGGAAAAATAACAAACGCAGTTATTTTGAAAAAATAATTGAAATGATTATGGCGTTACGTTTGGAAATGTCATATAACAAGCAAGAGATTTTAGCCTTGTATGCAAGCCATGCGCCGTTCGGTGGCAACGTTGTTGGTTTAGAGACTGCTGCATGGCGCTATTTTGGACGTAATGCGAATCAATTATCATGGGCTGAAGCCTGTACACTCGCAGTTTTGCCGAACAGCCCGGCATTAATTCATCCTGCACGAAATAGACAAAAACTAAAACAAAAACGTGATGCGTTATTAGACAGTTTATTTCAGGCTAAAATACTATCTAAAACGACATTGAGTTTGGCATTAAGTGAAAACTTGCCACAAAAACCCTTACCATTGCCTAACGTGGCATCGCACTTACTCGAGACTGAAAATTTAAAACAACAAGGTAATAAATTAAATAAAGTTTCTCGTTTATACAGCACTATTAATCAGCAACTGCAAATTGACGTGCGCGATATCGTATTCCAACATTCCAAAAAATTGAGTCAATCAAAAATTCATAATGCCGCTGCATTGGTTATTAATAATGAAACATTTGAAGTGATGGCCTATATTGGAAATAGTAATACCAACAACGATTTTGAATTGGGTTATGCCATTGATTTAATCCATCGACCTCGTAGCACCGGCAGTATTTTAAAACCACTATTGTATGCCAGCATGCTACAACAAAGTGAAATTTTACCGGATACCCTGATACCTGACCTACCCACACAGTATGCGGGCTACACTCCAAAAAATTATGACCGTTTATACCGAGGTGCTGTGCCCGCTAAAGTGGCATTGGCTCGTTCACTGAATATTCCGGCAGTACGGATGTTAAAGCAACACAGTGTCGATCGGTTTTACGATTTCCTAAAAAATATGGGCATGTCAACCTTGCATCGTACACCCGAGAATTACGGTTTGACATTAATCCTGGGAGGCGCGGAAGGCACTTTATGGGACATTGCGACTATGTACGCTAATTTGGCGGATATTGCCCGAGCCACTAATGCGGCTATGGACACACGCTATAAAACATTAAAAGTGATGCGTGAAGGCACTAGTAATAAAAATACCAAAACCAATTTAGGCCATACTCGAGAAATCCAGCCAGCTGCGGCTTGGTTAACCTTAAAAGCCCTTCTCGAAGTATCCAGACCGGGTGATGAAGGCTATTGGAAAAATTTTAACAGCAGCCAAAAAATTGCGTGGAAGACTGGCACTAGTTATGGGCTGCGTGATGCTTGGGCGGTAGGCAATACCGCAAAATACACTGTTGCGGTCTGGGTTGGTAATGCCAGCGGTGAAGGTAATCCCGGCCTAACCGGGGTATCTGCTGCGGCACCGATACTGTTTGATATTTTTAACCGTCTGGAAACCAGTGACTGGTTTAAAGCGCCGTATTATTTAATGAAGGAAGTGTCGGTGTGTGAAAATGATGGCTATTTAGCGAATCAATATTGTGCCACTAAAAGCCAATGGATCCCAAAAGAAAGTCATTTTGATAAAACCAGCCAAAATCATATTGTGGTGCACTTAGATCGTAATGGTTATCGAGTTCATGGACAATGTGAAAAGGTGAGTAATATGCAGCATAAGAACTGGTTTATATTACCTGCCGGTCAGGAATTTTATTATAAACAGTTACACGCTAACTATCGTACTATTCCACCGTATCGGAAAGATTGCGAGGCCAATATCGCGGCTATTAATACTTTAAATGGTAATACTTCAAATGGCCTTAATAATCCGATAGAAATATTATATCCAACACCGGGTACCAAGCTCTACATTCCTATTTATCTCAATGAAAAGCACGGCAGTGCCATCTTTAAAGCCGTGCATCGGGGTCGAAATGCAAGTTTGTATTGGCACTTGGATAAACGCTATATCGGTAAAACCGATATCTTTCATCAACGCGAGTTCCAAATTAAGCCAGGAATTCATGTATTAACGCTGGTTGATGAGCAAGGAAATAGTGTGAGTCGTCAATTTGAAGTATTGGGTAAGCAAGGTAAGGCTTTTTAATTTTTTGACGCCATAAAGTGCTAACACATTAACTATTTGAAATGATGTAGAATGGTACTATACAAGGACCCATCCGATAATTTTATTGGGTAGCACTATAAGGATATCAATCAATGCTAGAATTATTTATAAATAGCGGCACGTGGGGGTATATAATAGTCTTCGTAGCGGTTATTACGCTAATACTGTTAATAATCCAGATGTTTGTTCGGGATAAGACAGTATTGATTGTATCAAGCCTTTTGACATTTATTCCGTATGTGATTGGATTTATTGGTACCGTAATGACTTCACAGCATATTGAGATTGTTATGGCAAATACCAATAATGTTGCAATCTTAAATGAAGTAATGCAAAGCGCTAAAGCATCTGAGATATTTGGCCTTTATGTTTCAATACCGTTATTTTTAATCGCATTATTTAATATCATTTTTCGACGGTAAACGATTAATTAATAACGATATAAAAGAGTTGTTATAATATGAGAGATGTAGAAATAGAGTCAGAACCGGTTGAATTGTATAAAATCTTAAAATTTGAAGGTATGGCTTCGAGTGGTGGAGAGGCTAAATCGGTTATCGCTGAAGGCCGGGTGTTACTCAATGGAAAAATTGAAACACAAAAACGTAAAAAAATAGTATCAGGTGATATTATTGAATTCAATAATGAAAAAATACACATACAAAAAAGTAAAATTTAACTATAAATATTAACTATGAAAAATAACGATATAATACGACGAGTACGCTATATTTTTGATTTTAGTGATTCCAAAATGATTTCTATTTTTGGTTCTGCCGATCTCACCGTTACACGAGCCGAAATCAGTGATTGGTTAAAAAAAGAAGAGGATCCCGCTTTTCAGACCTGCAACGATGTCACCTTGGCAACTTTTCTAAATGGTTTAATCAACGAAAAACGCGGTAAAAAAGACGGCGAGCAACCGGTTCCAGAGAAACGTTTGAATAATAATAAAATATTTAACAAGCTGAAAATAGCGTTAAACCTAAAAGCGGATGAGGTGCTAGAAATCTTAGCCAGTGCAGATTTTATAATAAGTAAATCGGAATTAAGTGCATTTTTTAGAAAACCCAGTCATAAAAACTTTGTTGAGTGTAAAGATCAAATCATACGGCTTTTTCTCAAGGGCTTGGAGCTTAAATACCGAGAAAGTGACGAGACCGATACTGGCTTTCAGTGGAAGAAATAGAGCATTTAAATTAGAGTGGATAAAAACATGAATAAAGGTAAAAAGTTTGATTTTCGGATTGTCGCTGATAAAAAAACGTGGACAGCGGAAATCGTGCGTAAGGTGACATCAAAGAAATTTCATGTCTCAAAAAGTAAGGATGGTTTTGCCACCGAAGCTGATGCTATAACTTGGGGTGAATCAGAACTTAAATCATTCGTGCAAAATCTAGCGGATAGAAATAAACGCGCGTCCCGTTAAATTATAACGATAACTTCCTGTCTACATCAGCCTGTCATATTCTCAAATTAAACTGTACTTCGAAAAATACAGTACAGTTTAGTTCCTTTTTTTATAGTTTGAATCTTAATTAGATTAAGTCTGTTAGTGTTGCTATGAAATGGCTTGTTAATTTTCAACATAATGCTCTTATTTTTTAGAGATTAGACTTTGTATAATGATTAAAGTCATAAAACGAAACATTAAAAAAACCAAATTTCATAAAGTGTGAGTAACAGCACAATAAATACTATTAATTTTAATACACTAAGTCTATAGAACTACGGTACACTTTCTATCTAGACACATATAAGCGATACGAATATTAGCGCTTAATTATAAATAAAAGATAAATTTGTACTGGTGATGTAATAAGGGAGCAACACCAAATTTTATTACAAGGAAATTTAATTTCTTATGAATATTTTAATTTATAGTGATCTACATGTTGAGTCAGATAATTTTCAACCTCCTACAAGCCAGGTTGATGTCGTTGTTTTAGCTGGCGATATTGGCGAGGGATTTAAAGGACTCGGTTGGGCTATCAAACATTTTCCGGATACTCCTGTTATTTACATTCCCGGTAATCTAGAATTTTATTATCATGATTTAGACATCATCGATGAATTAAAAGCTCGCGCACCAGAGAATATTTATGTGCTGCATAACAATGTAGCCATTATTAATGGTGTTCGATTCTTAGGTTCTATTTTATGGACAGACTTTGAATTAAATGGCTCTGAACTCAAGTCACAGAGCATGCGGGCAGCGCAAGATCGTATGAGTGATTTTCGTGCCATCAAATACGACGGCTGGCCGTTTGAACCAGAAACCTCGTTACTACTGCACCAACAAAGCCGAGACTGGCTAACGCGGGCATTGGATATATCCTATGATGGACCGACCATTGTGGTCACGCACCATGCACCGTCACGACAATCAACCCATCCGCGTTACCGGGACGATATCTTAAATCCGGCATTTGCGAGTGATTTAGAGTCGTTAATGGACGAAAAACGGGTACAGTATTGGATTCACGGCCATACCCATGATAATTTCGATTACGAAGTTAACGGCACACGAGTTTTATGTAATCCACGCGGCTATTCGACTAATGGTGATTATCACGACTTTAACTACAATAAAACAATTGAGCTGAGTTACGACTACTTAAGTCAATAGTGTTTTAGCATTTTATGTCACGGTAGCTTTGTTTTTTGCAATAAAATCAAGCACTGCATTTATTACTATTTGGTTTCGTAATATTCGTTGATGTCCTAAATTCTGAGTTATTAATAACTCAGAGCCCAACCAAGCTCTATTTAATTCTCGTGCATGTGTAACAGGGATAGCACTATCGTGTTTATCGTGAATAATTAATCCGGGGATTGATAGATTTTTGACATTATTCAAGGTCGATATACGCGGAAATATATCATCTCCAAATAGCGTTTTGATACGTTTTAGTAAGTTTTTTTTACTTCTTGGCTTAATATTAAGAAAAGCGCAAAAAGCATTGATTAAAAAATCAGCGTTTTTGGGTGCACTAATGGCCACGGCTTTGCGAATATTCAAGCCATCATTAGCAAGTTTTGCCATTACCATTGCACCAAACGAATGACTAATGACACTGTCAATGGGCCCTATCGAACGTGAAATGGCCTGTACGACATTGGCTACCCGTAATAGATTACTTTGCGTGCCAGGCGTTCGACCATGACCGGGCGCATCAAAACTAATAACATTAAATCCTTCCTCTAAAAGCGGTTTTACAAAGCCCGCTAGCTGTAGGCCACGACCATTCCAACCATGGATTAGCAGCACTGTTGGAGCAGGCTCGAGATGCTTTCGCCAGTGATACAATTTGATTGGTCCAAATTCATGGTCCAACTCTGAAATATCAGCATCTTTTAACCACTGTTTTTCACGTGCCGGTTCAGGATAACGCCGTGTTGAAATCCACAGCCGTGTGGCCCACCAACCTGCGAGGCTGGGGCTAATCAATTCGAGTATAGAGAATGTAGAACGTATTACTTTCATCACGAAGCTTAGCTTTATTGTTGATTTTAATTGCTTTTTTTGAATGTTAGTACTAACTAACGTATTAGGAACGGTGTGTTTGGAATGTTTATTTTGCCGGTCATTCATGGCTTATAGAGTCTATTTGTTTATGAAAATAAGGGCTGCATGAAGCTTCCAAAAAGAGAGAATCAGGCAATAGGCGACTATTTGAATGTTAAATAGTATGATCAGTATAAGGCATTTACAGGGTAAAATTAACTCCAATCTACTATTCTGACTTGTCCTTAAACTGTGGTGTACGGTTTTAAACTGCAGTTTGCGCTATTTTTTAAAAGCGGTAGACCACAATAGAATATTGCAGTGTTATGAGTTTAGAAATATCCTACAGGTATATCATCGTTACTAGAAATGTATTGTTTACTTTATAATCAGTTTAACGCTGCGTTTGATTCAAAAAGAGGTTTTTAGTGGAAAATATTATCCCTGTTATCACATTTATAGTTGGTGCATTTTTAGCCGCTTTTGGTATTTCATTAGTGTACAAGCGTCATATTGTTTTGCTGTTAAAAACAGCAAATTCTGACATTGTTATGGCGTTAAACTCGTCAAATGAAAAATTGTTAGAACGCGATAATGAAATTATAAATTTAAAAACAAGCTTAAATGAGCACGTTCTAAAGCTGGAGAATGCAATGTCGTTGCTGCATGCGGCTAATACGGCACAAGCGGTTGCTGAAGAAAAATTAGAGCGAATCAGTAATCTCGAATCTGAGTTAACCGTTACCAAGAAAAATGAAAAACAGGGACAACAGTTAATAACTCAATACAATGCAGAAATTGCCGAACTAAAGACTCGACTGGAAGAACAGAGCAAACAAAATAAAGAAAGCTTAAAGCAATTAGAAAATACTAATTCTAAAATGATAGTTGAGTTTGAAAATCTGGCCAATAAAGTACTTGATACTCAAAGTAAAAAACTGTCTGAGCAGAATAAGAATAATATCAGTCAGGTACTCGATCCCTTGCGACAGCAGTTGGGTGATTTTAAGAAAAAAGTTGAAGACGTCTATGACAAAGAAACCAAGGATAGACAATCTTTATTTCATGAAATTAAAGGCTTAAAAGAACTCAATTCAAAAATCAGCCAGGATGCAATCAACCTGACCAATGCTTTAAAAGGCGAAAGTAAAACCCGTGGCAATTGGGGCGAAGTGATACTTGAGCGAGTGTTAGAAGCATCGGGTCTTAAAAAAGGCCGAGAATACGATGCTCAGGAAAGTTACCGTAGTGAATCTGGCAAACTCTATTTTCCAGATGTCATCATCCATTTACCGGATGATAAAGACGTTGTTATCGATTCAAAGGTGTCTTTAAATGCTTATGATAAATATTTTTCTGCTGAAGATGATATTTCACGACAAACTGCATTGGATGAGCATATTGCCTCTATTCGTCTTCATATAAAAGAACTTAACGCTAAAAGTTACGATGAACTCATCGGAGTTAATTCACTGGATATGGTGTTGATGTTTGTACCGATAGAACCGGCATTAATTTTAGCTTTTGAATCCGATGAGACTTTATTTCATGAAGCATTTAGTAAAGGAATATTTTTAGTCAGTCCATCCACCTTAACCATGAATTTACAAATCATTCATAATATGTGGCGTTATGAATACCAAAATAAAAATGCTCAGGACATTGCCAATCGAGCTGGTAAATTGTATGACAAGTTTGTTGGTTTTGTTGAAGCACTGCAAGATGTTGGCGACAAAATTGATAAGGCTCAAGAATCGTATCAAACTGCCAGTAGTCGTTTAATTTCAGGTAAGGGCAGCTTAGTCAGTCAAACAGAAGCACTTAAAAAATTAGGCGCTAAAACTAAAAAAACAATTCCGGAAACGATTTTGAGTGAGGTTGATAGCTCGACTAAATCCAATATTGAAAAAATTGAATTTAGCAAAAAAGATTAGAGCTTATTGAACTTCCCAATTTTAGTACAGTATAAATAATTCTGATACCATAGCTTACGAGTAAACTACTTAAGTTAGGACACGGAATCGGGATAGCCCTGTCAAGACCGTGTGCCGCAGGACGCAACCCAGGCTGCCCTCTCTTGCTTAGCAATTCACCTTGCGGCACCCGAGCAAGCCATGGATGGCAATCTTTTGCGTGTCTTGATAGGGCTAGCACTTTAGAAACCAAAGGTTTCATTAAGTACTACTTCTCTTGCAAGCTCGTTCAGGTCGTCTGGTTTCGTGGCCGGATTTAAACTACAAATTGAACTAACTTATAAAGATTAAGATCCATTATCCCCTCAAACTTATATTTTTAGCATTAATCTTTTAAGAAACGTTGTTTCCATAATTGGAAGGTAGGGTATTTTAAATAAGCATTACTGTTGATGTATTCTAATACGCCTTGTAATCTGTATAAGCCAACTAATGAATCGACCCGCATAATTTCTTTGCCTTTTTTATTGTAAAAAATGAGTGTTGGCGCATAATCAAAATCGAGTTGATCAGCCCAAGATTTCGCGGTTAGTTTTTTCCCTGTTAATGTGGTTACAATAGTGTCCGATTGCATATCAAGTTGCACAACTTTAAATCGACGTAATAAGGAATTTATCTTTGGGGAACTCATTGGACCGGCATGTAAAACATCACAGGAGTGGCATTTTTTTCGCTCATAAATAACTAATGTATGGCTTTGATTTTTTCCTAGTCGGGTGGATAAGTCATAAGGTGGTTCCACAAATGATTCGTGTTCATTCAATTCATTTTGGCCGTAACTTAATGCGGATTCAGCACGAGCTAAATAGTGTTTAAATTTTTCATTTCGATGATGTCCATCCGATACGTATTCTAATGCAGCTCGAAATTGATATGGTGGACGATACCCATTTAATCGTAATGCCAATTTACCCGTTGTGTCATAAAAATCGAGCGAGGGTGTAAAATTCATTCTTTGCGAGATTGCATAGGATTTTTCAGTGTACTTTTTATTATCAAATCCGGTTAAAGGCTTTGAACCAAGTACATCAATTGCTATGACATTAAAATGTTTTTGGGTATAGGCTACAATATCTTTCTTTTCCCAATTGTTTTTTATAAAGGCTTTACAATAAGGACAAAAACCTTGGCTATAATAAATTATTAAGCCGCGTTTGTTTTTATTGGCTTCTGCTAAGTCTTCAGTTAACTCTAAAAAACTTAAGGTGAACCAATCTGGGTGAGTTAAACGTTCAGTTAATGGTTGATCCGAAAAAAGTAAAGGATCATCTTCTGTAGCAAAACTGGTTTGTGCTATAACGCTAAAGAGGCTAATTGTGAGTAATGAGGTAATTAATTTTATTTTAATGGACATATTTAATTTCTATACCGATCGTCCCGATTTAAAGTGAGTCTTATTTTATAAGAGAACGATTATTTGGTTTTGATTAGTATCAGGGTTATTCGTTAAAGTTAGTCCTTTTTCGTAATGAATAGTTCAATAAAAGTAGCCCAATTATCATAAAAGGAATGCTAAGTAACTGACCAGTATTAAGTGCAATGGCCATATCGTAATTTTCTTGGCGTACTTTCAAAAACTCAATAAAAAAACGCGATAAGAATACGCAAAATAGTAAGATACCAAACAGAGCTCCGTGGTGCTGTTTTATTGCTGTCTTTTTGTATAAATAGATTAACAAAACAAAAATACTTAGATAGGTTATAGATTCGTACAATTGTGCCGGGTGGCGAGGCAACATATCAACTTTTTTAAAGATAACAGCCCACGGTACAGTAGTGGGTTTTCCAATAATCTCAGAGTTAAAAAAGTTACCGAGTCTAATGCAAAATGCAGCGAATGCAATTGGAATGGAGATTTTATCGATCAACCATAAAAACGACTTTTTATCTTTGCGTTGGTAAAGATACAAACTAAGCATAATGCCAATTGCGGCACCATGACTGGCTATGCCACCTTCCCAAATAAATAGTATTTTAAGTGGATGCTCAAAATAAAATGCGGGTTCATAAAATAACACGTGTACTAGTCGTGCTCCGATTAAGGTTCCACCGATGAGGTACCACAGGAGGCGATCAATTTCGTTAACATTTTTGTTCTCATTATTATAAATCCAATGCATTATGAAATAACCACTCACGAATGCAGCGGAAAATAATAAACCATACCAACGTATGCTAACGGGGCCTAAGCTGAATAATATTGGGTCAACTGACCAAATAAAGTAATCTAAATTTTCCATCACTGTTTATCGATTTCTTTTTTTAAAGTTAGCTTTTCGAGCAGCTTTTTTATCTATTTTTTGTTTATTGATAAGCTCGAGTTCGGCTAATTCTTTTTCAATGACTTCAGGTGTCTCAAATGAAATATTTCCTAAAGTGCCATTTCGTAGTTCGTTTATAAAGATGGTAGAAGCTTGATTTAGTTCAACAACCCCACCTGCGCGTAAGCAACCACGTTGTTTACCAATGTACTCTAATAATTCCAATTCATTCTGTGGTAATGTTTCAAATTGATATCGGTCATACAAATTTTGAGGATAGTTTCTTAATAAGTAATCGGCCGCAAAAAAGGCGATATCGGTGTGGTCGATAGCCGTATCTTTAATTGCTCCGGTTGCCGCTAGGCGATACGAGCTATTTTCATTTTCTATTTTAGGCCATAACATGCCGGGGGTATCGAGTAATGTAATATTATTGTCAATCTTAATTACTTGTTGGTTTCTTGTGATCGCTGGTTCGTTACCGGTTTTAGCAATGATTCTTTTTGCTAGTATATTAATTAACGTTGATTTGCCGACATTCGGAATTCCGACAATCATGGCATGAATGCCGCGATCAGATTGTCCTTTGGTGGGTAATATTTTGTGGCATAAATCAATTATTGTACGCATCTTTTCGGGCTGAGTTGATGACAGTGCAATTGTTTTAATGTTTTTTTGTTGTTCTAAATAGTGTTGCCATGTCTTCGATACTGTAGGATCGGCAAGATCACTTTTATTGAATACTTTAATACACGGTTTATCGCCTCGGAGAGAGTTTAACAACGGATTTTGGCTGCTAAACGGTATCCGCGCATCAATAACTTCAATTATCATGTCAACCTTGGGTAAGGTTTCTTTTATTTGCTTACGAGCTTTGTGCATATGACCCGGATACCACTGTATATGCATGACGACCTTTTTTGTTTCGTTATAAATGCGCTATTTTAGAGATTTACGTTAAGGATGTAAAAGAGTAATTGCTTAAGAATGCGGTATTCTAGTTCTTCTGTCCTGATTGTAAATTGGAAAACATTAATCTCGCTAAGGCCAACCATTCAGTTAGAATTGATTCAACTAATACGGGTCTAAATAAGCTGGTATTGGTTTTAGGGTCTAATTGTTGACTTTCAGCCATGACTTCATTCAAAACCTCCACAATGGCTCGAACTTGAAATGAGTCTAAGTTAACAATAAAAGTATCGGAGTGCTTGTTTCGGGGACTGGAGCCATTTTTTTCTGCTATTTCCTGAAATAAAATGTTTCGAACAATCAAAGCGAGTTTAGGATCTTTAGTCCGTAATAACGTGAAACTCATGTCGAGCACGCTTCGGTTAAATACATCAGCAGGGTGTTTACTAGAGTGAGTCATAGAATCAGTCATGCAGTATTGTCTTGTATTGATACTATTAAAAAAAATATAAACCACAATATCTGTGGTAATAGAATTACAAAGAATGTGTTAAGTATAGATTAGCCTATTTCAAGCTGTTTGATTTTTGTACAGACATGTCTTTGACTAATATATCGGCTATTTTGCTGCTCGCGATAAATAGTTAATATCTATACGATATTTGTGTATTATATCCCCTCAAAACTAATTAACTAACAAAGCAAATAGTGATGGTAGTATGAAAATCTCAATAATCAGCGGTAGTCATCGTGATCCTTCTCAAAGTATGAAGGTCGCAAAAGTAGTGGAATCCATTTTACTCAATGGTATCTGTCAGGATGTAGAGATAATTAGTTTGGCTAATAATCCTCTGCCATTATGGGATTCTGGCATTTGGGATGGTGACGAAAAATGGACAACATTATTAACGCCATATCGAGAAAAATTATCCAGTAGTGATGCTTTTGTTGTCATCAGTCCTGAGTGGCATGGTCAAGTCCCGGCTGGTTTAAAGAACTTCTTTTTATTATTTGGCAAAAATGAACTTGGACATAAACCGGCTATGATTGTGACAGTATCATCGGGTGATGGTGGTAGTTATCCTGTGGCAGAATTACGAATGAGCAGTTATAAAAATAATCGACTGTGTTATATCCCTGAACAGATTATCGTTAGACATGTAGAGCAAATATTAAATGGTGCCGATGCTGATAATGACGAAAAATCAGATAGCTTTTACCGTGAGCGTTTAGACTGGGCTTTAAAAATATTAGCTGAATATGCAACTGCATTATCTCAAGTTAGAGCCAGTGGTGTCACTCAAACTGAAAAATTTAATAACGGTATGTAATATGTCTCAAATGCTGGACATCGAAAAACTAAGTGCACTACTGAGAAAATTTGCAGATGAGCGTGACTGGAACCAGTTTCATTCACCAAAAAATTTGTCAATGGCGCTGAATGTTGAAGCGTCTGAATTGTTAGAACATTTTCAGTGGTTAACCGAACCACAAAGTTTAGCATTAGCCGATGATAAGTTAGCTGAAGTAGAGACTGAAATAGCCGATGTACTTATTTATCTTATACGATTGTCTGATGTATTGAATATAAATTTGAATCAGGCTGTAGAGTCAAAAATGACACTAAACGCACAAAAATATCCTGCAGACAAAGTTTACGGCAGTGCAAAAAAATACACTGAATATGAATAACGTATTAACACAATTAAATGAACAATTTGCAATTGAAGGCTCGATTGAAATAAAGCAAATCGAGTCGAACGAATTATTGTATATTGACATCAGTAACGAGTTTGCTAGTGCGGTAATACAATTACAAGGTGCTCATCTAACGACGTGGCAGCCACATAATTCTAAACCAGTTATCTGGTTATCCGAGGATGCAAAATTTGTAAGCCAAAAATCAATCCGCGGTGGCATTCCTATTTGCTGGCCCTGGTTTGGTGCTCATCAAACAAACCCAGCGTTTCCTGCTCATGGTTTTGCTCGAACCGTGATGTGGCAAATTGAATCAACTGAATTATTAAATTCCGGTGAAAGCCAGTTGCTATTAAGTTTACATCCCGATGATATACCGTCATCACAGTTCACACCGGACACCAGAGTAGAATGTATTTTTACCATTGGACAAACATTGGAACTTGAATTAGTTACTTATAATCACAGTTCTGAGACTATTATTATTGGTGAGGCATTACACACTTATTTTAATGTCAGTGATGTGCGTAATATACTGGTTGATGGCCTAGCAGAATGTGAATATCTCGATAAACTCGATAACTTTAATTCCAAACGTCAGTCAGGAAATATTGAAATTAAACAGGAAGTTGATCGCGTATATGTTTCGACTGAGCAAGACTGCATTATTGAAGACATTGGATTTAATCGTAAAATTAATATTACGAAAAAGGGTAGCCTATCCACTATCGTTTGGAACCCGTGGTTAGAAACTGCGAATAAAATGGGCGACCTAGGTGAGAACGGTTATTTGAATATGATCTGTGTTGAAAGTGGTAATGCTTCCCATGATGTTGTTACTATCGACGCAGGTCAAAAACACAGTCTAGTTGTACGTTATAGCCTAGAAGATATAAATTAGGAAGAACTTATTTAATCAAGGTATTTTTCTTGCCACATTAAATATTTAATTCGAACGTGTTCCGCAAAATCGGCTTTATCAATAAAACCTTCGGGGCTGATGGCATCAAAAATATAGTAGTTTGCGGTATTATTTTGACATGTCATAAAATGCCAAAATTTGTGTAACAACGTATCAGGATCTAGCCATTCAAATAGTTCTTGTTGTTCATATTGTAAAAACACGGGCACAATGGGGACCCCCGTTTTAATTGACAATTCAAATGCACCGGTGTGAAATTTTTCACCAATTCGTCGACCATAACAGCCACCTTCTGGAAACATTGATATATTATAGCCCGCTTTAATTTTATCCATTAGCTCTTCGACAACGTGTTGTCTTGAATTAGGATCGGAACGTTTTACAAACATGGTTCCTGCTGCAGCACTTATTTTACCAATTAAAAACCAATCTCGAACACCTTCTTTGGCGAGTGGGTAGGCGTTAAATAAAGCGGGGATACCAAAATCTTCAAATGCAGAGGGATGGTTAGCAACCAATATATAGTGGTCGGGTAAATCTTTTCTATTTTTCTGATGTAATCGTAAATTAACATTTAACGCTCGAACCAGCAGCCGACACCACAACCGGGATAAATAATGATATTGATACTGTTTTAATAATTTCGGGTACCAGGATATAAAATATAATACCAGTGTAAATAGCGCCACTTCAATCCAGCAGTAACCCAACCAAATAAATTTCATAACGAGGCGTAGCATTAAATACCCTATTTATTTATATTATTACAGTAAGTAAAACAGTTATCATGCTAATGTCAAATAATGAACTGAAAACTTAGATAACAAACAATAATTTACGATATTAATAAGGGAATTATATACCTCAAAAATAAATACTATCATGATGCTTTTCATGATAATTTTACCAAATCATAAATTTAGCGGGATGTGTAATGTGGAACAAGATTTAATCAAACAATTAGAAGATTCCGGCAATTATCGCGTGATTAAACGCTTTGAACCGGTTGAATTTTATCATCAGTCAGCTAATTCTGAATCCAAATTGGAATTACGCAAATGCATATTTTTGGATGTTGAAACCACGGGCTTGAACCATGCTGAAGATAAAGTCATCGAATTAGCCATGGTGCCATTTGAATATGATGCCGATGGTAATATATACCGAATTTTACCAGCCTATAATGGTTTCCAGGATCCGGGTATTCCAATTCCAGCTAAAATAACCGAGTTAACGGGTATTACTGATGATATGGTAAAAGGTCAATCATTAGACATGCTTGCAATAACGGATATGTTGTCAGATTGTGTACTGGTTATCGCCCATAATGCGCGTTTTGACCGTCCGTTTATGGAGGCGGTATCCGATGACTTTAAAGAGAAATATTGGGCTTGTTCAATCGCCGATGTGGATTGGAGTGCCGAAGGTTTTGGCAGCAGTAAACTGGAGTTTTTAGCTTACCAATTTAAATTCTTTTATGAAGCCCATCGTGCAGTGATTGATTGCCAGGTTGGCATTCATATCTTGACCCAACCATTAGTTAAAACCGGGGGTAATGCCTTACAACAATTATTACAATCAGCGCGACGAACTGATTTTCGGCTGTGGGCAAAGGGTGCACCATTTGATAAGAAAGACGATTTACGGCAACGCGGTTATCGTTGGGCCAATGGAGACGATGGTGGTTTTAAAGCATGGTATCTTGATTTACCCGAAACCGAGCTAGATGATGAATACGATTACTTAAATGAAAACATATTTAATCGAACGGTATCTGATTTACCCATCAAGAAATTGACCGCTAAAATTCGTTACTCACCTCGAATATAAAATGTTTAAAATATCGAAAGTAGTACGTTATTTTTTATTGCTCTTTTCCTTGATTTCATTGTTATCATTATTAGCCTGTAATGAAAAACAAGGTGGTTTTCAACTTAAAGCCGCGCAGATAAAATGGAATAATGCAGCAACTCAATTCACGGAACAAGAATTACGCGTGCTTGAATCCGGAGAACGACTGTATGTTGTTAACTGTTCAGGCTGTCATTTAAGAAATGGCGCCGGTCAAATGCAATACATTGGGGCACCCGCTTTAAGTAATAATTCATTATTAAAAGGCGAGCCAAGCCAACACATTCGCATTATTTTAATGGGCAAAAAAGCGATGCCTGCTTATCGTACTAGTTTATCAAACGAAGTCATCGCCGCAATTGTCAGTTACGAAAAAAATGCTTGGGGTAATAACTCGGGGTTCATAGTGAGTACTGAGCAAGTGAATGCCGTTAAAATCAAGGCTACAGGGATTAAAAAAAATAATTAAGTCATTATTCAATTTAGTTGTATCTGCGATATACTGTGATCCTTGCTATTAAATATAAGCAATAGTAAACAACTAAGATATTGATTAATAGGTAAAATTTCACCATTAAATGGTAAGCAATATGTCAAAGCGAGAAAGACAAGCGGGTGAGTCGATTGATACCGCCAAATTAGATAAATTGGTGGCGGATACTCGGCGTGCAATTGATAAGCGACAGGAAGGTTATCGCGAGCGATCGTTGAAAATACATCCCTGGATTTGTGGTCGTTGTAGCCGCGAATTTGTTCGCAAAAACCTTCATGAATTAACCGTGCATCATAAAGACCACAACCACGATAATAATCCGAGTGATGGCAGTAATTGGGAAAACTTATGTTTATATTGTCACGATAACGAACATCAAAAATTTGTTGACAAAATTCGTGGCTTTCAAAGCCTCGAAACCACAAAAGTTGAGCCCGCCACGTTTAATCCATTTTCGGCTTTAGGCGATATGATGAAAAAAGATAAAGACTAAAATTACGATTGAATGCAACACAAGAATAATCTGGAGTAATAAAAGTGCCAAAAGCAAGTGATTTAAAAACCGGTAGTGTCGTTGAAATTAAAGGCATGCCGTACATTGTTAAAAAATTAGAAGCAAAAAGTCCATCATCGCGAGGCGCTTCAACTTTATATAAAATTCGTTTTATTAATTTACAAACAAAACAAAAATTGGATGAATCCTTTAAAGGCGATGACTTTTTAAAAGAAACCGATTGTGAACGAACCCAAGTTCAGTTTTCGTATAAAGACGATGATCAGTTTACGTTTATGAATATGGAAGACTATAGTCAATACAGTATTAATGCAGACAGCATTGAAGAACAAGTGCCGTACATCACCGATGGTTTAGAAGGTATCACGGCGTTATTATCGGACGGTGTGTTACTCAGTATTGAATTACCGCAATCGTTAAATTTAGAAATTGTTGAAACGGCACCTGGCATAAAAGGGGCGACAGCAAGCGGACGTACAAAACCGGCAACGTTAACAACCGGTTTAGAAATTCAAGTGCCTGAATATTTAGAACCCGGTGAATTAATTAAAATTAATACCACCACCGGAAAATTTATGTCGAGAGCGAAAGAAGAATAGATAAATCAAAACTCAAAATTAATAATTTAATTCAATTATTCAAAAGACTAAGTTTACCTGTCTTTTCCTGGATTCCCGCTAAAGGCACGCGGGAATCCAGACAATCGCTAAATTCCCGCCAGATCCTCGTAGAAATACCGTCGTTGTTTTAACCCTAAATTAATAAAATAACTTCAACATGCCTAACATCACAAACAAAAATAACAAGGTCATAATACCACCGGCTTTTAAGAAATCTTTTACACGATAGCCCGCAGGACCCATAATCAAAGCATTAACTTGATGGGTTGGTATTAAGAACGAGTTTGATGTTGCAAGCGCGACTGTCAATGCAAACAAAGCCGGATCCGCGCCCGTTATTCCAGCGACCTGCGCTTGAATCGCAATGTTTACCGCGAGTGGTACTAGTAAAACCGTCGCACCAACATTGGACATTACCAAGGTAAAAAACGTTGCTAATATCGCAATAATAATTTGTAACATGAACGGACTGACATCATTACCAACAAGTTCTAGTGTTTTGACTGCAATCCATTGTGCGGTTCCGGAGGTTTCAACTGCCACCCCGAGCGGAATTAAACTCGCGAGTAGAAATACTGTTTTCCAACTTACCGCCTCATAGGCTTCGTCCATGCTTAGTACACCAGTTAGGATCATTCCTAAAGCACCTGTAAATAAAGCAACGGATAAACGCACATCGGTGAATAAAACCAAGCTCAATGCCAATACGAGAAAAAACAAAGCAAAGTTAACTTTATTAGGACGTGATTCTTCATGTGGGAACTCTGTGGTAACAACTACAAAATTAGGATCTTTTGCGACTTTAGCGAGTTGATTCCAGTTAACATGACAAATCAAGGTATCACCACCCATTAACGGAATGTCACGTACTTCAATTTGTTCTGGTTCTTCTTCACTTGCGGTCTCATCAGAGTCGTCTGATTCGAGCATGATACCTTCAGCAATGGTTTTATCCTGACGGTGAATGGCCATAACGGTTAATCCATGCATTTTCCGCATGGCAACTTCACGACAGGATTTACCCACTATATTGGAACTAGGTGGCACAACAATTTCGGCTATACCTGAAGTTGAGTGACTTAGTACCGGTAAGAAAACTTCAATGTTTCTTTTTAGTGTGGTGTGATATTTTTCAGCAAAGCGTTTTAATGCCCAGTTCGATGCAATAACACCAATTACATCACCTTCTTTAATTTCTACGTCGTGTGCTAGTCCAGAAGGTGCCAACTTAAATCGATCGCCTGATTTAATGGCAACAATGCGTAAGCGGTTGCCAACTTCAATTTCATCCAGCGTTTTACCGAGTAGTAAACTTTTGGCGGTAATGTGTAATTCGTTTAACGCATAATCAACACCATAAATGCGTTTTAAATAATCAACCGTACTTTCAGACGAGGTCATTTCGTTGCTTTTACCTGCCGGTAAAACATAACGACCCGCAATCACAAAGTATAAAATACCCGCAGTAATCATTGCTGCACCAATTGGAGCAACTGAAAATAATGAAAACACACTCATTTCAGGTAAGCCGTTAGCGAGCAAGGTTACATTCGAAGTGATGATTAAATCATTAAGCAGAATGAGTGGGCTTGAGCCAATCATGGTCATGGTGCCGCCGCAAATAGCACAAAACCCCATCGGCATTAATAAACGTGATAATGGGATACCAGAGCGTGCCGAAATTCGACTGACCACTGGTAGGAATAATGCCGCAGCACCCACATTTTGCATAAAGCTTGAGATAATGCCGACTGTTCCGGAAATAATCGGAATAATGGTTTTTTCAGTTTTACCACCCACTTTTAAGATAAAGGCCGCCACAATGGTCATTACCCCGGTTTTATCCAGTCCTGCACCTATTATAATAACCGCAATAATTGAAATAACGGCATTACTCCCAAAGCCATCAAACAGTTTGCTCGAATCAATCAAGTCTGGAACACCAGGCAGGATGGTCGTTAAACCGAGAAACACCATAACAATAACGGCAGCGACATCGACCCGAACGATTTCAGATACGAATAAATAGATGGTGACGGCCAGTATGCCTAACACCCAAATCATCTCTACCGTTAATTCCATGGTATTTTTTCCTCTAGTAATGGATTTTTAAAACAGCAATTTTACCACGCATATTATAATAAGCAATTCGCGATATACGCTATTTTTATATAAGTTATTGATTTTAAAGCTGTAACTAAAATAAATACGACTATACTGTATTTTTCAGTTTTTTCTGTTTCTAAATCATAAATAGAATATCATCGTGTTTTTTTGGTATTAAAGTGTAGTTACTATAGATGTTGAATTTAACCAATCTTTCGCTGCGGCGTGGCACCAAAGTATTATTACAAAATGTCACGTCTGCCTTCCAAAAACCGCAAAAAGTGGGCATAACGGGTGCCAATGGCGCCGGAAAGTCCAGTTTATTTGCATTAATTCGAAATGAACTGCAAGTTGATGAAGGTGATTTTTACATTCAGCCAAACATTACTATTGCACATGTAGCCCAAGAAACACCTGCCGTTGACAAAGCCGCCATTGAATATGTCATCGATGGTGATAGTGAGTTACGTAATATTGAACAAAAAATTAAAATCGCTGAACAAAATGAAGACGGTACTGAATTAGCCCACTTGTATTCAGAGAAGGAACACATCGATGGATATACCGCCAATAGTCGCGCCGGGCGGTTATTACACGGTTTGGGTTTTAGTGCCGATCAAGAACAAATAACCGTCACCGAATTTTCAGGTGGCTGGCGTATGCGGTTAAATTTAGCACAGGCGCTTATGTGCCGTTCCGATTTACTGCTACTCGATGAACCCACCAACCACTTGGATATGGAAACTGTAATTTGGCTCGAAGACTGGTTACGCGTTTATCCGGGCTTATTATTATTAATCTCGCATGATCGAGACTTTTTAGACAGTGTTACCTCGCACATAGCACACATTGAGCATAGTGAGCTTAAAGTCTATACCGGTAATTATTCGGCATTTGAAATAAGGCGTGCAGAACAATTAGCGAATCAACAAGCCGCTTATGAAAAACAACAAAAAGAAATTGCCCATATGCAAAGTTTTGTTGACCGTTTTAAAGCCAAAGCAACCAAGGCGAAGCAAGCTCAAAGTCGGGTCAAAGCCTTAGAACGAATGACGATTATTAGCCAAGCCCATGTTGATTCACCGTTTTATTTTCACTTTAAAAAATCAACTGCTATTCCAAGTCCCATATTAACTCTGGACGAATGCACAGTCGGTTATAGTGACAAAACCATTCTCTCCAAGGTCAATATGATCGCGAGCGAGGGAGACCGAATTGGCTTACTCGGACATAATGGTGCAGGTAAATCAACACTCATTAAATTACTAGCTGGAGAATTAGATGCTAAAGAAGGGTTACGAATTCCCGCAAAAGATATCAATGTTGGTTATTTTGCGCAGCATCAGTTAGAACAGTTAGACAATGGCGCAAGTCCATTATTACACTTGCAACGACTTGATCCTAAAGCCACTGAAAAAGAGTTACGACAGTATTTAGGCGGCTTTGCTTTTAGTAATGACATGGCGACCTCGACTATAGGACATTTTTCCGGAGGTGAAAAAGCCCGATTGGTTTTAGCGCTTTTAGTCTATCAAAAGCCTAATTTATTATTACTCGACGAACCAACCAACCATTTGGATCTTGAAATGCGTTATGCTTTAACTACCGCCTTACAAGAGTTCGAAGGGGCGATGTTAATTGTCTCGCATGATAGGCATTTATTACGAACCGTAACCGATAAATTAATGCTAGTTGCTGATGGCAAAGTAGAAGAGTTCGATGGTGATTTAGACGATTATCGCCAGTGGGTTAAAGATCAAGATCGAGACATAACCGACAGCAGTAGTTATGATAAAAACGCCAATACCGACAGTACCACTAGTAAAAAACAACAACGCCAATCAGCTGCCGAACAACGGCAAAAATCAAAACCGCTTCGAAATAAAATAAAAAAATTCGAAAACGAAATGGATAAGTTGACTAAAATAAAAGAAAAACACGACTCTGCGCTTGCAGATAGCGAAATTTATGACGATAACAATAAAGCTAAATTAAAAAAATTATTAGCCGATCAAGTAGATAATATAAAACAACTAAACTTAATTGAAGAACAGTGGCTAGAAACCAGTGACGAACTAGAAATATTAGAATCAAGTTAATCGTATAGCTCTATATTTTTTTACTTAAAATAAAGGTTGTGACTCTATGTCGATAAGCACTAGGAAATTAACAAATATTATTTCTACATTAGAATCGACATTTATTCGATTTCCATTACCGATTATTGTTGCTTTTGGTGCGACCATTCTTGCATCGTTGCTTATTTATGGTGTAAACATCAGTGATGAGCGTAATACAATGAAGTGGTATCTAACTTTATTGTATTCTTCATTTTCTCTGGCTTCACTTAAACTCTTGATCGAAAGCCACGCGTGGTCAGTTAGAACGTATTTTATAGCAGCCGTGCCGCTGGTGTTCGTTATTGTATTATTTACATGGGACATAATTGCATCAAGTGAAGTTACTTTGGGATTTTTTTCCTTAAGTGTCTTGTTGAGTTTTTTGGTTGCGCCTTATATTTATACTCCTAAAAATAGTTCGTCTGCCTCCTTTTGGTATTTTAATTATCAAACTGGTATTGCGGTATTTTTTGCTGGACTGGCAGCAATAGTACTTGCTAGTGGTTTATCAATTATTCTGGTGAGTATTGGTTTTTTGTTTGAGGTTAAAGTTGCAGGTGTATTATACCCCCTGATTTGGGTGCTGAGCAGCGGCGTATTATTTACGCTGTATTTTTTATCGAATATAGCCACTGAATTTGATTTTGATGATGAAGCCTGTGATTTTCCAAAAGGCATTCGTTTTATCACTAACTACCTACTTGTGCCATTAATGTGGGCCTATATGGCCATTTTATATGCGTATTTTTTTAAAATAGTGTTTCAATGGCAGTTACCGCACGGTAATTTAGGGTGGGTGATTAC
>VAOX01051005.1_pt1 | contig 23186 bp, 20 predicted proteins | sample 3393891 | NCBI WGS metagenome assembly VAOX01 (sample SAMN08290429, study PRJNA428436) | hydrothermal vent metagenome | isolation source: Deep-sea hydrothermal vent chimney | place: Indian Ocean: Southwest Indian Ridge | depth 2822 m m | reverse complement strand
GACCTCTAACCGAAATTTTGAAGGGCGACAGGGGCAGGGTGGACGTACGCATTTGGTTAGTCCTGTTATGGCTGCCGCCGCTGCGGTCGAAGGTCGTTTTGTTGATATCCGGCAGTATGGGCTGGATAAGATTTAGGAGGCACTGAAGTGAAGCCTTTTGTGGTCGTTACAGGTATTGCAGCCTTGTTGGACCTTCCCAATGTTGATACAGATCAGATTATCCCCAAACAATTCTTAAAGCGGATTGAGCGCAGTGGTTTTGGCCAATTCCTCTTTTACGACTGGCGTTTTACGAAAGATGGGAAAGATAATCCTGATTTTGATTTAAATGCCAAGCGCTATCAGGGGGCAAAAATTTTGGTCTCGCGGGCAAATTTTGGCTGTGGTTCTTCCCGTGAGCATGCGCCTTGGGCGCTTTTGGATTATGGCTTTCGTTGTGTGATTGCTCCCTCATTTGCAGACATTTTTTACAACAATTGTTTTAAGAATGGCATTCTTCCCATTCGTTTGACCGAGGAGGAAGTCGAAACCCTCTTTCAGCACATTCGAGCGACTCCGGGTTATCCCTTGTGTGTGGATCTTGAACGTGAAGAAATTCGCAGTGACGACGGACTGGTTTTTAAAATTCAAGTCAGCCCTTTCCAGCGTCTTTGCCTATTGGAGGGTTTAGATGACATCTGCATGACCCTTGAAAAGGAGGCTCAAATTAAGGACTATGAGTCCCGGCAGATGAAGATCCCTCCCCCACTTTTGTAAGTTTTTCCGCTAATAGCGGGTTCCTTGTTTGTCCCGATTCTCCCTTGTAATTTGAATTCTTTGTATGCTATTCTTTCGCCTTTCTGCGCTCACTTGCGCAAGATTTAAATACTCACGCTCCGGCGTCGGGCTTGGTCCCTGCTTCCCTCAACTGGATAGAGGTCGCCCGTCAACTAAAATGCACAGTGATTCATTAAACCTGGAGCGGTGGATGAGACCATAAATGGAGGATAGTGGAAATGCCTGTTATCGAAATGGAAGAATTACTTAAAGCGGGTGTTCATTTTGGACACCAGACCAAAAGGTGGAACCCGAAGATGGAAAAGTTTATCTTCGGTGAGCGCAACAATGTTTACATCATCGACCTTCAGAAAACGGCTAAGGCCATTGAGAGGGCTTACGCTTTTGTGCGGAAACTCTCAAGCGAAGGCGAATCCATTTTATTCTTAGGGACAAAACGTCAAGCGCAGGAAATCGTTCTCGAAGAAGCAGAACGCTGCAAGATGTTTTTTGTCAATCATCGCTGGCTGGGTGGTATGCTTACAAACTTCACAACCATTAAGCAGAGCATAAAAAAACTAAAAAAACTTGAAGAAGCCGATAAAGACGGGACCTATGATCGTCTGCCAAAGAAAGAAGTCATCCGACTCGAAAAATCTCGTGTTCAGTTGAGCAAGACACTTGGCGGGATTAAAAACATGCGTCAACTCCCTTCAGCCGTTTTTATTATTGATACGATTAAGGAAAAAACGGCAGTCCTTGAAGCGCGGCGCTTGGGTATTCCGATCATTGCAATTGTCGATACCAACTGCAACCCGGATGAAATTGATTATCCTATCCCCGGCAATGATGACGCTGTTCGTGCCATTCGACTCTTAACCAGTAAGGTTGCCGATGCCGTATTAGAGGGTTTGCAAATTAAAGAAAAGGATGCGATTGCGCCCAGCCCTCCTGAAAAGACACGCAAAGTTGATTCCTCCAAGCCGGAGGCGAAAAAAGAAGCTGAACCGGAAAAAGCGCCGGATAGGGTTGCTGAGCCAAAGGCTGCTGAACCAGAGGGAAAAGTCTCGGAGTCTGCCTGAAATTGGCTTATGTTTTAGAATATTGTAATCGTTGAGACGTTTGAGTTCGGGAGGTTGAAATTGGGTGTAAGTGCGGCTGAAATTAAACTGCTAAGAGAAAAAACCGGGGCTGGCATTATGGATTGCAAAGCGGCACTTCAAGCTTCGGAAGGCGATGTCACAAAATCTATTGAATTCCTGCGTAAAAAGGGTCTTGCAACTGCGACAAAAAAATCAAGCCGCACAACAGACGAAGGCAGTATCGGCTCCTATATTCATTACGGTGGAAAAATTGGCGTCTTGGTAGAGGTCAATTGCGAAACTGATTTTGTTGCGAGAAATCCTGAATTTCAGAACCTGGTTAAGGACTTGTCCATGCAGGTGGCAGGCGCAAATCCCGTTCCTCTTTACGTCCGTAAGGAAGAAGTGCCAGAGCAAGTGATTGCAAATGAACGTGCGATCTATAAAGCACAGGCCATGGAATCAAAAAAACCCGAAGCGGTGATTGAAAAAATCGCAGAGGGCAAAATAAAAAAATACCTCCAACAAATTTGTTTGTTGGAGCAGCCCTTTTTAAAAGATCCAGAGATCACCATTTCAGATCTCGTCGCACAGACCGTTTCAAAAGTGGGTGAAAATATCCAAATTCGTCGTTTTGTGCGGTTTCAGTTGGGAGAAGGCGAAGTTTAAGGCCTTTTTGTTTTGGTCATCAACTTCCTTTGTTGCATGGCTTGATTTTCCGCCCTCTTAATTTAGCTCAAGGGGATGTTTTCTCGATCGGGACGTATTGAGAAGTCATATCGAAACAACACGATATGTTTTTCCTAAAGGCAAGGTCCTTCTGAGGGCCTGTCTTGTGATCTCTTCTTCCTTTTTGTTACTGAGTCTTTCGGCTTGTGGCAATACCAGTGCAAATCCTGAGGCTGGTGCTTTCACACAAACTGTCTCAGACAAAACACTCTACGTTACCAATGGAAATGGTGGAAAACTGCTTGCCTTTGATGTTCGGGTCTTGGGAAAGACGCTTACTGTGCAGGGGGAAAATATCCCGCCGACCCGTCAATTTCCCGATACGGTGAGTAGTCCCGCAGGTATTTTTCTGGATCGTGCAAATGACACACTTTATGTCGCTAATCCAGTGCAAAATGCCATACAAATTTATGATAATGCCAGCACCTTGATCACGCCTCTAAAGGCTTCTCGAATCATTTCAGGAAGTTCGACTGACTTAGATGAGCCTTTTGGCCTGACCTTCGACGCCACAAGTAATCGACTTTTTGTGGCGAATAAAAATGGCAATAGCATCGTGGCTTTCTGTCTTGGGGAAAGTCCGAATAGCGGAAACCTTGCCCCCTGTAATGTCTTAAAAGGGGATTTGACCCAATTAGATGTTCCCAGGGCGCTTGCAATCGATTCAAGCCGGAAGCGGCTTTATATTTCAAACATGGGAAATAATTCAATCCTGGTGTATGAAAACAGCGATACAACTGGTGCCACAGCATCCGAGTGTATTTCTGACTTTTCGCTTTGTAATATCGCCCCTTCTTCCGTGATTGCGCCGCACACAGAAACCGAAACAGCCAGTAGGTTAGAGCTGCCTTTTGGGATCCACCTTGACAGCACCAATGACCGTCTTTATGTTGCAAATACGGGCCAAAATAGCCCGGCTATTTTTATTTACGAAGGGGCCAGTACCTTATCGGGAACCCCTATGCCGGAGCGTGTATTAACAGGACTGAACACGCAGTTGACCGTGCCTGCAGGCATTGATGTGGATGAGGCGACGGGACGGCTTTCGATCATCAATAATAACAGCCCCAATAACGTCAATGTTTCTAATTCTCCAAACACAGATAGTCCTACACTTTTGATTTTTAACGATATTTTGACGACCTGTCCCGATAATATATCCGGGGTTGCGGATTTGTGTAATTTAAACCCAGACCGGCGTGCCGGGGGAGATGTCAGTATAGAGAGTGGCACGACCTTAACATTCCCACTGGGCATTGCCTATGATCCCGCACGGGATATCACCTACGTGGCCAATACCGGTGGAAACAACATTGTGATTTATTCGATTGAGGGCGACCTTGCACCCATTAAGGAGAACACGGGTAATCAGACCAGGCTTGATGTGCCAAGCAGCTTTTTTTATGACCTGGCCTTGGACCGACTTTATGTGACGAATGCGGGTTTACTTGCGAGTGCTCCTTCAGCGCCGTTTATTGTTTACGATCAGGTCAGCACTCAAAATTTTGCTAATACGGCTCCGAGTTGGAGCCTTGCTGGATCATCAAACTTTGAAACACCCATGGGTATCTATATTGATAAAACACGAGAGCTCATGCTTCTATTAAATGGGGTGTCTGATCTTCGGCACGGACTCTATGTTTATGATCTAACAAACCCTTTTAGAACACCAGATCCTCCACGCTCCCCGAGAGATATCTCCTTTCCTTTAACCGAAGCAGTGGGGCCAACGGGGCTAACCCTGCTTCCTCCCGTACAGCAAAGCAAGTCATTTTCAGGCTTGAGCGCTGGCAGTTCAAGCGCCATGACCGTTGATGAGGCACGTGGGCTGGTTTATGTGGCAAACAAAAACAACAACAGTGTCGTTGTTTATGATTACAATTCTCCCCCAGGACTACCTGGGGGAGAATTGCCATTGCTGCGTACGATTACGGGATTTAATAAACCCTCCGGTCTGTTCATTGATAGCACACGCGATATTTTGTATGTGAGCAATAATGGTGAGGAGCCCGGGGCAGTCGCAGACTATAGGGCCAATACGCTCTTTGTTTTTGAAGGGGCCAGTACAAAAGGGGACAACGTGCCCCTTATTTGCCCATCAACCCCCTGTCCACCTGACCGTATTATCTCTACTGTTGGGCTAACGGCTGGTGTTCAAAATAAACTCAAAGCGCCGATATCCCCCTACGTGGACGTTACAGCAAATCGCCTTTATCTTGTTAATTCCGCATCCGATCAGAATGCCGTTTTTTCATTCAACAACGCAAGCACACTGGGTGACAGCTCGGGACAATGTATTGATGGCTCTGTCGTTTGCACAGATACCCTGCCCGCAAAAATTATTATCGGGGCGCAAACCAATCTGAATTTTTCAAAAACAGGGGCCTTGTTTATTGGAGCGGTCGTTTTGTCCCGGAATTCAAATAATGAGACCCTTTATGTCGCAAGCTCTTGCTCTAATCCAGCCGCTTCTCCTGCGTGTTCTCAGGGAGGATTGCATGTTTTTGGTACCGCAGGTCAACTCAAACCGAGTAAGGTTTGGTCGGGGGGCGGCGGTTCGTTTACCACGGCTGAAGCCGTGGCGATTGATTCAGCCAATAACGTGCTCTATGTTGCAAATCAGAGTACAAATACCCTCTCTGTTTTTGCGAATGCCGATACAATTGACGTTACAACCGATTCGACGACCGGGAAACGAGACTTAAACAACATCCAACTGAACCGTCCCGCCGGACTTTTTGTGGACGTGGCTCGTAACCGTTTGTATATCTCCAACAGTGAAGCTTTTACGTGTACTGTCGGGACTTGCAATGCCATTCTCGTTTTTGACAATGCAAATACCTTTACGGATGGCACAATGCCGGTCAAAACCTTGACCGATACCGCATTCAATCAGCCTCAAGGGATTGTGCTGGATCCTGCGATTCAGCGACTTTATGTGGCGAATACAGGTGGGAATTCCGTTTTAATTTATAATCAAGTTGATACTCTAAATGGATCGGTGACAGCAACGGCGACTTTGACGGGTTTTAGTGAGCCTTCGGATCTTGCCTTAGATTCCGCTCGTGATATTTTGTATGTCTTGGACCAAAGTGCCAAGAATATCTTCGTTTTTAATAATGCTTCAACATTGATCGGTGGAGAATCTGCGACGCGAACGATTTCCAGTGATGACGGCTTTGGAAACAATGCCTGGGTCAAGCCTTCGGCGATTTATCTTGATGCCGACAATGACCTGCTTTATCTAGCAGACCCTGGTGCAAATTCCGTTTTTATTTTTACGAATGCGAGTACAGCAGAAGGTCAAGCTGCGAAAAAAACGTTTCTAGGGGATAAAACAGGTTTAAAAAGTCCTTCAGCCCTCACGGTTGGTTCTCCGATGCCTTAAACACTTTTTTCTTTTCCACTCGAATCAAACGGCAGTGCCCCGCGATACCGGGGGCCAAGTCACCTTCGTTTGTTTTGCTAGGATCGACGGTTTCGGGGGTGACTTCGGAGTAACACCTCGATTTTCTGGCATCCCATTCTCCTGAAAGGTCTGGTGAAAACCACTGCGCTACCATTTTCCCACCCGTCCTAAAATAGGATGTCTCAGAACGATCCAGAATACAGCCTTTCGACGGCCCGAATGCATCAATCAACATCTGCAAACCTGTTTCAAATTCGGGTCGATCTTCTGCCCTTACCTGCTTCGGTTTGGTAATCGCTTCATCCCCCAACAGCACCGGACCCTGAACTTGCGTAACATTGAAACAATTGCCACCGATGGCACTGCCCGCGCCCAGAGCGTTCCGGATTTGCTCCATGGCGGCGGGACTGGAGCCGATGCTGCACCCTCGAAAATCAACTTTTTCCGGGGTTTTGTCCGCCGGAATGACGCCTGCCAGTTTTGAGGCGAGAACCGAGGCTCTGATGTAAGTCGTCCCTTCCAGACCGCCAAAACCCAAATCTCCGCTCGGAAGTGAATGAGAGATAATCACAAGGTTTTTAATCGGAAAAGTAATGGCTTTCAATTTGGTGAGCATTTCATCGACACTGCTCACAGTCAGATACAGGCCGTCCGGCGCAAGCACTATCGCCTCTGCACCCAGTCCAGAAGCCATGAGTAAGACGACATCCCTACGTTTTTCTTTTTTTGTGTCATCCTTATCCGGGATGCGTTGAATCAGATCACCGGAGATCAGGCGCTGTAGACCTTGGTTGCCCAAACTGCGCTGAAGGTTTTGAAGGTCTGGTCCTGAATGTGATTGCACTTTAGACTGAGGGACTTTGCTCGATTGGGGCAAAGGCTTTTGCAGGGTTTGTTTTGGGGTGCGCGGCATCGTTATTTACTGAAGCTGTGTCCTGATCAGGTCTTGCAAGGTCATTTCTTGTAAAATGCGATCATCCAGCGCAACTTGCAGCCTAGCCAAGGCTTCTTGCATCTGAAGGATGCTTTCCGGTGTCACGAGGGGTGAGGCCACTTCTTCAGAAAGTGTTTCAGGATTCGCCTGTAGGAGGCTGCTGATATTCTGTTCCGCAAGTGGCATAAAGGGGCTTAAGTCTGTCCGAAATCCCAAGACCATTCTTGCTTTTGCGCGAAATTCTTGGAGTTTGACCATCGGCATATTCCCAATGGGGGAAAGCGGATTGAGATTAAGTAAATCGTTCAAGGTATTGACCTCAGCGGCACCTAAAGCGGCGGAGAAACGTCTTCCCACGCCGTCGATGCTGATTACGGGCAGTGCCGCGCCGAAACCCGTTAATCCATCTTGAAGGCGGGTAGTATTTGTAAATGTGAGATGAATTTTTCGAGTGAGTGTCCTGCCTGCTATGAGGTCGTAAGGTGGGTGGATGATAAAGTCGATCATAAAGCCACTGTTCAAGGTCTCGCTGGCATCTCCACCAAACAGGCCGAACTCCCGCAGGGGATGCGCGTCTTCAAATCCCAGTGCATCCGCATTGAAGGTGGCTGTGATTTCGAGACGGTCTGTCGTACTTTCACTTACTTCGTTTTCATTGTCAATATAAACGATCTGGCTTAAAGCCAAAGGGACACGGGCAACTTCATTGAACAATTGTGTATCCGTAAATCCAGGGCTGGGGATTCGGTTATCCCAGTCCGGGTTTCCCGTGCCGATAGCCCAGTAGCTTATGCCGGAAATATCTGTTTCCCGTTTCATGAGTGCAGCCAATAAGAAGTTGCAGGACTGAACAACGAGGTTGTTTTTCCATCCGCTATCCCAAATCTGATGCCCCTGGGCATCATGGCACACATCACGGTAGCGCCCTGTGATCATATTTTTCGTGGTGTGTCCTCTCATCTCAATACTCATTTCTCTTTGAGATGCGTTTTAAGGTGTTCCGGTAGTATTTTCCCTTTTAGGGCATCCTTCACTTTTTTATCCTTGGTCAAGGCCAGCAATTTAAATGTGACCTGATCCCGCTCCGGATCTACTTCTTGAGCTATCTTTTCTAAAAGCTTGCGCTCCTTCGGCTTGTTCGGATCGGCCAAGGTGACCATCGATGCCTGGATTACCGGATCCTTGATCTTCATTAAGACCGGCGCGAGTAGATCAAAACAGTCGTAAAAATCCTTCCGGAACACGGGGACTAGGTCCTTCCAACAAAGTTTGGGATTGTCCCGTAAAAAGGTAACAAAGGCCTGAAGCCTGGGATTGTCGGAGTCGAGGATGCCCTCTATTTTTAGTTTTTTCCAAATCAATCTTCTCTGATCCATAAGATAATCCTCCTAGCTGCCAAAGGTGTAGACGGTCCAAATAACATCCACTTCTCTCGTGCTCCCGCTGCCTGCGTTGTGTGTGATTTGCAAATAAACATTGTATTTAGTTGATTCGCTTGTTCGCCAATAGATCAGGTTGCTCGTCACTTCCGCAAGGCCTGTTCCATCAACATCAGTCACGGCGAGGGTGGGAAGATAGATTTTTTTGAAGGCGTCTGAATTCTCTTCAATAAGCACTCTCCGTGTATCTCCAGGAAGAATATCCGCCTCGCTTCCATTGTTCACAGTTTCAAAATTGATCTTTGAAGCAGTAACGGCATCGTCTGCTAAACTCGAAGTGTTGATCAGTGGGCCATTGGCACCGCCGCTGTGATTATGTCCCCCGTCACTGAAAAGCACTTTGTTTTCGGCGATTGCGGCATTGTTTTGTACTTGGGTGTTCCCGATTACATTGTCCCTCAGTTGTCCGTTATCGGACAATGAGATATCTAAACGCGCATCCAGGCTGTTTTGTGTCCCGCGTGCCGCCGAGATTTCTGTACTAAGGTCGGAGAGATTAAGGCCTCTCTGGCGTAAATCGCTAATGCCACTGCTCGGAATGACCGCCGCCCCGCCGATCCGACGCAGTTGTGCAAGGGCATAGAAGATATGTCCTGGCCCGGAAGAGGGCAAAGTGCTGCTCGTTTCCACGACCCGAACAGCCCATTCGCGTTTTGTGCGGACACAGGTTTCCACGCCGATAGCAGGATTCACGAGGTCTGCATCTTCTGTCGAATCCACTTCACGCTCCCACACATCAATGTAGACCATGTCCCTGCGGTTTCCGCCAGGCGTGGTGAGCGGGGGAATGGGGTCAACACCCCAGTTGGCCGCCAGTGCAGCGTTGTTATAAAGCGGCTGCGCCGTGTAGCGTAAATCGCTTTCGTTGAGAACATCCATGCCTTCAAGTAAAAGGCGCCCTGTGCCTTCAGGTGTGCCGTCCCCACCCTGAATGGCAAAATCGTTTGGATCGCCCACGGCTTCGATCTCAAAACCATCATTTCCGTTTGGAACGCCATTGCCAATAAACCAACGTAAGAATGCCTGTAATTCATATCGTCTGATGTCTTCAAGTTCATTCCAATCAGCGTCAACGATAGGGACGCCCTGTTGGAGACGGACACCGACGTAGTGTTTTAGTCGATCAAATGTGTCTCTGGAAAAATTACCCATGATGCCTCCTCTGTATCTGCGGTATTTTCACTAAAAATAGAGTCGTATGATGCGGATGAGTGTTGATGTTTCCTCCTTGTAAAGTACGGGGTGGCGAATATTGTTGATCAGGATTTCTGTGTCGTCTAAACGGGCAAGCAGTCCAAATTCTCTCAAGGGATAGTTTGTTGAGGGCGAAATTGCTGAGGGATATGCCGGATTGAGTGTCGCGGTGATCTGTAGTCGCTTACTCGGCCCGGAAATCACTTGATCATTTTGATCCAAAAAAACAACATCCAGTTCTGAAAAGGGCATCATGGGATTGTAGCGACGAATGAGTGCTGTCGTTGTTGCGGCGTCGGGTGCGGGGGTTCCGTCTGTGTCCCAGGTAGGATCACCTTGTCCGACTACAAGTCCTGTGATACCTGCTGCTGTTTCATTCATCATAAATCCTGCCAACAAAAACCGAAATCCCTGCAAGATGGTATTGCTCTGCCATCCACGGTCTTCGATGGTATGGCCTTCTGCATCGCGCAGGATATCGCGATAAATGCCTCTAACTGTTGAGCCTATTATCTCTGCCATTGTTTATGTTTCTCCTTCGGGCGCAAGTGCTGTGAACGCGTCTTCCACGCCAGAAATAAGCTCTGGAATTGTACTGTCAAAGGTCTGATCATCAAGGATTCGCTGTGGTACGACGGCCGGAAAATCGCTTGTGTAGACGTGTTCTTTATAAATCGTGGGTTCGATGATAAAAACGGCGCGAATTTGAATGGCTAGAAACTCCCTGAGGATGTTTTCTATCATTGTTTGGTTTTGTTGAATGCGGGAGATGTCCTCGGTATCGGGTGTTAAATAGATGCCGATGGTGTCCCGTGTGTACCAGGTTTCCGGGCTCGGTTTTCCCTCTGGGCCTGTATCGTAGGAATAGGTCTGGAAATCCGCGTAAGTCCCCCGCTTTGAGGTTTTGGCCAAATTTTTTGTATCCACCGAAGTGGTCCCGGCATAACGTAAATCGGCTGTTTCCGTTGCACCATAGATATGACTTCGATAAGGAAGCGGTTCGTTGGAGTGATAGCTCAGTCGTGTCACCCCGTCGATCAAAAAAGGATAGGGGTCGCGTTGGGAATAAGGATTTTCTGTGATTTCTTCAATCTGGTCTAGGTTTGGCACGGGTGTGTCATGCAGCACGCCCCGCCAGATCGACCAGCTTTGGTTTCGGTTTGAACTCCAATAGAGTTCCATCTCTCCTGCTGCATTCAAAAAGAGCGCAGGTTCGCGATCTTGCTCATCAACCGTGGGTTTGCTCACCGTGAAAATGGCACCCCAGTCGGGCGGACGGTTCACATACCAAGTCAAAAAATCTGTGACGACGGGCAAGACCGTTGTATCCACGGTGAGATGATTGGTGAAGCGTTCGCTCCAGCTATGCATCCAGGTAAAGGCATCGGGATCAATATTCGTGGCGACGCGGTAGGCAATTTCCCAGCGTGTTTGATTGGGCTGACCTGTTTTGACCTTTCGTGTCCAGAAGACCCAGATTTTAGGGTCTCCATCTGAGGCCGATGCACCCGGCTGAAAAAAAACAAAAAGGTCGGTCTGCACGACGGGGTCTTCCCCCGCATCTGTTGGCATCGTGTGGGCGGTTGCGGTATTCCAAAGATTGTTTTCCTGACGTAAAAACTGAATCTGCCAGGTGCTTCCGGTTTTTACGAGCCAAAAAAGCCAGAGATGGTCCGTGTGATCGATGATGGCAAAGGGGCGTTTTTGCGACGCTGCGGGGTCGCCAAAAACCTGCACTTCAGACCAGGTGCCTGCGTCATAAACCTGATAATGAATCTGATGTTGTTTATTTGTTGTATCGAAGGAATCCCAAAAGAGCCATAAGGCATCGCCTTTGACGACCGCTGTAGGGTGTTTGTCGATACGGGGTCCGTTGGTGAGTCGCGCACTGGGTGACCAATGATAAACATCTAATTGTCCCGCACCGGGCAAAACGGTATAGCGTTCATGGTTTTCACGGTCTTGGATTAACCATTCGTCTTCATTTTTGACAATACTCGCCTTCAGAGAAAGTGTCGCACCCGCGTTTTCAAACGCTTGTTGAAGGGCATGACTCATGTCCTCATCATTGAGACTGTCTTCAAGGTCCGTCGCGATATTGAAAACAGACAGGGTTTTAAACCAAAGATCCCAGCGCCCGTTTCTCAGGGTGTGAAAGAAAAACCAGCGTGTGCCCGCACCATCGATGACGGTCGCCGGGCGTCCGTCGTAAGCAAAACCCAGTGAAAAGGGTTCGATGGCCTTGGCCCAGTCCCCAGGGCTGCGTTCCCGCTGCGCCCAGACGTTCAGACGTTCCGCTTGATTGGCGCGAGAGACATTGTGCACAAATTCCTTGGCGCGGCTTTCCCAGCCTAAAATGCGTTTGACCGTGGCCTCGACGGAGGGAATCAGGCCGATGGTACGATAGACCGAAACCGCATCACGCAGTTCGTTCCGTTGTCCTTCGTATTCAAGCTGGTTATCCGTTCGCCAACCGATCCACTTTGCCAGTAAAGGGAGTAAGTTGCCGTCGATATTTTGAATATCTGTAAAATCCGGGATCGTTTTGGCCAGACTGAGTAATTGGTCGAGCTGGGCGCCGGGTAAATCCAAAAACCGACGGAGTTGCCCTCGTTTTTTGTCATTTTCCAACATGTCGGACGGGATATCTTTTGCAAGGGCTGTGTCGTAACGGTGGTAAATACCCGGAAGCAGGTCATACATTTGCCCCGCTTGATTATAGGGGCCTGTCGCCATGACCGCGACGCGATTTTTTCGATCAATTTCATATTCCGGGGGTTCATTTTTATAAGGGAAAAGCGCGTAATAATAGACCGTTTCTGAGCTGAGCATAGTATCGGAGACCGAGAGAAGTCCTTCGCCCTCGGCGAGCAAAATACCGTCATCCGGGCTTGTGGGATAACTGCCCTTACGTCGCACAATCCGCACCCCGGGAAACTGAGCCGTATCAGGGTTTTCCCAGGACAGATCAATCCGGTTTCCAAAGGGGTGGGCCGTGGCGGATATTTTATGGAGTCGGAAGCTCAAAGACTGCCTCCCGAAGTGCTCACACTTGCGCCGTTTGCATATTGGGCATCATTTGCGGGAATTTCAGGGATTTCGTTACTGCCCAGGATCATTTTTCCTTCGAGATGAATGGTGTTCGTGGCTTCGTCATTTCGACGAAACTCCGAAATATTCACCCCTTTGACACCTGCAATTGCTTCAATGGCCTCGTAAAACTTGCTGAGGTAGAGGGTTTGTGCAAAATCAACGGCATCAAAAGCAAGCAGGGCGGCGATGGCCTCTTCGACTTTTTCCTGGATTCCGTCGGCGGAATAATAACTTTCCACATCCACTTCGGCTGTGACGTAAATTTGCACATAGGAGACATCCTGGATTTCGATGAGGGTGGAGATTGGCCGTTTATCTTCAAAATAGGCAAGCAGATTGGCTTCAAGCACATCGCTGACGTAGCCCCCGCCCTGTGGTGCGACATAGAGCGTGACGGTATTCCAGTTTGTGCCTTCGGCGCGAACCTTGCCGACCCCGGTAAATTCGAGTGCCAGGGCTTCGTAGTCGTCTGCGGTGACGGCCCGCTTGAGAGAACGGAAGACACTTGGTGCATGACGAACCGCATTTTTAATGGTTTCCCGTTCAGCACCGCCCGTTGCCGCCTCGGGATTGATGACCTTTGCGCCCGCCAAAGCCAGGACTGGTGCATCCACAAGTGTTTGAATGCTTTCTGCGACCCTGTTCCCTTTTAAGCCTCCCCCGACACGATAAGTGATACGGATTTCTGCCCCCGGTGCGGGAATCGCCCCAAAAGCACCATCCCCAAAAATGACGGTGGCCTGATCATTTTCATCGATTGAAATGAGATAATCCTGTTGCCCTTCACGGCTGAAAGAGAGGCTTTCTTGCAGCGTCCATTCTTCGATCACTCCGCCCAATTCGGTCAATAAAATAACGTCCTTCTGAATCTGAGATCCCTGCCCCAGGGATCTTAAAATCAGGCCCGCGTGCACCAGAGAGTATTGTTGGTTGATGTTGCCGTCGGAGGTTCCCAGTCGTTCATCTTTGACGAGCCGACCTTCTTCAACCGGGAGACCGTCCTTTAGCACAAAGTTTTTCAGGGTGATCGGATCAGTTTCAAGTGCCCAGCCGCTGGTATTTGGAAGTGATCCCAATAATTTGTAGACGGTGCCGGTCGAAAGATCTTTTGCCTTCGGCAGGGTGTTGCAATCAATGTCAAAGGTGATCTCACGGGTGTATTCAAAACGGACACTGGGTTTATCGGATTGACTTTTTGTTGCGAAGGCGTCTCCCTTTTGAATCGTAATCACATCATTGCACGTTTCGGGAAAAGTCAGTGTCAGGGCTGTGGAAGCCGGTGCCGCTGTTGCTAAGGTGTAGCCAATAAGCTTTAGGTGCTGGATGATGCTCCGCCGGGTTTGTGCGGTGCTCAAAAAGCTTTCGTTGACCGCACGATCCTGATAATAGCTGAGCAGGTCGCCCATGTGTGCAAAGAGTTCCAGCAGGACGCGGCCAAAATCGGCTTCGGATTCAGAGGTTTTCCACTCCGGGAGTTTTGTCGGCACCAGGGCTTGCATTGAGGCAAGCAAGCTGTCGTAATCCCGCGCCATGTAGTCGATGCTGGTGCGTCCGTTCGATTTTTTGATTTCTGCCATCATTTCGTCCTTTATCTAAAATGAATACGGACCTGTTTCTTGGAGAGGTCTATTTTTTTTGTGTACGCAATTTCGATGGTGATGGTTTCTTCTTCTGAGCTCACATCAAGCCCGTCCAGGATAATGTCGTCGGCCAGCCAGCGTGTGAGGGCTTGTCCTACGGTAAATTCCATGGCCGTGGCCAAGACCGTATTATTGGGTTCAAAAACCAGGTTGAAAAGTCCACATCCAAAGGTCGGCATGTTGACACGCTCTCCTGGGGCGGTAAAAAGCACTTGGATGATTTTTCCACGAATGGCTTCATCCCCACCCTGTGCGCTGATCCGGCCCGTGTTGTCTACGGCAAATGGGAATGCAAAGGTCTCTTTTTCAGTCCGCATTATTCCACCAACCCCGTGCCGTCATTGTTTTGCGTAAAGACCACACCCGTTTGTGTTGCGGCACTGCCAGAAACGGCGGCATTGACATCTCCTGATGTTTCGATGCCCTTGATTTCCATATTGGATTTGAGATGTGTGATCACACCGTCCGCAATGGCATAAGCCAGCTTTTTCCAACTGTCCCGAATATCTTCAAGGGCTTGTCCTTCCACACCCTCAATCGGTTCCATGACTTGCCGAATCGTGTCATAGATGGCTTTTGACATGCCGGATGATGCACTGCTATTTCCTGCGACTAAAGCCATCTCGTTCTCACTCCACCTTTAATTTTTTTGAGAGAATAGTGTTTACGCCAGCCAGGGCTAGACTCAAATCAGGAATATTCGCGGGGAAAAGCGGCGTTGGGGCACCCATATTCCCAATGTGCTGATGACTCATAAGCCAAGTTACGAGGTCTTCCATACAAACCCGTCCTGTGCCCGCATTGATGGTTACGCCGGGCCCTGCCGGAAAACCGCCCATACCGTCCATCACAATTTCATTGCCATTTGAATCTTCTATTTTTGTCCCTGAAGAATCCTGTGTCACTTTATTCCCATTGGAATCCTCGATCACAATGCCGTTGTTCGACATTTCAACGCTGTTGTTTTTATTGGCGACGGTGATACCTGTATCGCTAAAAAGGATACGGTTTTCATTTTCGCCATCGGTAATCAAGATGCGAAGCGCGCTGCCGTCATCTTCAAACTGGATGCTGTGTCCGCTGAGCGTCTTGATGATTTTCCGTGTCGGAGGGGATTGCACGCTGTCTTCTTCCGCGCCTGTATCATCATTGGGTTTGGGCAGTTCACTCTCGCCCCCCGGTTTGCTCCAAAAAGTACCCACCCAAATGGGAAACTCCAGATCCCCTTCTTCAAATTCCACCCAAACGCCCGCGTCAATTTCGGGAATAAAGAGCGTGCCGAGATTGTTCGAGCCCCCGTAGGGTAAACAAGGCATCGCCCATCCCGTGACAACTTCATTGCCCAGCACGCTGGGGACTTTGAGTCGTAAGCGGCCCAATTTCTCTGGGTCGTCGTTTTCGACGACAAAACCCCGGTGTTTGCCGTAAAAACGTTGTTCGACTTTTTGAATGAGATTGGCGACGACCTTATCGAGTTGCACCTGTGCTCCTACAGCAATCCGTCGAGTAATCCCGACGATGCGCTTTCAAAATTCTCCGCCCCCGTGGGCATGAGTCCATTGCGTTTGACCTTGAATGACTGTGTCAATCCTTCCGCTGTAATCTGGTGGGTGACCTGTGTGACATAATAAATACCGCTATGGGTTTCTCCGATGCCCTTGATGGTGACTGTGGCACGGGGTTTTAAGAGATGCCCGTACTGGCCGCCGGAAATGATGCCTTCGCCACTCACAAACCATGCGGCTTCGTGATAGAGACCTTGGCAAAGTGCTGTCATTTCTGGATTACCCGTGGCAGAATTTTTCCCGATAAAAAATTGGCCGGGGTTCATCCCGCTGCCCAGTAAGGCTTCTGCATCGTTTTGTCCTAAGGCTGTTTGCTGACTTGATACGGCTACGGCTTCAAGCACGTCTTTGTTTGCGCGATCCACCTGAAGCATCTCGATATTCGCCGCATCTAAGGCATTCACTTCCAAAGAAAATTGAGTAACATTGGTTTCTTCTCCAAAGTGGACGGCCAAAAGGGGTTGCGGAGCCGTATCTATCTGAGGTGGGCGGAAATAGCCTGTCGTGCCTGCGATGTAACACTCAAAACCATTTCTCAGTGCCAATCGTTTCAAAAACTGGATGTCCGTCTCCCGTTGGATAATGGTCGAAATCGCCTCGTCATGCACGATGTCTGTCACTTCTACTGTAGGAGTCAAACCATAAAGACCAAAGATCTCCGTGGCGATATCGCTGTCTGTTTTATTGGGCCAATCTTTCAATTTTTCTTCCCGATCCATCAAGACACTGCGATCCATGCCCCAAATCTCCAGGGTACTTTCTGCCGCATCGCTTTCAAAAAGGGGTTTTACATGCGTGATATATCCTGAAATGATCTCTTCCATGTCATCGCCAAATCCCGCACGAATGGTGACTCCTTTCCAAATCTGAAGCCGCGTGTCATCTAAATGCCACCAGAGTCCGTCACTCTTTTGCCCGGTCACAAACTGTATGCGGAACATGCCCGCCAGTTCGTCATCAAGTTCAATCTCGACTTGTTTCAAATCGCGATAAAGATCGTCGATTTCCTGGCCTTCTATTTCGATGGAGAAGGTTTCATTTTCAATCATGACAAGCCTAACCTACTAAATTTGGAGGAATAATAATCTGTTTTCCGACACGCCCCACAGGTTCTGGGGGGCCGACTAAAAATGAAAGTGCCGTGATCTGTCCCACCAAGGTTTCTGCCGTAATGTTCATGCTGTTGTGTTTGATGATGAGCGTATGACGATACTGCGGAACCTTCACCACAATCTGCTGTAAACCGACGGTTTGCATGCGATCAAGCAAGGCGACTTCTTCTTTTTTGAGTTGTACGGTTTCCACGCCGAGCGTTTCGTTCAAGGCTGTCAAAAGAGGGCTCCAGTCGGGTTTCGGGGCCTCATCGTCCACTGCGAGTGTAAAATGTGTTGTTTGCATGGGATCTTTTCCCAGCAAGGCCTGTGGCAACATCAATTCGGGATTGGCATCGCAGATCCGCCACCATTTCCGAGGTTGTTTGTAATATTTATAGGCCAAGTGATCCAAGCGATCGACTTCTTCGACCGTGTGCAGAAATTGACCTGGGGTTTCCGGCAAAAGCCGAAGTGCTTTAGAGACAGAAGAAAAGCCTTCAGCATCTGTGGTGACGACCGCTTCTTGTTTTTTGTATCGGGAGATCTTTGAAAACATGTCTTTCTCCTAACCCGGAATCACGACGTCGGCGATATCGGCAATATTGGCCAGATTGAGTACCGACATGGCTTCTTTCATAACCTTCGTATATTTATAAGCGAGGTTTTTCCCTTCAATGACTTTCATGCTCACAGCGGCTGTTGCCCGAATAGGATTCAGATCCGTGCTGAATTCTGTTTCTGTAATATTCAGCGTTTCAAGATTCACGGGCCAGACCCGTTTTCGCCCCCAAATAAACAGGATCAGCGGTGGATTTGCGCCTTTGGTGAAACTAAAACCCCCGGGCGATCCGAGCAAAGATCCCAGTGCCTGGCCAATCAAACTTTCTTCTTTGGGATGTACCATGAGCTCAAGTGTGGAGAGCTGCGGTGCGATGCCAAATTGTTCGGTAATCGTATCCCCCGCGTTGAGATCGTCTGTGGCATCCAAACGAATATCAAAGCTGATGCTTTCTTCTGGGATTGTCACTTGTTGTTGTTCCTGAATTTTAAGCAAATCGGACTCAGTGTGATGCAGGGTCTCGTTTCGGGGGGTTGCGGCTGTTTCATTCGGCACCTTAAAGGTCAGGCTCCGGTTACGTGTGAGTTGTATTGGATTAAATTGAAACACCACAAACAACGGCGGCAGGCTGAGGCCATATTCCACAAAAGCACCGCGTAAGATTTTGGGTTTATTGCTAAAACCGGACATGAAGGACTCCTTCCCCTGCTTTAAATTTCATCTATGGATGAAGCGTTTGCAGTATTTTTTATCACGATAAATCCATCGCAAGTGTTGTGTAAGAATCGGCATTCAATAGTGGATCTGTTCCAGCACCGGGGTAAGTTGGTGTAGAACCTGAGGCACCATGCCAACCTGAATATTCGTCAACCGTAAATCTGGAGAATCTTGCATGCAAGGATTCGTGAAGGACACATCCTGCTTGATATCTCCAGTCTGATCCAGGGGTAAGCGTTGCATTTCGACAGATCGTCACATCACGTGAGCCTGCAAAAGCATATCCACAGGCTCCTGTTGCACATGTTGCATCGGCGACACCTGCACATCTGAAAGGAATGGTACTTATTGCGCGATAAGCACTACGAAGCCTTCCAACAATGAGTGGGGCGTTCGCTGATACACCGTAAGTCGGTCCAAAATTACGGCGCAGACTGAGTGTGACCCTCCTGGAGAGTGGATTGGCTTCAAGTAGAGGAATGGCTTTATTGAGCCACCCTCTGGCGTTGAATATTGCCTGGTGAATCGTGGCTCTTTCCGCATTGCTGCACCCTGGATTATTCCCCAGCCGTTGGATGCGTGAGTGCTCAGGCATGTCCGCCCTTTTCCCGCCTTGCTGGATGACATGCGTCAGTTCATGGGCCATGAGGGTTTTATCACTCTCTGATGCCCTTTCTCCCAGCCAGATATGATTTCCGGACGTAAAGGCTCTTGCGTTGATTTGTGCGGCAGATTTCTGTGCATCCAGACCAGCGTGAACACGGACATTCCCAAAATCGGTACCAAAACGCGGTTCCATAAATTGACGGGTCGTGTCGGAAAGTGCCTGCCCTCCGCTTCTGGAAAGCTGGAAGTCTGGCCCGGGATCAAATCCTGCATCGCCAATTGAGGATACACGTTGGATTTTGGGCTGTATGAGTTCTTCCTCTTCCTCCTCCTCGTTTTGCCTCGAAATATCTGGCATGCGCATGATTTGGGAAGCCACGTAATCGGCCTCTTTTTCGTAGCGGTCATTGGATGCGCCTACTTTTAATTTGGCTTGGATCCTCTGCTCTTCTTTCGCGCTACAACTGGCACATGTTCCGCCGCAAGCACATTTTCGCTGAATGAAGGGAGGGCTGTCATTGTGTTCTGAAAGTGCTTGAATGTAGCGGTTGCCCATGTTTCTTTGCAATAAAGCCGAGACATTGGGTTTTGAGATGAGCGGGCTGTTTCCCTTGTTTTTTGTTTTGTGATTGATTGAAGGTTTCAAAACATTTGCACGTTCCTGATGATCTTTCATTTTGGAGGTCATCATGATTGCAACTCCTTAGATCTCGACGCTTTGTTCGAGCGCGATTTTGTTGATAAGTGGTCTCCAGCCCACATCTTTCCGATCTTTTCGTATTCGCGTTTTATGCCGTGAATGAGGTGCCTCATGCTGATCGGGCTTCCCTCTTCCGCCGCACAAAATGCGGCATTTAAGACGATGTTTTTGATGTTCCCGCCCGCGACTTGCACTCGTTTTGCTAAAAAGTCAAAATCGATGTCATCATTTAATGGTGCGGTTTTAGGGAAATGTGTTTTCCAAATTTGGAGTCGACTTTCGGCCTCGGGGAAAGGGAATTCAATAATAAAGCGAATGCGGCGTGTGAAGGCCTCGTCCATGTTATCCCGCAGGTTGGTGGCAAGTATGACGACGCCTTCGTATTCCTCCATTTTTTGCAACAGGTAGCTGGTTTCGATATTGGCGTAGCGGTCGTGGGCATCGGAGACTTCTGTGCGTTTTCCAAAAAGAGCGTCGGCTTCGTCGAAAAAAAGAATGGCATTGCTGGTCTCGGCCTCCTGGAAAATTTTAGAGAGGTTTTTTTCCGTTTCGCCGATGTATTTGCTGACAATGCTGGACAGATCGATTTTGTAGAGATCCAAGTGTAAGGCATTGGCGATGACCTCAGCCGCCATGGTTTTTCCTGTGCCGGGCGGCCCGGAAAAAAGCACGCTCAGGCCTTTTCCGTGGGAGAGTTTTTTCGCAAAACCCCAGTCTTCAAAAACACGGACACGGTGTTTCACTTGCTGGCAGACTTCCTTTAATTGAGCGCGTTTATCTTTAGGGAGCACAATGTCTTGCCAGGCGTAGTGGGGTGAAATTTTTGTGGCGAGTTCCTGGAGTTTTTGATTGGATTGTAGGCGGCAGGCCGCAGATAGCTCGGATCGGGTGATGTGAGTCCGTCCGTGCAAATTGTTTGTTTGCATGACTGCGAATTGCACAGCATCTTGTATTTTTCCTGGCGTCAGTTGAAATTGTGCGGCCAACTCCTCCGCCCACTGTGTTGCTGCGTCGCACTTTTGAGCGCTGAGTGCGGAGGTCCAGACCTGTTTTCGAATCGGGGCACCTGGAATAGAGAGTGCCACTTCGTGAAAGGCGACTTTTTGAAACACCTTGTTTTGCGCACAGGCGCTTTCGCTAGAGAGGAAACACAGCCAGCCGTATCTTTGAATCATTTCGATGAGTTTTTCGACTTGTCTTGACCCGGCCTCTGTGTCTTTTGTCAGGATGTCACAGTGCTCAAAATGGAGCGCGGTCTGCTGCAATAGACTTTCACGGAAGGTGCGTTGCAGCAAGGTTTCAAATTCAGCCTCATCAAACAAGAGTCTGGGGGTATTGACGACGATCAAAGCAGCGCCGACCTTGTGACAAAGCGCCAGCGCGAGGGATCTTTTCCCGACCCCCGCCGGACCATGAAGATGAAAGGTCAGTTTGCGACGATCCAAGGGAGGCTCTGAAAAGTGACTATCCAGGATTTCCGAAAGCTGTGAACGTATTTCAGTTTTAATGGGTAATGAGTCTAATATTTGCGTTTTGACGTTTAGCGGATGAAGCTGAACCTGTTCAATGAGCCGGTCGTCCATGCGATGATCGTCCAAAAGGTAGTTTAAAATACGTGTATCGAGCTTAAAAAACCGGGCCAGGTCACTTGCCCCGGAAGGGTTTTGTGGGTCGTCTACGACTTCAAGTAATGCCGCACGCAACAAGGGCGCTTGTTTGGAAAATAAAGCCCGAGCAGACCAGCGTTCGGACTCAGAATTACAGAGCAGATCTAAAATTAAATCAAGACTGGGCTTTTTTCGGGTGATGTCGTCTTGCAGATAGGCATAGATTTTGTCGTATTTTCGCTGAAGTTCGGGGGCAAGACAAATAAGCACTACCTGAATTTCGAAGGGGGATAATGCAAAAATGTGTGCCAGTTGCGGTAGGGCGAGAAAGGTACCTACGGCAATGCTTTGTTGCACCTTTTTTGTGATCTGGTTTTGCAAGTCTTCGATGGATTGGTGGATCCGTCTTGTTTCGGGATTGTCTGGCGCGATGCAGCGGGGTACTTTGAGCAGGGCATCTACTTCTTCGCTGGAAATATAAACGGATGTCGCGAGTGAGGATTTGTTGGCACTTCCCATCTGCTGGAACTGGCCTTCCCAGTGGTTTTTGCGGTATTGAATGAGAAGGTCTAGTTTTTGGAGTTCCTCACTCAGGTGTTCCTGGTTTGAGAGATAAGGTGTGAGCGTTGTTTCATTTTTTCTGAGAGTTTCCAGGCTCATACGGTGACCTCAAAGAAAAAAGTTTTGCGAAAAAGATAAGAAATATCGACCCGGATTTCATGAAATCCGGGGGCGAGATCCCCCGGCAAGGTCAAATCAAAACTGTTTCCTGTGATTGCCTCCCCACTTAAAACCGCTTGTCGCATAATAGTGACATAGGCTTGCCAGCCATCCAGATGTGCGCCTTCAAAGGTGATCGTTGAGCCAGCGGTGGCGCTGGTGGGGTTTACGCTTTCGAGCACGGGGGGGTGATAGGGGGCGCGCACATCGGGGATACCCACTTGTCGCACACGAGCGGCCATTGCCCGTTCACTTTCTGTCAGCATGTCGATTTGCACGACCGAAACTTCGTATAAAACGGACAGCCGAAAGGGTTGTGTGAAGGTATTCCAAACCCGGCTCATCTCTTCCAGATCCAGGGTGTTGAGCATGATTTTGATCTGGTGGCGGGCGTCTGTGAGTCCTTCTGCGAGGTAGTCTTCTGGCATGATGGCATTTTCGTAAAAGACACGCATGGCATCTCCCAAAATTTCATGGGCGGCGCTGTTTCCGGTTTGTGGATCATTTTGTGCATAAGGGGTCAGGAGGTAAAAGAGATTTAAGGACAAAGGGGGTGGCACGAGTCGCCCAGGCTCTCCCTGTTTGACTTGCCAGTCCAGATTCTTCATGGCGGCGTTTTCCTGGGCCTTGTAGAGAAAGAGATTGACGCGGCGGCTTCCGCCTCCGGGTTCGTCCGGGGCCAAAACGGTGATATTCATGCTCGGCTCCAAGCTCATTTCTCCTACGAGCAAATTTCTGAGTGATTCACTCACCATGCCGATTGCTGTTGAAGCGCTCATCTTAAAATCCTCAATTTCAAAGCGGCGTGGCTTAAGTAGCGCCGTTCCCAAAAAGCGGAGGGGGTTTTGTTTTGAGGCTGTGTTTGTTTGACGATCACAATAGGTGCCGTCTGAGGCATGTGGGTCTTCAGGGCCTGTTCTCTTTCTTCAAGGTCATTTTTCTGCTCATCCCTTGTTGCATGATGTTCGTTTGAGCTGTACTTGATCGCGGGCCGTTGCTGTCTGTGTGTTTCTGTGTGAAGCACTGAGGGTGTCGCCCTACCTCTTGAACCCTTATCCCCTGAAACGTGCCCAGTGGGTCGCATTTCGCCTGATTCTGTTTTGCGCAAGATGCTGTTTTGCTGCCTTGAGGGACGATGCAAGTCTTGGCTTCGCTGTGAGGGATTGATGGTCTGATTGTCCTTTAGATTGATTGCGACGGTTTGTGCTGTCTGGCCTTTTTGATCTGCATTCACTTTATTTTCTTTGGGGGGGAGTGCGATTGCGGACTCCTGTTTTATCTGTGCTTTTGTCTTGAGAACTGAGGGAATGGCCTCTGAAACGTGCCGAACGGGCAAGGTCTT
>VAOX01036193.1_pt1 | contig 23215 bp, 26 predicted proteins | sample 3393891 | NCBI WGS metagenome assembly VAOX01 (sample SAMN08290429, study PRJNA428436) | hydrothermal vent metagenome | isolation source: Deep-sea hydrothermal vent chimney | place: Indian Ocean: Southwest Indian Ridge | depth 2822 m m | reverse complement strand
AGGCCATCAACGAGGCCGATGGGCCGTAAACGAGAGGCAGATTAACGGGTGGAAGTGATAACTGTAAATTTATGGGAGCAACGCGTTGGTGCGCTTTTGTGGAATCATGACAGGATGCTGGCAAGCTTTCAGTATGATCCAGAATTTGTACAAACCGGATTAGAGATTAGTCCAGTTAAGTTGCCGCTCAGTGCTAAAGTCTTTCAGTTTCCCGAGCTGGCTGATACCAATACCTTTAAAGGATTGCCGGGGTTTATTGCAGACTGTCTGCCAGAGAAATTTGGCAATCGATTGTTGGATACTTACCTGGCTAATCACGGTCGACATCTGGATGACCTTAATCCTCTTGAACGACTCTGTTATGTCAGCACGCGGGGTATGGGGGCGCTAGAGTTTCAACCCGATTTGGAACCTCGGAAATTAAGTGAACCCATAGCACTTCAGGTCAGCGACCTGGTGGAAGTGGCAAGAAGTGTTCTTGACGAGCGCCAGCAAACGAATACGAACTTAGATGATGGTATTGAAACATTGGTGACAGTGGGTACCAGTGCCGGTGGTGCTAAAGCAAAAGCAGTGATTGCGGTAAACGATGAAACAAAAGATGTCCTGTCTGGACAGGCAAATGTCCCGGAAGGTTATGTTCACTGGTTGCTCAAATTTGATGAAATAGATAACGAAGAGCATGCAAGTAGCAAACAAATTGGCCGTATTGAATATGCCTACAGTGAGATGGCCTATGAGGCAGGAATTAACATGATGGAGTGCCGCCTATTGCATGATAACGACCGGGCACACTTTATGACGCAGCGTTTCGACCGCGTTGATGGCAATACAAAAATCCATGTGGTGACTTTTGCCGGTATGATACATGCTGATCGTGACCCACCTGGACAAGTAGGGTATGAGCGATTATTTCAAACAATCAGAGATCTTGGTCTGCCACAATCCGACCTGACGGAAATGTACCGCAGGATGGTGTTCAATATATGTGCGCGTAATCAGGATGATCACACGAAGAACCATGCATTTTTAATGTTTGGTGATGGAAACTGGCAGTTGGCACCGGCGTATGATCTTTGCTTCAGCTACAGGCCAGGCAATCCATTCATAGAGCGCCATCAAATGAGTTGTAATGGAAAGCGAGATGATTTCTTGTTAGAGGATTTGCTGGCAGCTGCGAAAGCGGCTGATGTGAAAAACCCTAAAACAATCATTGAAGATGTGCAATCAGCTATGCAGCACTGGGCAGAACAGGCAGAGAAAGTCGGTATAGACGAAGAGCATGCCTCGTTAATCGGTAAACTACACAGAACTTTTTTTTGACACCCTCCCTCTCCGAATAAGTGGGGTCAGGAATAGGCGACTTTTAACCAATTTCAGGGCTTTCAGGCTCATTTTATGTTGGAAACACGCACAGCAGCGTTCAGGCTCATTTTATATTGGACAAGACTCAATATGCCCGAGCGGGAATATGTATGCTATAATCCAATTAACAGATTTACGGGGGCAACCCAATGGAAACTATTGTTCACAACCCAGCAGAACTCGGACAACTGGCCAGTCAAACCCGTACAGCACTTGGTTTGCGCCAATCGGATGTGCATGCCAGCACCTGGCTAGCGATGCGCTTTATTGGCGAAGTGGAGAATGGCAAAGAAACTGCGCAGCTCGGTAAAGTGATGAACATGCTTGAGAGCCTAGGACTTGAGCTTGTGGTCCGGTCAAAATCTGCGCAAGACAAGGTTAACCCGCATCAATTAGGGCTTTCAAAAGTGCGCTTCTGGTCTTCTGGCGACCAGTTGCCAGTTGTTCGTGTGATTGCTCGTGTACTGGCAGATCCTACCGAAGGCGATTTGCTAATCCTAAAAAGTCACTTTGGAATGGGTCTGTTATTATCGACGTGGAAGCAATTAAAAGAACGTCAAGAAGTAGCCGAATCCGTTATTCCTGTTACCGCCAACTTCTTGCATAAATTAGTCAATACGTGAAAGAAAACACTGAGGCTCTTGCAAATAAAATTGCAGGAGAAACACTGCTTGACCAGTTCCTGCTTGTTGGTGGGACAGCACTTTCTGTTTATCTGAAGCATCGATTAAGTGAAGACTTAGATTTCGCAACCACAGAAAATAAACTGCCAAAAAAAGCTATTTCTGAATTTCTTGATCGCCTGAGAGAGGAAGGTTGTGAGGTTGAAGATATTCTTCCTATGGCAGAACGCCAATACGCAGAGAATGAAGGCTGCGACATCGATGATTACCACCAAGACTGGTCCGTTGATGGCGTAAAACTTACTTTTTTTACATTGCCGAAGGAAAATGGGCGAGAAAAATTAGCGGAAGACCCAGGCGTGAAATGGTCAAAAAACTTACGTTTAGCATCATTAGAAACGCTCTTTGTCACAAAAGCTTTAGTGCTCGCTGATCGACATACCATGCGCGATAACTTTGACATGCATGCTTTATTACAGCATGATGACTTTTCTTATATAGATGTGGTTCAAGCGTTTAAGGCATATCGGCCATACACAGATTTAAAAATCCCTTACAATAATTTACGTAGCTCAGATTACCCGTTAACCGATCCAGGATTGTCTGGCCTTATCGACGAAGAAGAAAAAACGATGGAGAAAATTAAAGAATACTTCATCATACTTTTAGATTTAGAAAGCTCCTAAATTATTCCATGTGTTATCTTTTATGCACTTCATTGTCAAAAAGGAAAACGATATTCAACACTTAATCTAAAACGAACTAATGGGTAAGACGTCGATGCTCCTTTAATTTAATCGTTGGATTAACTCCGATTAGTAGGATAATTCAAACGCTACATGTCTGACACAGTCATTTGTTGTGCATTTGAGTTTAATTAACCAGTTGGTAAATGAACTATAAGCGATATCGCGTTGTTGGCAGAAGTTGCGCTGAGTCAAGCCGCTGGTTTTATAATCAGCAATAATGCGGCTCCACTCGTCGGCAGAGCGGCGTATCTTTTGACGTAGTTGATTTGGCTTTATAATATCCTGGCTTTGGTTGGTATCGTGCATGGGAAACTCCTCGGTAGTTGTGGTTTCGCGATGAGTTTATTTTGTGACTTAGGTAAAAAGAAGAACGTGCTTGTTTGGCCGCTTACGTTGTAATATGCGCTTAAGAAACCTCAGATCAATTCATATTTTTTCATCCTGTGCGAAGTCGCTAAAGGAAATGATATACTGGGCTCCATACTATTTTAATCACGATACAAAAAATGATGACACAAAACAACTATGAACTTGCCGTTACGCTTATCGATGCCGCTAACAATGAAGATGCTAATCTTGAAAGTAGTGGTGGCAAGCAATGGCCTAAAGAATTGCTGTATTCACATCGTATGTCTGATATGCAGCAACGTTATGCGCCTGATGCCGATGATGTGATGAAACTGGCGTTGCGGGCACAACACATTCAGCGCTGGAAGTATCCTCGTGACGAATACCCGATGGATCGTAAAGGTTATCACCTGTGGCGTACGAACCTTTATATGTTTCATGCGAATACGGTTGCGGCTCTGCTGGTTAAAGCCGGTTATGATGATGACTTCATCAATCGTGTGAAGCTTGCCGTCAGTAAGAAATCGCTGAAAAGTAATATTGATACTCAGCTGCTGGAAGATGTCTCTGCACTGGTATTTATTGAACATTATATGCTTGCATTTGTGGAAAAACACCCTGAATACGATGAGGGTAAGTGGCTGTTAATAATACAGAGAACCTGGAATAAAATGACCGGCAAAGCGCACGATTTTGCGCTTTCCGGTGATATAAAGTTGCCAGAAACACTGATACCACTCATTCAGAAAGCTGTTTCGGAATAGTGATTCAGGGCAATTTCAGGTAATAAGCCGCATCGGTGTTAATACAGATTTACGGACACCGCATGAAGAATATTTGTGCCCCCACTTCTGAATACCATGAAAAAATGCAACTATGATGAGGGATTTTCATGGTAACATGATCAAATGATATATCGTTCTCAATGGCATGATCGGATTGAAACTGCGCTAAAACGCAGCCGTATACTCACTCTGGTGGGGCCTCGCCAGTGTGGTAAAACCACCCTGGCTCGTGATTTTGTGGCGGAAGATTCGGTCAATTACTTTGACCTGGAAGATCCTGTCAGTCTGGCACGGCTCGACGAGCCAATGACAGCATTGGGTTCACTTCAGGGCCTGATAGTGATTGACGAGATTCAGCGCCGACCGGAGTTGTTTCCAGTTTTGAGGGTGTTGGTGGATCGTAAGTCATTTACTGGGCAGTTTCTTATACTGGGTAGTGCATCGGGTGATTTGCTCAGGCAGTCGTCTGAAACCCTGGCGGGTCGTATGGAGACATTGAATTTACGGGGCTTTAGTTTGCTGGAGTTAGGCGAAAGTGCTCAGCAACAACATTGGCTACGGGGTGGCTTTCCTTTATCTTATCTGGCTTTGAGTGAGGTGGATAGCTTGGCCTGGCGTAAGGGTTTTATTCAAACCCTGTTAGAAAGAGATTTTCCTCAGTGGGGTATACGTACATCAGCGACAGCTTTGTGGCGGTTCTGGACTATGCTGGCTCATTATCATGGACAGACCTGGAATGCCGCAGAGTTTGCTCGGGCAATGGGGGTGAGTGAGTCCACCACACGGCGTTATCTGGATTTATTAAGTGATGTCTTTATGGTTCGGCAGTTGCAACCCTGGTATGCGAATATTCGCAAACGCCAGGTTAAGTCACCCAAAATCTATGTTCATGATTCTGGTTTGTTACACCAGTTACTGGGCATCACCAATGAGCGTGATTTATTGACCCATCCTAAAATTGGTGCATCCTGGGAAGGCTATGTGATTGAAGAAGTGCTGTCTGCCGTACAGCCTGATGATGTCTGGTTCTGGGCCACACATCAGGGTGCCGAGATTGATCTGCTGTTGCGTAAAAATGGGCAGATGGTAGGTGTGGAATGCAAACGCACAGATGCTCCCCGGATGACGCCTTCAATTCGTACAGCATTGTCTGATTTAAAACTGGATAAGGTTATTGTGGTGTATCCCGGAGACAAGCGATTTTCTCTGTCAGATCAGGTCGAAGCCATGCCTTTAAAATATCTGGCAGGCAAAGAACAGTTGAGTAAGCCAATAATACCCGTGTTTTAAGAAGCACAGCCTTAATTACTTTAGCGGGAGATTTTTCTATAAACGATGTATTTCTATTATCAAAACCAATCATTTTAATTCGTTGGCAGAGAACGACACCATTTGCTTTTGCTAATACAGACAGGTTATCCAAATTTTCCGGTAATATAATCTTCAGTCTGTTTTTCTTTCGGGCGGATAAAGATAGTTTCGGTGGTATCAAATTCAATCAGATCACCCAGGTACAAAAATGCTGTGTAATCGGAAACACGTGATGCCTGTTGCATATTATGGGTAACGATAGTGATGGTATAGTTTTGCTTGAGTTCAAAAATCATCTCTTCAATGGCCAGTGTAGAAAGTGGGTCCAGTGCCGAGGTGGGTTCGTCAAATAGAATTACTTCAGGTTTCAGGGCGATCACTCGTGCAATACATAAACGTTGTTGCTGGCCCCCTGATAAACCACGGGCATCATCGCGTAAGCGGTCTTTTGCTTCTTCCCACAGGGCAACATCTCGTAAAGATTTTTCAACCTGTTCATGTAGTTTACGTTTATTTTTCAGCCCGGTAAGTTTAAGTCCATAGGCAATATTGTCAAAGATAGACATGGGAAAAGGTGTCGGTTTCTGAAAAACCATACCGACTTTCTGACGTAAGCGAATAAATTCATTTTCTTTTTTAATATCAAGAATATTTTGCTGGCTACCATCCCGCTTTAATAAAAGAATTTCCCCTTCGTATTTGTTGCCATGGTAGAGGTCGTGAATTCGATTCATGCTTCTCAGTAAGGTAGATTTTCCACAGCCACTCGGACCGATTATGGCGGTTACCTTATTAGTTTGAATCGGTAAATTAATTTGATTCAGTGATGGTGATTTAGCGCCTTTATAGGTAAAGCTAAATTTTTTTATTTCCATCTTGTTTTTCATTTATCTACAACCTTTTCTCTTTAATCAGGAAGCGTCCAAGCAGGTTTAGTGCCAATACAGCCAGAGTGAGGATCAATGCTGCTGCCCAGGCAAGCGCAACCAGTTTTTCATTCGGCATGGTAGCCAGGTTATAAATGGAAACGGTCATAGACGGGTAGGTATGGCTTAAATTTGTTTCCATGTAGATGGTGGAGCCACTGGTATAGAGCAGCGGTGCGGTTTCTCCTACTATACGGGCAAACGCCAGAATCAGACCGGTCATAATACCAACCTTGGCAGCCTTTAAAATAATGTGAAGAATCACGTGGTATTTGGGTGCACCAATAGCAATACCTGCTTCACGCAGTTCGGTTGGCACCAGACCCAGCATGTCATCGGTGGTTCGTACCACAATAGGTAACATCATCACAAACAGGGCGGCAATGCCTGCCCAGCCATTGGTATGGCCAACCGGGATAACAATAATGGCGTAGATAAATGTGCCGATAACAATGGAAGGGGCAGACATCATCACATCACTGAGGTCACGGATAAAGTTGGCGTAGCGGGTATGATTGCCGTATTCCTGTAAATAAATGCCAGCAAGCAGGCCCACCGGAATGCCAATGGCGGAAGCGGCTCCGGCAAGGACAAACTGTCCCCACAACAGATTACGGATGCCATTGTTAACCAGATCATGGGTGAAAATATAAGGACTCAGAGCAGAAGAACCCTTGATAACCAGAGTAATTAAAATCCAGCCTAAAAACAGTAGACCTAAAATAGCCATCAGAGATGAGAGCAATATAGCAATTTTATTTACCAGTAAGCGCATGATTATGTACGCCTCAAAAAGAAATACTTGGCTGAAAAAATAGTGATAAAGCTGATAACAAACAGGATTAGAGATAAATAAAACAGAGCATCCATACTGATACCACTGGACTCGGCAAAATTATTGGCCAGTACAACCGGTATTGAAGTGGTGGGAGCGGTAATATTGTGGGCAAACTTGAATATACCCCCGATAACAAAAGCAACCGCCATCGTTTCGCCCATCGCCCGACCAAGTGAAACAATAATAGAACCGATAATACCGGCCTTGGCATAGGGAAAAATAATGTCTTTAATCACTTCAAATTTGGTTGCCCCCATCGCGTAAGCAGATTCTTTTAGAACATCGGGCGTGGTATTGATGGCATCGCGGCTTAATGCTGCCATAAACGGGATAACCATTACCCCTAATACAAGACCGGCAATAAGTAATGATACGCTGTGTCCGCCGAAGATTGAGGCGACAAAAGGGCCGAAATAAAAGAGTGCCCACATGCCATAGATAATACTGGGGATGGCAGCAAGCAGCTCAATTGCGACACCAATAGGTTTGGCAATATGTTCATTAGCAATTTCGGATAAAAATACCGCAATACCCATGGCGATGGGAATGGAAAATAACATTGCAATCAGGGTGGAAAAAATGGTGCCTACAATGGGTACGGCACCGCCATAAATAGTTTTTATATTTTTTCTGGCAGAATCAGGCAGGTTGGTTTGGCCGGTATCGGTATCATCATCGGTAGGAATAGTTTCATCTGTATCAAAACCATCATTCAGACTCGCTTCTTCGCTGGGCGACAATGTATCATCCTCGGATGTATTTTTTGTTGCTGTCTGCGTGGTTGTCGTCACATCGGTCGGGCTGCCTGTACTGTTTGCAGTGGTGGCAGTCGCTTCGTTATGTAAGGCTTTGACGGTTGTGCCGATCTTTGCTGCGGTGTTGTTCTCTACGATATTGACCCCCCAACGTGGATCAATAATAAAATGTGCGCCGAATTCTTCAATTGCTGGCCTCGCCGTAAGGTAAAGCACAGTAACGGTTGCTACCAGTATAATAAAAACAAAACTGGCACTGGATGTAGCGAGTATTCTAAATAATTTTTCCACAGGTATCGGGCTTAATACTGGTTGGGATTTATCTGGTTGAAAAATGTGTTCAGGTGCAACGTGTTTGTCAGATAGATTAATGGCCTTGCTGATGTGTTTGTTTTCACCGGTTACACTACCATTATGTTGTAATTTACAAAGTGTTATAAAAAACTGGTGTATTCTGGTACCCCTAAACAGCCCCTCTCCTTATTCCCAGCAGTTTTTGTATGAAAAAACACACCGGATAAGTATAGGAAAGGGGCTGAATTATATAACAAATTGCTATGTCAGGGTTAAAATCGAGTGCATTACATGCCTTTATTAGCCATGTAATGTTCAACTTTTTTTACGACCACTGGTGGCAGGGCGACATAACCCAGAGCTGAAATGGTATCTGGATGCGAAAAGGCAAAGCGGTAGAAGTCGGCAACCTGTTTTTTCTTGCTACTTTCGTTCGGTACCAGCACAAAGGTTGCGGTCATCACAGGATAACCGGATTTTGGATACTCAATGTTGGCATAAAAGTCTATTTTAGGATCCAGGTTGGCGTATTTTGCACCAGTAGCAAAAGAAGCTGGGTTGGGTTTAACAAATTTATGCGCCCGGTTTTCGATAGTTGCCAGCTGCAACTTGTTGGAAACTGCGTCGGCATAATCAACATAACCAATTGAATACGCATTGGTTTTGATCGCTGTGGATACGCCGAAATTACCTTTACCGGCAATCTGGTTATTCATTGGCCAGTTAACGTCTTTTCTGGCACCAAAATGTGTGCGCCAGACTGAGTTCATTTTTGACAGGTAATAGGTAAAGCCAAAGGTGGTGCCGGACTTATCTGAGCGATGTACAAATAAAACCTTTTTATGTGGCAGATTCAGCCCTGGATTGTCATGTTTGATTGTGTTGGCATCCCAGTATTCGATATTACCCAGTACAATCCCGGAAATTGCACTTTCAGACAATTTCAGGTTCGAAACACCAGGGATATTGTAGGCAAAGGTGATGGCACCGATGGCAATAGGAAACTGGCTTAAGTTTTTCTTCTTTAATACAGAGGGTTTGAGGGGTTTATCACTACCGCCAAAATCGACATGACGGGCGGAAACTTCTTTAATACCAGCGCCGGAGCCAGTGGGTGAATAATTAACTTTATTACCGGTTTTATCAAAATAAAGTTTCGCCCAGGCTTTGTTTGCCGGATACTGGAAGCTGGAACCAGTACCTTCGATGGTAGCCGCCATGGCGGAAGTTGAGATCAGAGCGGAAGTTGAAATAGCCGCAATCATCAGGCCGGCCAGGATATGTTTTTTCATCTATTATTCCTCATTGGAAAGGTTCTATCTATTGGAAAAAAGTAATTTATTCATTAAAACGCGATACACTTTAGCGTTTGATTGTTACAGAAATATGAAATCTGCTGAAATAGTGCCTGATTTTAGCAATTGCTGTACTCCGTTGATCGGTTTGTGTGAAATAAATGGCGGATGTTCCTGTTAGCGCCGATACATTATTCAGATCCTGATTCCGTCTGCTTGCGGCAGGGTAGTTTATTCTCTTTCGGGTTATCTCCCGCAGCTTGTTGCGGGGTAGCTTATTTAACGTGGATTTATATGGTCACAGAACAGCTAATTATCAAACATCAGCAGACGCTAAATCAATGTCGCTGGTGTCCGGATATGATTCCGCCCGTTATTCAGGGGGAGCCGGTAATTTCGCCGATTTTACTGATCGGGCAGGCACCCGGTATTCGTGAAGAGCAATTACAGCGACCCTTCGCCTGGACAGCGGGTAAAACACTGTTTAAATGGTTTGTTTCTATTGGGGTGGAGGAAAAAAATTTTCGGCAGCAGGTTTATATATCTGCCGTGTGTCGCTGTTTCCCCGGTAAAAAACCGGAGGGCGGCGACAGGGTGCCGAATAAAAAAGAAATTGCCAACTGCTCACAATGGTTAAATGCCGAATTGAATATGCTGAAGCCAGTATTAATTATTCCAGTCGGTAAGTTGGCTATCTCACAGTTTCTCTCTTTCGGCAAGCTGGTGGATGTTATCGGCCAGACCTTTAGCCAGAAAATAGATGGCGCAGAAAGCCTGATTATTCCCCTGCCGCATCCCTCCGGTGCATCAACGTGGCATCAACGTCCACCGGGAAAGATATTATTGCAGCAGGCGTTATCATTAATTCAGACACAACCTGTCTGGCAGGCATTGCAAATAGGCATAAAATAATTCATGTATTGCGTTATCAGAGGGCGCAATAAATTAATCGAAGTGCCCTTAGATAATATCTTTGATGGTGATATCGCCGAGTTCTTTTTTTCGTGAATGGTTAATTCGATTGATAATTTCATCAACTTTTTTGTCTGCGGTAATGGTGTCGAGATGTAAATGAGCGCTTTCTTCCGCTTTACGTATCGCAGAAAAGACAGAATCAATACGGATTGTTTCCAGTGAGCGTGCGGGTATATAGGTATTCTTTCCTTTTTCAATTTTAACCAGTAGTTCAGCGGTTTCCAGCGCGTGAACGACAGAAAGAATGAGTGGTTCTGAAATATCCAGTGTTCTGGATAATTGCAGGGTACTCAATGGTAGTTGCTGATGATGAAATTGGTAACTGATAATCTGCATAATGGTTATGGCAAGTTTTTCACGCAGGCGACAGCTTACAGGTATGTCCTGTTGTCGGTTGTGAGTAGATTCAGGATGCTGATAATAGAACGCAAATGAGGCTCCGGTTAATACAATCAACCAGGTGGCGTATATCCAGAGCATAAAGATAATTAAAATAGCAAAGCTGGAATAAATGGCGGTGTAATTAGTTGAGCTGGCAATAAAGCTGGTAAAAATTCGACTGGCTAACTCCCATAAGAGACTGGCGGTCAATGCACCGGCAAGGGCAGGTTTTATCTTTACACGGGTGTTGGGTACCAGAATATAGATAAAAGTAAAAACGATAAGCATCAGAAAAAAGGGAAGTATTTTTCCGATCATTAAGATGAATGAACCGAAAGGTTCGATCATTAAAATATCATTAACGATAGTGGAATTGTTGACGCTTGCTGTTATGCCGATGCCGGTAAAAATGAGTACCGGACCAACCAGAATAACGCTGAGATAATTGCTAAAACGCTGAATCAGGCTGCGCGTTGTGGCTATCTTCCAGCTATAATTAAATGCGGTTTCAATTTTTTTTACCAGCGACAGGACGGTCAGGAGTAAAAAAACCAGACCTAAAGTTCCCAGCGCGCCAACTTTTATATTATCGACAAAACTAATAATCTGATTAGCTATCTCCGGGCCTTTATTGCCCAGTGGTATAAGCAGGTGAAGCAGTAATGGTTCTAATTGATTGTGGATACCGAAACCTTTCAGTACCGAAAAACTTACCGCAAGCAGGGGAACCAGTGACAGCAGGGTAATATAGACCAGCCCCGCAGCACGTAATGAAATAAGACCACTGGCCAGGTCACTGCCGACAGCATAGATAATACGTAAAAAAGAGATGCTGCCCCTTTGCCAGCGGGCAAGGTGTTTGATATCTTTCTGCCAGATAAAATCAGCAAGCCTGTTTTGCATTTCGGTTATATACATGGGTAATAAATTCTGTCCTTTTTATCTATCTGGTTTATCTACCCGCTAATAATGATAATTATCAGCAGATTTTAGCGACGGATTTTACGTTGTTGTAGTCGCCATGTTTGGTAATCAACCCCATGTTTGTAGCCCTTTTTATTGACATATTCCAGCACACCGAGAAGACGATAAAACTGGGTGACTGAATCAATACGAATAATTTCTTTACCATCAGGGTCAAAAAATACCAGTGTGGGTGCGTAAAAAATATGTAACTGTTTAGCCCAGTCTTTTGCCGTAGTTTTTTCACCCTGCGGGGTAATAACCGGGGTGCCTTTCCACATATTTAGTTGTATTACGTTCATTTTTTCAAGTTGCTGTATGGGCTTTTGCTTACTTAAGGGACCGCTATGTAATAAATCACAGGTATGACAGTCGCTTTCTTCAAAAAACACACTTAATGCCTTACCGTGGTGCAATAGTGCCGGCAGATTATAAGGAGGCGGACGGAAAAATTTCCGTTCATTAAGGCCATTCTGGAGGAAAAATTTCCCCGGTACAGCGCGAGCGAGGTAATCACTGAAGGTTTCCTTTTTATAGAACATTTCGGTGGTATATTTCAGCGCGGCACCAAATTTATAGGGTGGGTAAAAACCACGCAGGCGAAATACCGGTTTGCCATCACGGTCATAAAAAACCAGTGAAGGGGTAAAATTGGTTTTGTAATGAAGGGATAAATCGCGCTCCGAATACAGCTTTCCATCGGTATCAATAATATCGTCAATACCCCATATATTAAAGGCGATGACATCATAATTTTTACGCAGATAATTAACGATATCAGGGTTGGACAGACTGGTCTGGATAAACTGTTTACAGTAGGCGCAATGTTTTTGTCCAAAATAGGTGATAATGCCGTTTTTACCTTCTTTCAATGCCTGTTTCAGGTCAACACGTAAATCTCCGGAAGAGGTTTTAAACCAGTTCGGATAAACCACCGCCTCTTCAAGCCGGCTGTCATTAAATTTAAGTATGTCGCTGCCCTTGTCTGCTGCATAAAGCGGGCTGGAGGCTGCCAGGGTAAAGAGCCAGCAGAACAGGCTGAATATTAAACAATAAAACGGATTACCATTGTGAGAAATAGACGTTTGCATTATATAAATAAACCCATATTAGTAATTTGTTGATAAATATTTATAGCATACATAATTTAATGAGTGTAACGTAAAACAACAAAATCTGGTTTAACTATATCCTGTTACGGCAAGAACTGCTATGGAAGCTGATATACTGACGGGTCAAATGAGAATGACAGGTATTATTTCGAAAATATCGGGGGTTGTCGTATGGCATTAGAAAATCCGACACTTCAGCCACCTGCTGTTATGTTACTGCTTTCAACGCATTGCGCCCATTGTCAGGTGGCACTACAGACACTTACTGCGATGGTAAAGCAGGGGGATATTGCACAGTTAAAAGTAATTAATCTGGAGCAGTCACCGGGGGTGGCTGAAAAAATGGGTGTTCGCTCGGTGCCCTGGATGCAGCTTGGCGATTTTGTTTTTGAAGGTGAGCAAACTCCGCAGACTATAAAGGACTGGATTAAAAAGGCGGGTACCGAGCACGGTGAGCAGCAGTATCGGCAACAATATCTGCAACAAAGTTTAACTGACGGGAATATCAGTGGGGTTATTCATTATATTCGCGAGCAGCCATCGGCAATAAAGGTGGTTACTGGCTTCATGGCAGATGAAAATGCAAAAATAAACCTGAAACTGGGTATTGGTGTGGTACTGGAAGAGTTTGCCACCGATCCGATAATAGACGATGCCTTGCCAGTATTGCAGCAGTTCCTGTCACATAATGATGCGCGAGTGCGTGCCGATGCCTGTCATTATCTTTCTCTGACGGGGCGCGATGAATATATCACTGAAATAGAAAAATGCCTGCGCGATGAGGATGCCGAAGTCCGCGAAATTGCACAGGAGAGTCTTGCTGCTATGACCGAGTAGCCGGTCAATCCCTTCCGGGTTGATTTTTAATTACCGTTCCCCTTAGTCATGCCCTGTCCGCTTGCAGAAGGGTTGTTTATTCCAGCCATTCAAGTAGATAATAAATCACCTGCCCTTCGGAAGACTTCGATGGCCCGCTTACGCGAGCGGCAAAATATTTGTTAGCCGGGTCGGCATCATTGCGCGCATCATCGGCGCAGGCTTTTATCTGTACACAATTAGCGGAGAACCGGTTGCGGCTGCGTTTGGGAATATACACTACCGCATAGGAAATACCGGATACGCTGGAGTCAGGGTCCAGAGGAATCATGCCGTGCATCAAAAGTATTCTCTGTTGTTCATGCTGAGATAATACCAGTAGTTGCAGTGGGATGAAAAGTAATGTTTCACCGTTCGGTATCGGCCAGCCACTTTGTGGCGACTGCGTGTCTTTTCGGGTAAAAACTCAGGGAGTAGTATAGAATGGGGCATTTACAATGGTGGTGTTTATATGCTGTTAAAGCCGGATTATTCAGATCTTGACCCGGAAATGATACTGGCTGCGGTCGAATCCTGTGGTTACGAATGTAATGGGCGTATGCTGGCATTAAACAGTTATGAGAACCGGGTGTATCGACTGGATATTGAAGATGCGCCATCGGTCATTGCCAAATTTTATCGCCCCGATCGCTGGTCTGATGAGGCAATTCAGGAGGAGCATGATTTTTCATTCATGCTCGCTGAAGAGGAAATTCCGGTGGTAGCACCGCTGGCGTTTGATGCTCAGACACTATTGCAGCATGGCGGTTACCGCTACGCCCTGTACCCTGTGCAGGGAGGGCGCTGGCCGGATCTTGAAAATACCGAAGACAGGGTCAGAACCGGTCGTTTTATTGCACGCATTCATGCCGCCGGTCGCAGCCAGCTTTTTCAGCATCGCCAGACTATTGATATTGATCGCATGGCTGTAGCATCTAGCCATTATTTACTTTCGCAGGAGTTTATTCCATCATATCTGGAAGTCGCCTATCAGACACTGGTGGAGGATCTGCTTGGTGAAATTCGGCGTCTGTTTAAATCCGCCGGTGATTTTACCTCGATCCGTCTGCATGGAGACTGCCATCGCAGTAATATCCTGTGGACGGATGATGGCCCGCATTTTGTTGATCTGGATGATTGTTGTAACGGCCCGGCAATTCAGGATCTGTGGATGTTATTATCTGGTGAACGCAAGGAAATGACCGAACAGCTTTGCGATCTTCTGGAAGGCTATCAGGACTTCAGTGAGATGAATCCACAGGAGTTATCTCTAATTGAGGCTCTGCGTAGTTTACGTATCATCTATTATGCGGCATGGATTGCACAGCGCTGGCATGACCCGGCTTTTCCAAAAGCGTTCCCCTGGTTTAATACAAACGCATACTGGGAGGAGCATATACTGGAACTTCGAGAGCAATTTTCTCGTATGCAGGAACCGGTACTGGTGATTTAGCAATACCGAATAAACCAGACAGGAATATCCAGACGGCTTGTGGTAGGTGGTTTATTGATACGTTTGTATCAGAGTGGGTCATTTAATAAACAGGGTAGACAGGAAAAAAATATGAAAATAACCATTATCAGTGGCAGCCACCGTAACCCGTCACAAAGTGAAAAGGTTGCGCGTTATATCGAGAAAACACTAAATACTGAACAGACGGATGTGGAAGCATCTGTTTTTGCACTTGCAGATAACCCGCTGCCTTTATGGGATCAGACACTGTGGGAGAATAACGAACAATGGAACACTTTGCTGGCGCCGATAAAAAAACAGTTAAGCGAAAGTGATGCTTTTGTCATTATTTCACCGGAATGGCATGGTCAGGTGCCTTCCGGGTTGAAAAATTTCTTTTTATTATTCAACCGTTTTGAACTTGGCCATAAACCAGCACTGATTGTTACCGTTTCTTCAGCCGATGGTGGTGCCTATCCGATAGCTGAATTGCGGATGAGCAGTTATAAAAATAACCGGATTTGTTATATTCCCGAGCAGATAATATTGCGTAATGTTGAACAGATTTTAAATGACAATGCGAAGCAAAATAATGCAGAGGCGGAGCGTTATTTCAAACAGCGCATTTCATGGACGTTAAATATTCTTGTCGGTTATGCATTGGCACTGAAAACCATGCGAGAGAAGACAGAAATACACCACGATTTATTTTCGAATGGTATGTGATTATTGCGTAACTTATTCAGGGGTTCCCTATAAATTTGTAGTAAACCTTAGGTTTCAACTGATTAGCGGTGTCTTATGTTTGCGGCGGGGGGGTTATTGCCCGTGTACAGGGGGGTGTTATATATTGCCTTATAAATCGACCGGTAAATAAAAAAACACAAACCGGCCATCTTCAATATCAATTTTTAATTTTGCGCCGTGGTACAGGCCGTAATCGACGTAACCCGGTACTGCGCTGTTTAGATGGCATTCGCTAGCGTGCTGAGGGGATTCAAAATCCCGGTCACGGTCATACCAGGAAAGTAACATATACTCCCCCAGTTTTTCTTCGGCCACCATATTTGCCAGTTTTGTAGCAGCAAGATAATCAGCCGGTGAAGGTTGAGGGTGTAGTGAAAGAATTTCAACACCTTCATACGAAGGCGGAGCAAGATTGCAGAAGGAGCCTGTTTGATCGGTCATGATAATTGATTTGTCATCTGGATAGGTTGTTTACAGTGCTTGCAATAATACCTGGCCTGTTTTTTTATAATACGCCAGTGGCGAGTACTACTGACTTCATGCTGTGTACAGTTACAGTGATAAATATAACGTTTTTGGCGGCGTTGGGGGATACCCTGTAAATCATAATTGCCGGTCACCTCCGCTTTAACACCAAATTTCTGCATCACCATCTTCCATTCATTCCCGTGCGGTCGTATATTTTTTAATCCATAGAGGCAGTCAGCAATGTAATGGGCAACCTCATGGGGGACAGTTGTCGCCAGACTGTCATTAAAATACCGGGAAAAAATATAGGGATTGTAACGAATCCAGCGTTGTCTTCCCTGTATGCGATACATCCCGGCGTTTCTGCCGGTTAGATCGAACAGCGTATTGATAAGTTTAAATTTTTTGCCAAATAAACCGGCTGCCTGTTCAATACAACTCTGCGTATGATTAATAACCTGCTGACGTTGCTGTGTGGTAATTGGCTGGACGATGGTGGAATCGGAATCAGTCATCTATCGAGCCGTTGCTCAGGCGCGTGAAATAAACTCACGGGTTTCCGTATTAATTTTTATATTTTCCCCCGGTGTCAGGTATTCCGGAACCTGTATAACCAGTCCGGTTGGCATAGTGGCAGGTTTAGTGCGGGCCGATGAAGAAGCTGCTTTCATTCCCGGCGCACAGTCACTGATGGTCATAATAATGGTATTGGGCAGCTCGATACCCAGTAAGGTAACATCAGAGATCAGTGCGGTTATACCCGTCATACCGTCGATGAGAAAGACTTTTTCTTCTTCAATCGCAGTATCATTAAGGGTGAACTGCCCATAGTTTTCTATGTCCATAAAGGTGTAACCATCACCGTCACGATACAGGAGCTGGACATTGCGGCGGGAAACATCAATTAGTGTGATGTTTTCATCGCCCTTAAATCGACGTTCAAATTTCTGCCCGGAGCTGATATCACTGCCGGAAACTTTATACAGGGTGCTGCCGCTGCGTGAGGATGGTGACTGGACAATAACCTTTTTTACCAGAATGTTTTTACCATCAAGGGTGAAGACCTGGGCTTTTTTTATTTCATTTGCTTTCATGGCTGCATGTAGTTATTAACGGTAAGATACTATTGTATCGTTTTTTTATGTCAGTATTAGATAAATGAAAATAAAAAATCTTAGCATTAATGATAATGAAGTGGAATTGACCGCAGTACGTTCACAGGGGGCTGGCGGACAGAATGTGAATAAAGTTGCCACTGCCATTCATTTGCGTTTTGATATTCATGCTTCCAGTTTGCCCCTGTGGTTAAAACATCGACTGTTAAATTTGTCAGATAAACGGATTAATAATGATGGCGTGGTAATTATAAAGGCTCAGCAGACACGTAGTCAGTTAAGTAATCGCGAAGCAGCGCTGTTACGACTACAGGAATTGATTGAGTCTGTTATGCATACGCCAAAACGCCGGCTGGCGACGGGGCCGACACGGGGGGCAAAGCGTAAGCGTCTGGCATTAAAAAACCAGCGTGGCAGAGTCAAGCAGTTAAGGCAGAAAATTATGGATGAATGATCCATGCTAACAGGGTGGCTGTTTCAGTAATAAGTCCACGAAAAACGCACAAGACGCGAACGGTAAAAATAAAAATGAACAGGTTAGTTTATTTTAAAGAGAGGTAATACTATGGCAAATTGGTTAAATGGGCGGGTTCAGCAGAAAATTCAGTGGAACGAACGGCTGTTTTCATTGCAGATAGAGGTAGATTTTCCTGTATTTAAGCCGGGGCAATTTGCACGGGTTGCACTAGATATTGATGGTGAACGCATTGCGCGCCCTTATTCGCTGGTGAATACACCGGGGGAAGCCTGCCTGGAGATATATTTTAATATTGTGCCGCAGGGGCCATTGTCACCAAAGTTGGCAACATTGGTAGAAGGGGACGAAATATTCGTTAGTCCCGGTGCCAATGGTTTTCTGACGATAGACGAAGTGCCTGACTGCAAACATCTATGGATGCTGGCTACCGGTAGTGGCATTGGCCCGTTTCTGTCAATATTGAAATCAACAGAGGTCTGGCAGCGGTTTGAAAAAGTAGTGCTGGCCTATTCTGTGCGTAATGCATCGGAACTGTCTTATCAGTCAGTCATTGATCAGTGCAGCCAGCAGCATCCTGATGCCTTTATTTTTGTACCATTTGTTACTCGTGAAGTCGTAGACGGTACTCTGAATCAACGCATTCCGGCCAGTCTGGAAAGTGGTGAATTTGAGTCACGTACCGGTATCACAATTAACCCCCAGGATTCCCATGTGATGATGTGTGGTAACTCTGCGATGATAACCAGTGTGAGTGATGTGCTGGAGGCAAGGGGTTTACGCAAGCATCGACGCCGTGAACCGGGGCATATCACGACGGAAAAATATCATTAACGGCCATGCCGGTTTAGTGGCATGGGTTTTACACATTTTCTTCCAGGAACTGGCGAAAGTGATGGGCATCAATAATCTGCGTGCCATCACAGTTAAATTGCATCCGTACAATACCCTGGACGATACAAATAGTAATATTACGCAAATAATATTCTTCAATACTTCGTAAGCGGTTTACCGTGGAAAGAATATCTGGAATGTTCTCCTGTTCCAGTGGCTTCCACTTGTCTGAGCGCCGGTTGAGAATGTTCTGCCAGTAAGCTGGCATATTTCTGTATTGTTGAGACTGACGCAGGGTAGTATATAGCAGCCGCATTAATTCAATTTTTTCGCTGTAGTCTATGCCAGGAAAATGCCGGTTAATATATTCCGCATTAGCGAGCTTTTCTGCGTCATGAATTTCCTGGCGTAGAGGGTCAAAGATAGAGTTTGTCCGAATCTCGCCACTATTAAAACCGATAAACATCCGGTAGATGCCACGATTGAGAATTAAATCTTCAAGGTGAGGTTCAAGCTGGTCGAATAGACCGTCAACTTTACTGTTATAACGTTTGCGCAGGGGCGCACTTTCACGCAATGATGGATCGCCTTTAATGCCAACAACTACCTGATCGTTATCCAGCCCGGCCGCACTGACAATGCTTTCTTTTAAGATCAGCTCTTCAACATTTTCTTCTACTGTTAGGTCGTCCATTTTAGATACCTGTCCCCCGAATAAATATATCTCAGAATAATCATGAATAATACTCACTGCGTGATAAATCAATGCGGTGCGAATAAAATTACATAATTGTCTGGAAGTGTCTATTATAAGAGTATTGTTTTAATGATGTTATGACATATTTATTAATATACTGTAATAAAAACATAAGGCATTGTAATAAATATATGGTAATAGCTAATTGGGTCATGAATTAACGCATACTACTTATAAATATTCGGTTTGCGTTGTAGATTATTGCAACAACATACTAACAGGATGGATGAAAAGGATAGCTCTATAACTTTTTGATATTAAAATAAATAAACAGGATTTTAATAATTATGTATGAAGGTTTCTACGGTCTCAGTATTAAACCGTTCTCAATGATGCCCGATCCGGGTTTTCTGTATTTAAGTAAAAAACATCAGGCTGCACTGACCTTACTGGAGTATGGTCTGATGAATAATGTTGGGTTCTGTGTAATTAGTGGCGAAATCGGAGCGGGTAAAACGACATTGCTAAGAAAGTTGCTCGAACGTGTGGATAATAGCTATACGGTGGGCATGATTACCAATACACACCAGTCTTTCGGTAGTCTGCTTGACTGGGTTCTATCGGCTTTTAATCAGCATGATACGAGTCTGTCACAGGTGGAAAAACATCAGAAATTAATTGACTTTCTGATTGCTGAATATGCAAAAAATAAAAAAGTCCTGCTAATTGTCGATGAAGCACAGAATATGAAAGCAGACGCACTGGAAGAGCTGCGTATGCTGTCAAACGTGAATTCGGAAAAAGATATGCTTATGCAGGTAATTCTCGCCGGGCAGCCAGCGTTGAAGGGGACCCTCAGGCTTCCGGAACTCGGCCAGTTCGCCCAGCGTATCGGTGTGGATTATCACCTTGATGCCCTGGGCGCAAAAGAAACCTGTCATTATATTCAGCACCGTTTGCGTACGGCGGGTGCCAGGCAGGATATTTTTACACCAGCAGCCTGTGAGCGTATTTATAATTACAGTGGGGGAACACCAAGGCTGATTAACCTGTTGTGCGATACAGTGATGGTCTATGGGTACGCTGATCAGAGCCTCGTTATTGATGCTGATCTGGTCAATGAGATGGTGCATGAACGCATGAGAGACAGTGTGGTGCCGCTGGTCAATCGGGATGTGTCGGCGGAAGTAAACCAGGAACTGCTGGCAGAGCTGGCACGCGATTTTCCACACATTAGACCGGATGATGAAGCGGTAGTTGAAGAAGATGACGCTATTGCCACCGAAAATACGGTGGAGGAGGATAACCGCCAGAAGGGAGACAGCAATCATGTCCCTCAAGCAACTAATAAGTCGTCATCAGATGAAACAAAGGCCAGTAAACCTCAACCATTATTAAATCCAGTTGAAGTAATAGCGCCACAGACAAAGCCTGCTTCATCCAGTCGTTTTGGTCTGTATGCCATCATTCTTGGTCTTGTTATTCTTGTTGTGTTTTTTTTATATCGGTCAAACATTCTGAAAACCTCCTCATCAGATCATTCAGGAACAAAAAATACTGACAATACACAGCAAATTGAAAAGGCGCATCAGGCAGCACAGGCCATGGAGCAGGAACAACAACGACTGGTGAAGCAGGCAGAAACATTAAGGCATGAAAGGGATAAAGCCATTGCGCGGATGCAGCAGGAAAAACAGCGGGCGGAGAAGGCCGCGCTGGAAGCTAATAAGGCGATGAAGGCGGCCGCATTGGTAAAACAGCGGGAGGCAAAAAAACTGGCAGCTAAAGCCAGGCAGCATGAACGTCAGTTACAGGCGCAGGCGCGTCGAGAAAAGCAGCGTATGCTGAAACAGCAGCGTCTGACCCGGCAGGCAGAAAAAAAAGCCAGGGAGGAGGCCGTTACAGCAAAAAAGCACGCGGCTGAGCTGATCCGGCAGCAACGCATTCTTGAAGCAAAATTGAAGCAGCAGCAATACCAGAAACAACAGGATGCCAACCAGCGTATGGAAGCAGAAAAGCAGGCGGCGCGCTCAGCAGTGCCGGTAACGGCTAAACCTGAGGAAAAAACAATAAAGTTTGATGATGGCTGTACCGGTCCGGCAGCAAGGTTTAAATCCACCTGTCGCTAAGACAGTTATATCGTTTCATATCACCTCTGTATTACCTCTGTATTAATTCGGTATTAATCACGTGTATTAATCACGCGTCCAGCGATTACTTTCATCTTTACGTTTAAATAGATTCCCTGTTTCCGATGAGGGGTTCTGTACCGTTTCCTCATTGGGAAATAATACCTTCAGATCCGCCATTGAAAGCGTATCGCCCTTTTCTTCATATTTTTGCCATATTTTCTCCCAACGTGCATCGGTAAAATAAAAGCCGAGCGGTAACAGGCAGACTGTTCGCTGATTAATATCGGTAATTACCCTGGGTTCGGTAAGTTTTCCAGTAGACATAGTATGTGAAGGTGGTCAGGATTCATCACAGTTTACTTGCTCTGTATAGAAAATTCTATACGGGTAAAAACTCTATGGACTTATTCGGCGGTTCCTTAGGTATAATGAGCATAATTACCGTTCTCCTTAGTAACACTAATAGTAAATTTGGGTAGAAAATAATGGCAACAAAACAGGAAATTGACACCGTAATAGACAGTTCGGAACCAGCGCAGTCGATGGCGGAAATCCAGAAATATCTGGAAGAAAAACAGGCTGCCTATGATGCGCTGGAAGACAATGCCGATCCGGTTGAGCGTGCCCGCCTGCAGCTTGATGTGGCCGAAGCACTGGTTGGTGTTGACCGGGCGGATGAAGCCTGGGAAAAAGCACGTAGTGCAATGCAGGTGTTTATTGATAATGAACAGTGGCAGGACGCGGTGGAAAGCTGTGATGTTCTGTATCAGAGCGCCCAGCCTGCCTCGCTGGTGGCGCTGGCGCATGGTGTCTGGCTGGCGGTTACCTATCCGGTTGAGCCGCAACTTACGGTGAATATGTTGGGCTATATTATTGATGAAACGCCCCCAGATGCTGATGGTGCGGCGATTGCAGCGATTGTCGCCCATTACATTGCTGATGTTCGCGCAGATGAAAAGCAGCATGAAAGCCTGACCTTTTTAACCCGGCAGATGCTGGCAAATGTTGCTGAAGCGCATTCATCGGTAAAAGATCAGGAGGCGATGAATAACTGGATAGAGCGTTTGCAATTAGGTGACCCGGCCATTTTTCTGCCTCGTCTGTCACTGGTGCTAGGTGCAATTGTGTCATCAGATAAATGGTGGTTTGATCGTGATGCCCTGCGTGAACGTCTGCCTGATTAGAGATTCTCTGGTTTCATGCATCCGCTTTATTATTAAGGAAGAACGTTCTCATGCCCGAATGTATTATTGTTGGCGGCGGTGTTATTGGGCTATTAACGGCGCGTGCATTGCATAAAAAAGGCATGGATGTGCTGGTGCTCGAACGCGGTGAACTGGGTGGAGAGTCTTCCTGGGCTGGTGGCGGTATTATCTCACCGCTTTATCCGTGGCACTATGCGGACGCGGTTAATTATCTGGCGCAACGTAGCAAGCAAATCTATCCACAGTTGATAGATGAATTGCGTGATGAAAGTGGGATTGATAGTGAGTTACTGCAAAGCGGCCTGTTTGCACAGCTTGACGATAATATTGATACGGTGCAGGACTGGGGCAGAAAGTGGTCGGTGGATATGACATACATTGACGATGCTGCCGGGGTAAGGCAGATTGAACCAGAAGTAGGTGCGGGTGTAAATCAAGGTATCTGGATGCCCGATATTATGCAGGTGAGAAACCCGAAACTGGTTAAAGCCTTAAAAGGCAGTTTTGATGCGCT
>VAOX01018589.1_pt1 | contig 23224 bp, 8 predicted proteins | sample 3393891 | NCBI WGS metagenome assembly VAOX01 (sample SAMN08290429, study PRJNA428436) | hydrothermal vent metagenome | isolation source: Deep-sea hydrothermal vent chimney | place: Indian Ocean: Southwest Indian Ridge | depth 2822 m m | reverse complement strand
GACGTGCAGGGATGCACTAATATCGCAATTGCAGGATGCAAAGGAGCGTGTTTTTTATATAACCAGACGGACTCCCGGTACAATTCAGGGCGCAGCCGTATTCACCAGATGGGTGATCTGCAACATCTGATAATATTAAACATTATCAGACACTGACAGCATTATTGTGCGTTCAACTGATTTTTTCAGGTTTAAGGACACTTTTATAATTTCAGTCAATCGACAACAACGGTAACACGATTAGAAACCACCCCCAGAAAAGGCACTTCAGCATAAAACTCATGTCGGCCCTTTTTCAGCGGCCAGCGCAAGGTATAAGGTGCCGATTTCAACTTATACGGTTTTTTATCAACATACCAGAGTACTTCTCGTATCCTGCCCTGCACGTCAAGACTAAACGCCAGGGTATTTTGCGCCTCGGGCACTTCCGGGTTTTTCAGTACATGCAAATAGTTCTCAGGTGATAATATGCGCACTTTAACCTGCGATTCTGGTAACAAAGTTTGCAATACATGGCTGTTCATCGTCAGCACATCTGCATTAAAATCCGAATCCGGGTTATCAAGCAGGCTGTATTTTTCAGGTGGCAGCTCATACCCTTCTGATTTTGCCCACTCATGAAACATAAATGGTAATTGAACAAAAACTCTTTTCTCTACAAACTCTTCAGGTGTCCACTGTGCCGCCATCAAAGCGTTTCGCCTGTCAACAAAACGCTCTACAAAAGTGTCATCCATTTCAGGCACTTTCTGTACAGGCAACCACTCCGCCTGCTTTTTTGTACATAAATTATTCGCCAGTTTTCCAGACAATGCGCATAACGTATAAGACGCATGCGCCTGTGGAACTTTGAAAGCAGTTTGAGCATCAAAGCGAGATTTTTTTCTGTAAAGGTCCAGCATAATATCCTTTGCTACAACGGCTGCACTGCCGGCACCTGAGAGTTTTTTCATTGCCCTGGCATCATCCCTGCCCACCCATACGCCCACTCTATACTCGGGAGTGTAGACGATGGTCCAGGCATCACGATAGCCCTGTGAAGTGCCTGTTTTTAAAGCTGCGGGAAACGGATACTCTGTCGTTCCCATCCGTGGGTAACTGGGCAGCTTCGCCATCGGATCCGCGAGAAACAGAGAAATTTGCCTTGCCGCATCAGCGGATAGCAATCGAGATGGGCGTGGATGGAACTGTCCATCAAACCAGTTTAATTCCTGTAAATACCCATCATTAACAAACACACTGTAACCGCGTATTAGCCTCTCCAGGCTCGTTGGTAAAGTACCAATTACCATGCCCGGGCCATATGTACTTGCAGGGACAGACCCATCATGCAGGCCCAGCTCACCCAGAAACGCATAGCTCTCACCTGCGCCGAGTTTTCGCAGCAGATTAATCGCCGGTATATTACGTGAATTAGCCAGTGCCTGGCGGGGCAACAATGGCCCTAAAAAACGCTTATCCGAATTACTGATGCCACGGGACAGCGCAGGTACATCCGCCATAACAGTTGCGGGTGTTATTACCCCACGATCAAGCCCCAGCGCATATATAAAAGGCTTTAAAGTACTGCCCGGGGAACGCGGCTTCTGGATAAAATCAATTTCACCCTGCTTAGCATCAAAATAGTCGCTTGCACCTAGCCACGCCAGCACATCATTTGTATTATTCTCTATCACCACAGCGGCTATATTATTTGCACCACTGTTTGAAAAATCCACCAGCCGGTGATTAACTATTTCATGCACTCGCTTCTGCAATGTCAAAGAGAGCGATGAGCGTATAAGCGCACTATTCGGTGCATGCTCTGATGCGTATGCCCTGCGTAGCACCTTGCGCATTTTCAATATTGCATGCATGGCTTCCCGCGGGCGATTCTGGTGCTGCGGAAAATCCATTATTTCAAGTTGATTAACTGCCAGCTCAAATTGCGCCTCACTAATTAATGCCTGTTCCTGCAAGCCCTGCAATATTCTAAGTGCGCGTTTTTTTGCTCTGGCTTTACCACCAGGCCTTAATGGATTATGCAAGGTGGGTGACTGAGGAATAGCCGACAGAAAAGCAATTTCCGCCCAGCTCAGATCATTCACCGGTTTTTTATAATAGCGATATGCGGCATAGGAAATACCATGTATCTGGTTTGCATAGGGAACCCGCTTTAGATAATGGAGAATAATATCCTTACGTTCATAGCGCATCGTCATAATAATAGCGGCAGCCGCTTCAACCGCTTTATTAAAATAGGTGCGTGGCACGGGATTTTGCATTCTAACAATTTGCATTGCGATAGTCGATGCGCCCGAGATGCGTTGCCGGTGCCTTATATTCTGTAATGCAGCCCGAAATATGGCACGAATATCAACGCCCGGGTGCGACCAGAAACGGCGATCTTCCAACACCAGCGTGGCACGAATAACCCGCTCAGGCCAGTCATCAATTTCCCAGTAACCATAACCGGAACGTGAGTCTCCCTGAAGCTCAGCTAAAAAACGATTGTCCCGGTCTTCCAGTATCAGTGTCCGAGGGGGCGCTATTAACACGGCATGCGGTATCGCACATACCATGATAAACAATACCATCAGTAAAAAAAACAGACTCGACAGCAAGGTTAGCTGTAATTTTTTACTGCAAGCTTTAAACCGCTTAAGCATTAATCAGGGCTGGTGCCGATCTGTTTCGAGCCCGAAGTTGCAGCAGGATCTACAGGCGCTGCTTTTTCGATGATAATACGCGCACCATTACTGTTTCCATTTACCGCTTCGTCATACATCATTTCAGCATAGGCCGCAGGCTGTATATACGAGCCTGGAATCGTTGCCCGAGTTCGGAAATAAAAATTGTAGGTTCCCTTCGGCAAGCTATCATAAAAGTATGCCACCTGGTCATCGTAAAATGCTGTATATGATGGTTTCAGGGTATTACTGCCCTCTGGTTTAGCCTCCGGTGGCGCAGTCGCTAATGATGGATTCAATGGTTCCAGGCCCGCCGCCAGGGGGATAATAACCGCTACATGGTTTCGATTCATCGGGTTAACTATCTCTACATGCTCTTCCACCACCTGTCCTGTCTGAAACACCTGTGAAGTACCGGGCTTATCAAGCACGATACGTTTAAATGGCAGGTCATCGGGCTGTAACTTAAGCATTTCACGTCTCACAACAAAGCCTCTGGCAAATGCCTTAACCTGACTGCCATCGGCTTTGGCTATATACTGCGTATTGCTCAGCACAATTAAAGGCCTTGCCTCACTCGCCTGCTCTGAAGCAAATGACAGTGCTGCTGCACTGGCTATCTGTTTTGTCTGTAGCACACGTTTACCCAGCTCCAGTGTTGATGCACTCTCCCCCTGCACAGTAATTTCTACACGCATATCGGTAGTAGTACCTGTCGGTTGTGAAGACAGCACTTCTGCTAGCGCAATTAAAGCCGAGGCATTGGCATTGGTACTGCCCCAGCCACTGCCTTTACCCAGATTTACAATACCGTCTATCAGCGTCTGCTTTTTATCGAATTCAGTGCTTCGTAAATCATCTGGCATCATCGCTGCGGCTCTAAGTACCTCAGACAGCGTTCTTGTTTCCGAGGGCAATATTAAGGCGTTTCTATGAGAGGCGTTTTTTTGCAGGCCAGCATAAATTTCTTTTCCCTGATGCAAACGGAACACAATGTTGCCCCAGAGTTTCTGGTAGAGTCTGGTCAGCTGTGATCTGGATTTCTGACTTTTGCCCAGTGCGACTATAACCTGTGCAAGACTTTCCGTATCCAGGTAATCTGCTTTTCGAGCCAGCTCTGCCACATAACTCTCTTCTATATGACCCGCATGTGCGAGGGCTGCCAGCGCCCAGCTTTTATCTGCATAGGACTGCTCGGTAATATAGTATTGATAGTTAGAGCGTAGTGCTGCTTTTAGACTGGTAATTAACTCATCACGAAAAGCTTCATTCACATTAAAACCGGCGCTCTGTGCTTCAGTTATAAACATCAGCGACCAGGCTGTTAAAGAAACATAGCCCGCAGAGCCTGGCCAGTAACTGATCAGGCCATTACTGTTTTTTGACTGCTCTAACCAGACCAGCGTATCTTTGATGACTTTCTGTCTGACCGTTTCATCAACTGAGCGGCCCAGTAAACCGGAAAATTTTTCAGATGCCAGCTGCGCACGGGCTTTACTCAGGCGTTGCTCTGTACAGCCATGGGGATACTCCAGAAGATAGCTTAAACCTGCACTCATGCGTATCATTGCCGGTTGTGTTGAAACCAGCAACGAGCGATTAAGCGTACCCGGGCGGATATCCTCTGTCAGCGCCTCCAGCGCCACAGCTTTTGCACTGTTTAGCTTATAGATTTTTCGCTCTTTTACCGCTTTTCTATCCGCTTTAATCGCCACCTTTACTTTATACGCATCCGAGGCTTTATCCGCCGTTCGAGAAACCGCCACTGTCACCTCTACTTCAGTACGCGATAGCTTACCCTCTTTTGTATAACCCGGTGTGGGCACGGATAATTGATACTCAATTCTCTGCGGTATTTTTTTGTCCCATATAAATGTTTTGCTATCAGGTTCCAACAAGGTCAGACCATCCACTTTTATCTGCGCAATGCCTTTACCACCTTCGCCATCGATAATACGCCCGATAGAAATAGCACTAAAACTGTCGCCTGGTCGTACAAATCGCGGCAGGGAAGCCTGCACAATCACCGGCAGGCGAACAGAGATCTGTCCTTTATAAAAGCCAAACTTGCCTTTCCCGCTAACAACCTTTGCACGCACCTTAAAATTGGTTAAATTATCAGGCATCTGTATCGTAACACTGGCCCTGCCATTTTTATCTACCATAATGCGGGGGTTAAAATACGGTACCGGGCTGAAGTTTTTACGTACCGTGACATTATCCACCAGCTGTGCAGCCGCTTCCCTGGACTTTGCCCCACCACCGGGTTGCTCCTGATAAGGAAAATAACCCAGCACAAGATTACGTGTATCACGTAAACGGGTATAGATATCTCTATTCAGGATAAAATCGGGCAACGGATCAATACGCTGTTCTTTGCCCAGTGACAATACCGCCTGATCGACCAGCCAAAGGGTAACCTCACCGGAAAGTGCCCGCCCCCTGTTATCTTTTAATGAGATATCAACCTTCACTTTCTCACCAGGCAGCACTTTCTTTTTATAATCCAGTTCAACATTAACTCGATGCGCCGAAGTATCAACATCAATCAGCACCGTTGCTGCCAGCGTCTGCGGTTTACCGAGGTCGATAGTTAAGGGTTTAGCTTTACCTGTGCGCCCCCGCATTAATAAAAAATGCACCGGCAAACCTGGCATATCACGTTTGCTGACTTTTACCGAGTACTTCGCAACACCCCCCTTTACATTAATCCACTCATAGCGATTTTTCCCATCGGGTTGCTCAACGATTGCCAGTGCTCTGGCTTTCTGAAAAGGACTTTCAAGTATCAGTTTAGCGGTATCCCCTGGAGAATAGGATTTTTTATCTGTGCTAACCTTAAAAACTTTAGTCGTCTGTCGAGACCAGCTGACAGGCTCCTTGCCACCCGCAAACATATCCACTTTAACCGACTGCATACGCCCCATTTTATCCCGCGATTCAATTTCTACGATATACACACCTGCCTTTATCACCGGCAGCCTGAGTTTTTTAATTTTCGTTGTGCTGTTAAAGGTTTTCTCAAATACTTTTTCATCAACCACTTCAGTCACATACTTTGCAACGCCCTGTGAAAAATCCCCCGCCTGTAAGTGTGAGTGCCACTGGCGCTGTTGCAGGGTAACCCGTACTTCCTGACCTTCTACATTTTCACCCTGTGCATTGGCGACAATAATTTCAGCAACGATATTATCTACCTTTTCAGTATAACGTGGAATCTTAAGTCCAAGCACAAAGGGCGGTAATGCGAGGGTTTCAAAAGTATCGGTTACTGTCTGATCATCGCCACCTGTCACGGTTGCTTCTATAACATAACGACGCGACTGAGCGGTCTCTTCTACCGTGGGGTCAATCAGAATGCGGGCAACACCCGTGTCACTGGTCACATCCTCCCGCGTCATTACAGGTGTGGATTTAAAGCGACCATGATTGCTAAAACGTGCGTCCGTAGAATAAAAAAATCCCTTCTTTGCTTCCGGTGTCCAGGTGTAGGGAAATTGCGTGACACGCCAGTTAACCGGGCGATTAACAACCTTGCCACCTGCGTAGTAACTTGCATCAAGACTCACTTCAAACGCGGCATCCAGGCCCGTTTTGGCCGGGCCATTCATCAGCAGCTCAAATTTAGGCAGGCGATAGGCTTCTTTCTGAAATTGAACTGTCCCGCAGTTTCTCCTGGAAGAGGCAAAAGTATAGCGAAATGTTGCACTATAATAACCGGTCGGTAACTTATCTTCTTTAAACTGATGATAATAACTGCCATCCGCACTGAGTTTTAACTGATAAATCCATTCAAGACTACCCGGGCCATTCACTACCAGCTCAGCTTTACTGGCCTGCTGATAATCAAACTCACCGTGTTTAATATTCCGAATATAACCTTTAATATGCACCGCATCATCGGGTTTATAAATTGGCCTCTCGGTAAACACATGACAGACATGCTCACCCGATTCTCCGTAATCAGGCGTATTGTACTGCGTCCATTGCAACCATCTGTTCCAGTCTGTACTCCAGAGTTGATTAGCATATAATTCCGGTGCATTCTGTGGGTCCAGCACCAGATAATCTGCATTTTTACGAACAACAATTCTGTTTACAATATCATTGCTTCTATCGGGCACCTTCCATTTATACATCCCCCTGGCGTTCGTGCTAACTTTTAGTATATTAGCGTATTTACCATGCACTTCTATTGTCGCACCTGCCACAGGTAAGCCTGTCGCCAGTGACGTTACAACAAAGTTTACATGTTCAGGCTCATTCACTGTAGACAAACTTAAATCCGTTACCTGAACACGCACCCATGTTCGGGATGTGCTCTGATCCAGTTTACGCATTCCCACCAGATAAGTACCGGGTTTATTACGACCGGCAATACGTTTCAGGTAAGGTTTTAAATCCAGACCAAATTTGGCAGAATTGCCGCCTTTCAGTGGCAGATCTACAATTTCAGAAACCGAAGCAGCACCCAGTGCTTTAATGAACGCCTGCAATTCATAATGAGAAACAGGCTGGTTAATATCGCTGTATTTTTCCGGCGCTTCACCCGGTGCCAGGGGGCGTTCTTCTTCCTCAACACTGATGGGTGAACCGGCAAAAGGCCAGAAGCTCAGATCGAGTGGATCAACCGGGTGGATACGCAAATCAAGACGCGTAAAGCCACGCCCCGTTAGTGGCAGCATCTGTGGCCCCAGTCGTTCCAGCACCCCCTGCCCCACTTGCCAGTCTAAAAAATCAGCCTGTTGTGGAAAAAACACAAACAGCTCACTGGTGCCCGTCATCTGCAGGCTTCTACCGCGTCTGTCTTTCAATTCAGTCGGCTGGAGACTGATCTGATAAAGCTGATCAGTCAGAAAGTCTCCGCGCACCACCAACTGCCTGCCATTTGTGTTATAACTAAGATTGTTGATAAGTGGTGTGATGTGTACAAGGTTTCTGGCCGCTACCGGATCAACCGCAGGTAACCGGGAAGAAAATTCCAGCCTGATTTCTTTATTACTTCCATCACAGGCTATGGCCTGTTCTTTCTCATACCTGCTACCTTCGCTGGTTACAGGAAATGTGTTACCTGTAGTATCACCAGAACAACCGGCACGCACCAGTTCAAAAGGCTTTGAAGTCGCAAAATCAATTTTGTAAAAAGACTGATCAACATCATCACCAGGGGAAAGGCGCAGATGAACCTGCGTTAACATACCATTGGGTATCGCATTTGCCAGTGTGATCACATATGAGGCCTTTTCCTTACGACTGGAACGCTCAATAACCTTGATCTCAAAATCACTCTTTTTAAGCCAGTGGCTCTGCGTTGCATCCAGACCCGGCAACGGGCGAATCTCTATCGCCAGCATCTGCTTCAGTATGCGCGGCTCAATGGGTGAGGCAAAAGTGAGTGTTATTTCATCAACGCCATCAATATCAGACTCACCGGATGATGGCGTTGAAGACAGCGGTGCGCTCACAAGAACAGCCAGTGTTGTTTTATTTCTGCCATGCTCCCAGGTAAATCGGGATAGTGGTGGCCAGGCCTCTGCTGGACGAAACTGTAAGGTTTTTTTATCCAACCAGGTATAAGCACCAGGATGGAGGGGATCAAGTTTAACAAATTTTTCCGGATGATCTTCCGCGCTGCCCGCAGCTTTACCCACCGCTGATTTAAAAAACAACGTAACCGGGTCCCAGCTACGTAAAAATTTTTCAGGAACAAGGGTTGCACCCTCCGGCTGAAGCGTATTATCAACTCTGTTTTTTGCCTGACTGCTACCGCAAAACAACAGGATGAATGCAAGTAAAAGTAAAATTGATAAAAATGTGTGTTGCCTGTACATCACCGAATTCATTGTGTTTAGCTCTACGTGTTTTATCCTGGAAAAATCAGTTGGGCGCGAAAAAGCTGTGTCAGCAATTGATTTGAATGGCGTAATGAAAAAATGCGTAATCACCTTATTGGTAATAAGCACTTTTTTCATATAGCCAGGCAACTCAGGGGTTTGCGCAGACTTTCGTGATCCAGCTAATTTTTCCAGGTTTATTAAAATATCCATATGGATGCCCATATTCCGAGTTTATTGTGTTTTCTGTGAAATGAGTTTCTGGTACTCAATCATCACTTCTTCCGGCGGGCCATCAGATGGCCTGTCAAAGCCAACAAGTGCGGGCTGTATTTTCACCATCGCCGTGGTATCGACAGGTAAATTAATTGCAAGATAGTACTGGCCACTTTCCAGTATGTGCTTTTGTGTCACACCACGGCCCAGCACATCACCATTGGCGTTGTACAATGTGCAGTTTGCAATATCAACTGAGGCTTTAACACCAATGCCTATTTCATGTTTTTCACTCTGGCGGCCCGGTTGCGAGCCAGATTGCTTAAAGCCAGGCAGCTTAAAACTATAAAAGCGCGCCTGTCCAGGATACAAGCTTACCTCTTCACCCAGACCTTCCTCAAGTGGTATCAGCTTTGCTTTCTGTAAATAAAGAGTATCGTGCAAAATTGCGCCATCTATACTTTCAAACGCCAGGTATGACCCTCCAGCCGGTAAAAACACACTGTCACGCATGGCCGACTCATAAACCGATATCAACTCCTGCGTATCGACTATACCCCTTCGTAAGATGACCGGGCCTGAAGTTGAAACATTATAAAGTCCTGGTGCCTGCAACCTGAACCTTAATATTTTACCTGAGCTTCTAACCTCCCGGCTTATCACCTTATCATCCGGTTCTGAGATTAATTCTGCAACATCACTGTCAGGAGCAGGCTGATAACTGCGGGATAACCAGAATACATGAAGCCCTTCTTTATGGCGCACACTCACCCGTGCATCATCATGCAGTTTCATCTGTCTGCCTGATAAAATAGTACCTTTTCTGTCAACTGCAAGCAGCTCCACTTTCTGCCCGTAACTGTGCAAATTAACACCGGCGGCTTTTTCTGCATCACCTGGTTTTACATCGAAATAAAAATATCCAGCGGCAGCAAACTGTCTTCTGAGTATTGTTTTTTCAGAGACAATATTGCCACCACCGACCTCAAGTTTCTGAATGCTAACAGACAGTGGCTGCGCTGTTTTCTTATGTGTGTTATAAAAGACCAGTAGCTGCGCCTGGGTGGTGACTTCATGTGCATTATCTTTAGTATCAGACCACAGCACCTGCTCTACAGCCCCATCCCTGATAAAAGCAGCGGCAATGCCCTTTGCCAGGGTAAAATTGATCATTTTCAGGCCCACAGGCATATTCAACATTACGGCCTGTTCTGCTTTAACAGAAAGGTCGTTTAACCCTGCACTCAGTTGTTGTTTTAGAATATTCGAGAAACTGAACTGCGTCACCGTTACAGGCAATTGCGCAATATGCGGATGGCTATTCCACAGCTGCAAACGCTGTTGCTCTGTATTTGACGAAATGCCAGCACTCACTACCGCTGTTGACTGTCGCCCTGTCCCCATTATAAAACGGTTCTCGTCTGCTATCAGGTCTGCTGCCTGGCCTGCTGGCACTTTTAACATCATGCCGGGCAGGCCCAGCCTCGAATTTGCGATAAACAGGTCGAGCGTATTCGCTCTGGACTGTGCATCCAGCCAGACCTGGCTACCCTGTGACACCGTAAACGACTGCTGACCGGATTTCAGGTTCATACGGCTGGCAGCAATCTTATCCGGCCCATCAACACTTAAAAGCCATATTTCATCGCTATCACCACTGCTAAACTCATAATTCGCAGGTTGCAGTTGCTGTTGTTTTTTTCTCGCCCAGTATAATTTTTTACTGACCCTTTCAGGTTTAAAAACACCGGGTTTTTCAAGTTTTATTTTTATAGCCGATACGTTATGTAACAGTAATTTTTCTGTATCTGATTTGACCCCGGACACAAACTGTTTTTCGCTCAGTGCTTTTACTTTCAATAACTTTATCTGTAATTTTATCGGCATTTCCCTGCGCTCTGGCGACCACACTTTCAGTCGATACTGACTGACACCCTCAACCCTCGCAATACCTGCTGCCTGCTTACGCCCACCAACAACACCAAAAACCGGATTTTCACCGTTCGCATTACCAACGCTAACCCAGCCACCAGCCGTCTGCTTCTCCAGGGTGATTCCCACAGCACCCGCCGATTCTGCTGCCACCGCTATAATGCCGGCTTTACTCATTTCAGCTTCTGCAACTTCAAAAGGATAAATATGAATTTTCGCATCCGCCAGGGTGAGCGTTGCTGGCAGGCTCACCCGAGGCTCCAGCGCCGTTTTTGGAATAAAGACCGATACCGCTGTCCGCGCTTCAGATGCTCCTACAGCCTGCACCTTTAATGTGTATTTAGCGCTATCCAGATTTCCCACCAGATCAAAGTTCCAGTCATGTGCCCGGTCATCATTGGCTGCAATTAGTTTTCCGCTACTATCGTACAATGCAGCTTTAACGTCCTGATATCCTGAAGAACTGATTTCGACCAGCGATGTTTCACCAATTGACACAGCAACCGTTGCCGGTGCATGAATCTCCCGTGTTTCCCCTGCCAGCATTTCCACTGTTGATGCATTAATACTGTAGCCATAAAAGCTGTTTTTCTTTTTGTTTGAAACTTTAAGCAGATATCGGCCTTTTTTCAAATCGCTTTGAAACGCTTTGCTATCTGAAAAATCAGCAACAGGTGTTTCGTTGTTGTTTTTATCTGTTCGATATAATGAACCCTGCATTGACTTGCTTAAGGACAACGTCAGCTCACTGTCGGCCGACAAATCAAAAAACCAGTCATCGGTTTGCTGATTTTCAGCGTTCCCGGGTTCAACCCATTGATGTGATGTACTTTGATTTAGTACTAAAGAAAACGGACCACGCCCCTCGCGAGTGACCACCGACTCATCCACTTTGGCGAAACCGGATACCACACGGGACTCAAGCGGCATAGGCAATACGACCAGACGATAACGCCCTGGTGCAAAGCTGTAATTAATATCACCCTCAATTCCCGGTTTTAGCAGTGGCCAGCCATCCGCATCTTCAAGGCGCACCATTGCGTTGCCATTCAGGCCATAGGACTGAATTTTATATGAACCCGCTTTTTCTATCTTAAAATCATAAACCAGCCCGGCACCTGGTTTCAGGGTAAAGCGCGCGGGTATATGTTCGATTAACTGACCACCTTCTATGAGCTGTGTTTTTGAGAGCATCAGTCCCAGATGCCCCTTTGTCTGCCCCTGGGTCTTCACCGAAAGCTGATAATCCCCCTGCCGCAGATACTGCTGAATAAGAAAATTACGCCCCACGCCATTATTTGACTGATTATCAAGTCGGGTATTCACCCGTGTTCTAATGATGCCAGAGGTTTGCAATAGCCCACTGGTTTCCAGTCGATAAAGGCCGGGAGAATCAACCCGCACATTGTATGATGCTTGCTGATTACGCCCCAGATCCAGAAACTGCTGATCTCTGGCATTAAGCTCCGGCAGCTCTGGTATGCTATTGAGGCTGGACTGACTTAGCCTCGGCAAAGGTGTAGATTTAAGCTGCTGCTCCGGGGTAAATATCAGCTGATAAGTAACCGGCTGATCTGTTTTATTTTCGAGGTTAACCTGATATTCGCCGGCTTTTACTTTGAGCCGTTTATTTTTAAACTTGAGCACATCAAAAACATAATTCTCAGAGCCAGCCAGTTTAAAGTCCAGCAATGAACCATCTTCAGCACGCGCACTCAGCTCGCCTTTTCCTGGCACCTCTACCGGTATTTTCAGCAACTCTCCAGCCTGTTGTGTAACCGGCAAACTTTCGATTAAATTTATCGGGAGTGAACGCATATAAATACCCGAGGTAACACCGGGCTGATCATTCAGATAAACACGTACATAATCGCCCGGTTTTATAAAAACCTCATTATATCGAGCATAGGTTTGAGCAATGGTTTGCAAGCTGGCATTGGCATTTCGCGGGCTGACCGTTAATGTCATAATGCCTTTACTGTTACGCCGCACGGCCCTACGTGGTTTTACCGTGAGTTTGTAAAAGCCTTTGTCAAGATTACTCGACAGGCCCATTGCCTTAAAATCTGGCGCACGATAATTGCGATGCTGACTGGTTAGAAAAGGCTCAAAGCGGTATTCTGCATCTACACCTTCAGCCTTAACAATGTATTCCCCGGTCTCCTCTACCTCAAAGAACAGGCTGAGCGGGTCGAGTAAATTAAAACGCCGTTTCCAGCCACTGGCCAGATCAATACTCAATGCCGTATCCCGCCGATAACGCTCTTTACTGCCATTCCATTCAGTCATAATAGAGGTCACATCAACCGAGTCCGTTCCGTGGCCCGAATGCAGAGTGCTCAGCCAGTATTTACCCGAATTGAGCTGAATATATTTCTGCATTCTAAAATGTTGCAAAATATATATCTTACCTGCCTCGGCCCGTACAGTCACCAGATTAAGGCCATGATCGTTGCTATAGGTGTTTATCTCTGCAACGGGGACACGTGTTTTTTTATCAATGAACTGCATGCTATCGTTGCTATCAAATGCATCACGCTCATTGAAACGCCCCACCGCAAGTGAAGCTGATTCTGGTTTTTCCAGCTCCAGCCTGAAGTAGTCACTTTTTGACGGCACCAACCAGCGATCAATACCAAACGGGCTGACAATTCTACTCATTCTGGCGGAAGCGGCGATCTCGGGGATGCCCATGCGTAAATAAAAAGGCCTGGCCTCTGAAGTTTCAGCCCAGGGTTGCGCAGGCCCACCATAAGCCGATAACAGATACAGGCCCGGATTCAGGTCAACAATCATGCGATGCACCTTCAGTGGTTTACCTGGCTCAGGTTCAATCACTTCACTCACGGGTTTATCTGCAATCATCCAGTTGCCATCTTTCCATATCCTTAAATCCTCAAGGCTGCGCCCTGCGGCCTCTAATATGACGGTCTTTCGCCTCTCAAGCTTAATCCAGTATGAGCGTTGCTGAAAATCGTCCAGCTCGCTTTCGATCAGTTTATAGTCAACCAGCTGAATCGGGGATTTGTTGAGTTCAGTAAACGGCAGTGCGCGCAGATCTACATTACCCTCGCCTTTAGCATGGGAGTGAGTAATAATTTTATAGCTGCCTTCATCCAGAAACGCATCTAGCCGACCATTACTTTCACCTGGCTGCCCCTCTATTAGCGAAGGCCCGGCCATACGATCGATATACTGAAGCGCTGTTCCCTGCTCACTTTTAGCCAGAATTGAATAACGCCCAAACTGGCGAACATTCAAAATGGTTTGCTGTCGGCCCTGCGCTTTGAGGGTTTTTTCTTCAAGCTTGAGCGGCTGGTACCTGAGTGGCTGAGCCTGAGTAACAAATGAGCTAAAAAACAACATACAACTGATGAACAATGCACAGAAACCGGAATGATAGCCACGCCGTTTATAGTTGCAGAGCACAGACTCAATGGAGGTAGAAATATTCGGGGACGGCGGATTCGAACTGAGCGAAGATTCAGTACGTTTAAAAATCAGATACACTCTAAATAGCTCCTTTATAATTTTTATTTGTTCCTGTTGCAGCCGTTAAATCTGGAAAAATCAGCTGGGCGCGAAAAAAATATGTAAGCAGACTTTCGTGATCCAGCTGATTTTTCCAGGTTAAAGCTGCAAAGCCAGGTGAAATCAGTCACGCGTATCAGACACCAGGGAGAATGAATATAAAGCCATCTACCTGCACCTTTATGCCGACAAAGCAGTACTCAAGTGTAGCCTATTAAGCCCAAACAACAAACTATTTCGACCCTCATATAAACTGCGAGGCACAGAATTAATGTAGAATCCTAAAAAAATCAGTTGAACGCACAATAGTGCTGTAAGTATCTGATAATATTTAATATTATCAGATGTTGCAGATCACCCATCTGGTGAATACGGTTGCGCCCTGAATTGCACTTTCGGACACTCAACTGATCTTTTCAGGATAATGTATTAGAGACTGCCCACATGAAAAGATTTAAGTTTCTCCCATAATGCACCTATATTTCAAGTGCCTTTTTTAGTATAATCCGCGCCTTCGTTTTAACAGATTTAATGCTGTCTGCGTGAAGCCACGACTTACAAGTAAAGCAATACTTTAACTTTTACTTGTAAGCCATTGTTTTTAAAGCCTTCAGACACATGTGGTAGCGCAGGATTCGCGCCACCAGAAATTTTAATTTAACTTATTTTAAGAGCAAGAACATGACAGATCTATCCCGTTATAGAAATATCGGCATTTTCGCCCACGTAGATGCAGGAAAAACCACCACTACAGAGCGCATTCTGAAGCTAACAGGTAAAATCCATAAAATTGGTGAAGTACATGATGGTGCGGCGACGACTGACTTTATGGAACAGGAAGCTGAGCGCGGTATTACTATCCAGTCAGCAGCAACCACCTGCTTCTGGGATGATCATCAGTTCAATATCATCGACACACCGGGTCACGTTGATTTCACAATCGAGGTTTATCGCTCACTTAAGGTACTCGATGGCGGTGTAGGCGTATTTTGTGCATCTGGCGGTGTAGAACCACAATCGGAAACAAACTGGCGCTATGCAAACGAGTCCAAAGTTGCTCGTGTTATTTTCATTAACAAAATGGATCGTATTGGTGCCGATTTTTATCGCGTTGTAAAACAGATTGAAGACGTGCTTGCTGCAACCCCTCTGGTTATGGTGCTGCCAATTGGCGCTGAAGACCAGCTTAAAGGCATTGTTGACCTGATTACCCGCAAAGCATGGGTATGGGATGAATCGGACAACCCCGAAGCCTATACGCTGGAAGATGTACCGGCTGATATGGTAGATGTGGTTGAAGAATGGCGCGAAAAGCTCATTGAAGCGGCGGTTGAACAGGACGATGATATTATGGAAGCTTATCTGGAAGGTGAAGAGCCTTCTGAAGAAGACCTGAAGCGCTGCATCCGTAAGGGCACAATCGCACTGGACTTCTTCCCCACCTATGCCGGTTCTGCGTTTAAGAACAAAGGTGTACAGCCCATGTTGAATGCAGTTGTTGATTACCTGCCCTGCCCAACAGATGTACCGCCACAGCCTGAAGTTGACGAGGACGGTGAAGAAACAGGCAAGTTTGCTATTGTTGACCCCGCGCTGCCTGTCCGCGCATTAGCATTCAAAATTATGGATGACCGTTTTGGCGCACTGACCTTCGTGCGTATCTATTCCGGCACAGTAAACAAGGGTGAGACACTGGTTAACACCTTTACAGGCAAGAAAGAGCGCATTGGCCGCATGGTAATGATGCATGCCGATAAGGCAGAAGAAATCAGCAGCTGTCATGCAGGCGATATTGTCGCGTTCGTAGGGCTGAAAAATGTTCAGACCGGCCACACCCTGGCAGATGAAAAAAACCCTGCAACACTGGAACCTATGGTATTCCCTGATCCCGTTATCTCAATTGCAATTTCACCCAATGATAAAGGCGGCTCTGAGAAAATGGGCCTGGCCCTGTCCAAGATGGTGGCAGAAGACCCTTCATTCTATGTCAATACCGATGAAGAATCCGGCGAGACAATTCTTCGCGGCATGGGTGAGCTACATCTGGATATCAAGATCGACATCCTCAAGCGGACTCATGGCGTAGACGTAACCGTAGGCAAACCTCAGGTCGCCTATCGTGAAACAATTACAAAGAAAATTGAAGACAGCTATACCCATAAAAAGCAGTCGGGTGGTTCAGGTCAGTTTGGTAAAATTGATTATATTATTGAACCAGGTGAAGCAAATTCTGGCTTTGAATTTGAGTCAAAGGTCACCGGTGGTAATGTCCCCCGTGAATTCTGGCCTGCGGTAGAAAAAGGCTTTGCTGGCATGATGGGCAAAGGCGTGCTGGCTGAGTACCCTCTTCTGGATGTAAAATTCACCCTGACAGATGGTGCATTTCACGCGGTTGACTCCTCTGCTGTTGCATTTGAAATCGCCGCCAGAGGCGCATATCGCCAGTCAATTTCAAAAGCCGGTCCGCAGTTGATTGAGCCTATTATGAAGGTAGATGTTTTCACACCAGAAGATCACGTGGGTGATGTTATTGGAGACCTGAACCGTCGCCGTGCGATGATTCAGGGACAGGAAGCGGGCCCAACAGGTGTACGCATTAAAGCAAATGCACCATTGAGCGAGATGTTTGGCTACATTGGCGACCTGCGCACCATGACATCTGGCCGCGGCCAGTTCTCTATGGAGTTTTCTCACTACCTTCCCTGCCCTAAAAATGTAGCGGAAGAAGTGATTAAAGAAGCCAAAGAGCGTAAAGCAAGCAAATAGCTCGCTTTCTTTAATCCAGGTTAATTCGATAAAAAACCGGGCCTGTTTTCAGGCTCGTTTTTTTGTGCTCGGCTGATTTTCCCCAGGTTGACGGACAATTATCAATTTTTTGCTCTTTTCCACTAGCATTTTCATATGAACCCCTGGCAGATATTCAGCATAAAAATAATCAGCCATCAGATCAAACACCTTAACACAGCTTTCCATTGAAGAGCCTGTTGCATTGCGTTCCATGTCAATACGACACTGCATATCTTCAAGCTTTTGCTGAATTTGCAAACTGGTATTTTCCATGGCCTGCTTTATCAATATTTCACGAAACTTTTCAAAGCGTTCAGGATTTTCTGTTGCCATTTTCATAAACTTGTCAAAAAAAAATTCCAAATTCATCTCCATCAACACAAACAGGATTATATGAACACGAGCTGATCAGGGTAATGTAGCGATAGTGAATGTTATTTCTGTCAGACTCGGAATTCATTTACCAGGTTTTGCAATTGCGTACCCAGCTTCGCCAGCTCCTCTGAGGCAATAGCCGTCTGCTGCGCACCGGTAGCCGTTTCATTTGCTATTCCGGAAATATTCACTATGCTTCGATTGATCTCTTCAGATGTCGCACTCTGTTGTTCGGCTGCGCTGGCAATCTGCGCACTCATATCATTAATATGGGCAACGGTTGTCGTAATAATGGCAAGCGACTCACCCGCTTTTATTGCCTGATCCACAACCGCATGAGCATCATCACGACTTCTGCTCATCACATCTACCGCCTTGCGTGAGCCTGACTGGAGTTTCTCAATCACCTGATTAATTTCCTCGGTAGACTCCTGGGTGCGACCTGCCAGTGTACGCACCTCATCAGCAACCACAGCAAAACCACGCCCCTGCTCACCCGCACGAGCCGCTTCAATTGCGGCATTCAGAGCCAGCAAATTCGTTTGCTCTGCAACGCCCTTAATAACATCCAGCACGGCATTAATGTCTTCACTGTCCTGCTCCAGCTGGTGAATAACATTGGTTGCACTTTCAAGCTGAGCTGCAAGCTTCTGAACGCCCTTTACGGCTTCATTCACCACGCTGCTGCCTGTAACCGTCTCTTTATTAGCATCATCTGCGGCCTGAGCTGTACCGGAAATATTCCGGCTCACCTCCTGTACGGTGGCACTCATCTCATTCATTGCGGTCGCCACCTGCTCGGTCTGTGACTGCTGTTCATTAATACTGTGCCGAGTCTGTTCGGTAATCGCTGAAAGCTGCTCGGACGAACTTCCCAGCTGGTGTGCAGAGCTGGATATCTGCTGAATAATATTTTTCAGGCTACTGCTCATCTCATTAATAGCCACCGTCAGCGCCGTAATTTCATCATTGCCTTTTGTAATCAGCGCAGTGCCCTGAAGGTTCCCCTTTGCAATGTCCCGAGTGCGTTCAACCACCGCATCAATCCGCACAACAATCATCTGGCTGATAAAAACGGCGACACCTATGCCAGTAACGGTGGCGATAACCGTACCCACCAGCATCATTGTTTTCATAACTGCCGTTTCACTTTTCAATTTTTGTCGATCCATTGTAGCCAGTTTATCCTGAGATTCACGCATCTGAGCAATAATACTCATAATAGCTGCCGCTTTGGGTGCAGCCCTGCTACCTAACCAGTAATTAGCCAGATTCCAGTCTTTCGCGGTTCGTAGCTGGAACATTTTTTCAGGTAAAGGAGCAAATTGCGCACGAAAGGCCTTATACCTGTCCCAGGCTTTGCTCTGTCGGTTATTGAACAAATGACTCATATTCATTAACTCCCCGAACACCGTTTCATTAATTTGCCATTTAATCCGAAATTTATCCGCAAATCGGCTGTCACCTGATAGCAGATAAGCTCGGATATTTGCCAGCCCTATGGCAAAAGAACCCCGGCTATCAGCCAGTAGTTTAAGCAGCCTTTTACGCTCAACAGTCGCTGTCAGGCTGGACTCTTCATTAATAATCTCGGTGATAGCAGCAATGATTCTTGCCGCACGTGGCGCCGCCTCAGTTAATAGCATTTTTAAGGCCGGTACGTTTTCAATGCTATGAGACATATCCTCAACCTGCTGCTGAGCAACACGAAATGCAGCAATTAAGTCTTTCATTTCATTTAACATCTCAATGTTTTTCGGATCAGTCCAGTTTTGCGAAAACGCATCCATTTTTAATATTGCCTGATCAATTTCATGCCATCCACTCTGGCGTTCAACTTTAAATTTTTTAGCCTTATCCGGTTCCTTTCCCAGTATCATATAGCCTCGCAAACCCGCCAGCGAAAGATGAATGCCATCGGTCAGTTGCATACCCGCCTGTACTGTGGGTATACGCAGATCAGTCAGGCGATGCTGATCCGTTGACATTTTACCCATCATATAGATATTGTTAACTGAAACCAGCACAGAAATAAACACTACGATGCCAAAACCTGCAAATAATTTATACCGAATAGACAACTTCATCTTTATTCCTCTCCTGTAAACCTGAAAAAATCAGCTGAGCGCCGGAAGGTATACTTCTGGGGTGCTCGACTGAGTTTTTCAGAATAAAGCAGTAAATAACTGAATATACACACATGAATCAATTGAATTGCTGACAGATAAACGGCGGGGTGAACGGCCTGAACTCAAACCAGATAAAACCAGTATGATGCGCAAAGGCAATGGGAAAGGCCTATGACATTGTTTTACTGACTATAGTCAATAAAACACAAGTTTGTGTATTTTTTAAAAAAAATAAATGAACATCCCTTAGAATAGAGTATGGCAGAATGATATTTATCCTGAATTCATCAACTGAATGCCCCAACATCTGTCTCCAGGATTACAATTCGGGACGTAACATCACAAATACTCTGCACTCACGATATAAGTGCATCCCTGCACAAAACCGGACAGTGACTTTTAGCGCTGAATAATATTCATTACTCTCAATAACCAGGCGCACTATTGGCGTTCAACTAATGAATTCAGGATAAAGTCCGGCTGCTTTCCGAGCTTATAAGATCGTCTGTAATTCATCTGCGCCTTATCTCGCAAGACAGAGAGCCCAGGTAATCAACCAGAATGTCCTAAACACTAAAGGCCTGCCAGGCGTTCAGCATTTCATCGGCCACATCTCGAACTTTACGCTGCTCAGAACGCGCCTTTTTACGCAAAAGCTCAAATGCAGCGGATTTGTTAAGCCGGTGTCGCTCCATCAATATACCCACAACCACATTAACCAGGTTGCCGGTTTCCAGCGCACTGTCCAGTCGAATTTCAGTATCACGTAAAACTCTGATTTCCGCCGCTCTTTGCAACGCCATTTCAATGGTCGGAACGGCCTTTTCCACATCAATGGGTTTAACCAGATAAGCCAGCGCCCCCTCTGTAACCGCCTGTTTCACATCGGCTTCATCATCATAAGCAGACAGGAAAATAACAGGCACATTGAACCGAGCCAGTACCTTTGCCGTTTCAATGCCCGAAAGGCCGGGCATACGCATATCCAGAATGGCCAGATCAAACGATGACTCGTTGCGAACAAGCCGAATGGCCTGCTCACCGCTATCAACCATGCTCACTCGATAGCCATTATCTTTTAGCCCTTTTCCAAACGTTGCCAGTACAAGGCCATCATCATCCACCAGTAATATTTTTTTTGTTTTCAATTTTCTACCCTTCCATTTTCACAATTTACTCAATTTTATATATTAACCAGTAAGGGAGGACTAATTAGTAATTCAGCCACCACTTCATTATTTCTATTTTCTAAAAACAGTTTGGCCCCCTCGCTCGGCAACATGGATTTTGCTAATTCAAGTCCGGTGCCCAGACCTTTTTCTTTCTGCAAATCCAGTCCCTCAGGGAGACGCCCTGGATTTGATATAGACAGCATAATAGACTTATGCCTGTGCTCATGATAAATTTTTATCCCGCTATTTTTTTTATCAGGCTGAATATGTTTTATCGCATTCATTAGCATTTCATTAATTACGAGCGCAAGTGCTACCGCCTTACTTCGATCAACCTCACAGGAGCCTTCTTCTTCTCCCTGTGTAATTAAAAAAGGCATATGACTCAAACTGTCCATGCTATGAACAATCGCATTCATCATCTGGCTAAAATAAATTTTAGCGTCCCGATGAGCCGACTGCAGGCCATAAACCAGTGCCACTGATTCAATCTGACTGATTGCCTCATCAATAATATCACTGCTCTTATGGCGCTGTTTTTTACGTTGTCTTAACAGGCCCATCAACCCCTGCAAATGGTTTTTAATTCGATGATGCACTTCACGCACCAGTTCATCTCTTTGCTTTTCAGCCTGAGACAACCGCATCTCTTCACTGGCTCGCATTTCCAGCTCAACCTGCTCCCTGCTAATTGCACCACTGATAACAACCGCAGCGGATTTCAACGATGCAATTTCAGCACTAGACCAGTCACGCTCATCTAAACAGTCATCAAAACCCATAAACCCCCAGAGTTGTCCTTTTATAAGCAAAGGAACAATAAGCACTGAAAGTACCTGCTGGCTCTCAAGAATTTTTCTTTCTTTTCTCGTATATGCCGAGTGTTTTCGCATCACCACCCTGCCCCGCGATAAATCTTCGTACCAGCGACCCAGACCGACCTCATACCAGTTTAAATTCTGGCAGACAGGGTTGTTAATCTGCGCAATGATATTCTCGGCACACTGTTCATATAATTGACTGCATAATGGCTCACCACCTTCTCTCACATGATTTCTAAACAGATAAACGCGACTTACCGATGCTGCCCGACCTAACTGTTTAAGTGAAGTATCTACCACATTTTCCCAGCCATTGGTCATCTGAAAATTTTGTGCAATTTCTGTCACTGCAATAAGAATATCATGGTGACATTGAAGGCTTTCTTTAATATGCTCACATTTCGTAAAGAAGTCTTCATCAGCAAAGCCATTCTGTTTTGATAAATTCAGATCACAACGATTAATAGATGGCTGAATATTACTGTACACACTTCTTAATGCTGTATTTTCAGCACGAAGACGCTGTAGTTCATCCATTAACTGAGCCTTATCAAACTGCGTACACTCGTTCATTTTCACATGCCCCGTTCTATGAAAAAATAGTCAAATTACTCCATGCATATCGCCAGAAACACTCAAATCGGCTTGCCATAAAGGTTGTGCCCTGTATTGATACAGAGATATTCTTTGCTACAGACCACCAGTACATCAAAGAAGGGTACCCATCATTCAAAATCGTCAACCGCATGAATGCGTGTACCGAGCCTGGTAGCCCTCCCCACCCGTGGGTGCCTGAACAAATAATGTACTGATTAAACTGAAAAAACAGGCCCTGCATACCTGGAAACTATACATCATTTCATTGTACAAAACAAAATGAAGGGCCTGGGCGTGATGCCTGGCCTGAATGCTCTGCTGGAATACCTTTTCTCAACGCGTTGACTGACGAGTCTGTTGAAATGAGTATCTATGTCATGCGTCCTGAGGACAACAGCTTTTTCCTGATTCATGAGCTACCATTCATCGAGGGAATTTCCTCCAGTGTTAATTCATGATCAATAGCCCCTAACTTAACCGCCTCATTGGGCATACCATAAACTACACAGGTCTCCTTATTCTGCGCAAGAAAGAATAGCACGCTCTGCTTTGTCGAGTGATTCTCCTTTGATATAACGCTGCGACAGTACGTTGCCTTTGTATAGTATAAACCATCTTTTTATTATCTCATCCATCTCCCATGTATCTGCCTGAGGTTTGTTGACATGCAGTATCACATGACATAATAGAGCAGGCACAGAGATCCAGTAAAGGCCAGCGGCGGCTTCAACTATCTTATCCTCCAATGCGGTGCTCATAACTTGCCCCTGTGACTGCATCCAGTCCACAGCGGAAGGTTCGGCGTACACAGCGTGAATAACAGTGGTGAAGGTGTAGCTTCAAGTGAAACCTGTGCATAGCGAGATTTTGGCATTATTTACATCCCTGATTCTGGTTGATTCCTTCTTATTGATTAGCAATCTTCCCCCTCCACCTATGGCAGTATGATGTCAATAGTTGTTGTGGGTGATGATCTATAAATAAGAATATCACTGTATATTAATACTCCTGATTTTCTGTCGAGGGTGTCCGGGTAGCTTTTCTGGGTAGCTTCACCCTGACCCTAGAAAAATCAGTTGAGTCACGAAAGTCTGCACAACTTCTTGATTCGTATAGCTATATGAAAAAAGTGTTCATCACCAATAAGGTGACCTCACATTT
>VAOX01017482.1_pt1 | contig 23228 bp, 11 predicted proteins | sample 3393891 | NCBI WGS metagenome assembly VAOX01 (sample SAMN08290429, study PRJNA428436) | hydrothermal vent metagenome | isolation source: Deep-sea hydrothermal vent chimney | place: Indian Ocean: Southwest Indian Ridge | depth 2822 m m | reverse complement strand
AGTATTCATCACCAATGAGGTGATTTCACATTTTTTCATTACGCTATCCAAATCAATAACTTGCACATCTTTTTCGCGCTCAACTGATTAATCTAGGTTAATGGTATCTGGGCAACGCCACCTTATCTTCATAATGGATCAGTGCCTACGTTGTACGATCTGCTGCTTCCTCAAAAGCAAACAGGCGATCCTGGAACAGGTGAATACAGACCTGATGAGTTTCTCGTGGGTGGGCGTGAATTTGACCCGATTAAAGTGGGTCTTAAATATAAGGGCGTTGAGGGTGAAAGGTTTCTGGCATCTCGAACTGGCGACTATAATTCAGGACATGAGTATGGCACAAGCTGTAAAACACAGGCTGATTGCAAAAAGCTTCCAGTGCTAACGCCTGAGCAGCGCAATGAGCTGGTCGAGTTTTTAAAGTCGCTTTAACGGGTTTGATGTAAAAGGCTTGTTGTAAGCTTTTTCTGTGGATGAGTATTCGGAACCTCTGATTATGTTATATTACTGCTTCATTTGGGTGAGAAAAGTTCAGATACCAGTGACAAAAGGAGTGCCTGTATCTGTGGAGCAGAACAATTAGCTTCAAAATGAAATATTGATTGTAAATTTTTAATGTGCGTGATACCTTTAAAGGCCCATGTGTTACATGTTTGTGCCTGAAAATATGGGTGCAAAATAAATGCTGCTCTGATAATTATGTAGCACGTACTCGGTAAACCAGCTTAATAAATTCTGCGGTAAGGTTATGGTGCTTTTCTGTAGAAATCAGCTAAATTACTCTGGTCTGCGGACGTATTATTGGTAATAGATTGTAATCCTCTTAATAAATGTCTAACTCAGGGTTTATCTCAATGCAGGAAACACCTGATATATTGATTTTGATGAACAAATTTGTCATAAATTTGTAAACAGGGGTCATAAATGAAAAAAACCTGCTATCTGTTTGGTAGTAAGTCACTTTTAATCCAGTGTTTTCAGGCACTTCAGGATAATAGCTTCGAAGTAAAGGCTGTTGTAAGCGATGATGTGTCGATAATAAAATGGGCATCTTCCCTGAAGCTAACTGTTATTGGTGTGGCTGAACAGTCTCAGCTTATAGAGTTGGGCTCTGTCGATTATATTTTCAGTATTACACACCTTAAAATTATTCCTGTTAATATTTTAAAGCTTGCCAATATTAATGCGATTAACTTTCACGATGGTTTACTTCCTGGTTATGCGGGGTTAAACGTAACGACCTGGGCTATCTATCATCAGCAAAAGAACCATGGCGTTAGCTGGCATGAGATGACGGCTGAGGTTGACAGTGGTGATGTGCTTAAACAATCTGGTTTTGAAATTGAGCCTGCTGAAACCGCATTTACCTTAAATGCAAAATGCTATGAAGCAGCCCTTTCCAGTTTTAATGAACTGCTTGAAGATATTTCTAATAATACAGTGGTGAGAACCACACAACAGGCTGAAGAGTCTGTTTTTTTCAGCGCCTGTCAGCGAATACCCGGCATGGCTGTCTTAAACTGGCAAAATGATGCAGAAGTCTTACTCGCAACTATTCGCGCCTTACATTTTGGCCCCTATTTAAATCCGATTTCATTGCCTAAGCTGTTGCTAAAAGACAGGGTTTTTTATGTGCATGAAGCTGAAAAAACACAAACTCTGCCAGCTCAGCCGGGGCAGATCATGTCGAAAAATTGCGGACTTGAGATCTCAGCAAAAAATGCAGTCATTCTGCTGAAAAGCATTATTGATGGTCAGGGGAAAGTAATCAGTGCTGGCGATTTGCTTGCAGATGAAAATATAAAAGAAGGCGACATTCTGCCGAACCTGGATGAAGTGCAGCTTGCTGAGCTTACGCGGATTGATGAGGATATCTGTAAGAGTGAAAGTCGTTGGCTGAAAAAATTACAGTCTTTTAAATCTCTGGTTCCTGCAATGTCTACCGGTGCTAGTGATGAGCGTGTTCTGGATCGATTGCATGAGTCTTCTGTGCAATCGATAGCTGAGTTGTCAGGGAAAAGCACTGAGGCTATTTCAAGTTCTCTGGTTCTGTTTTTTTCACGTATTAACTGTCAGTCATCCTTTAGCTTGCATTATAATATTTTTCAGGAGAATGATTTTAAGTGCCTGTTGATCGAACGATGTAAGCCTGTTGCCTTTGAAATAGAGTTTTCAGAATCAGTCTCGGGTTTAATGTCTTTAGTTGAGGGGCAGTTGCGCCAGGCCAGAAATGAAGAGGGTTATTGCAAAGATCTTATCTACAGGCACCCGGAACTGGATTTTAGCAAAGTTGAAAAAACACTGGTTATTTCTGAGATGAGCAGTGAGTCTTCAGCAGATTTGCAAATTGAAGCAGATAAAATATCTAACGATGTGGATCTGTTTCTTGGAGTGAATGGTCAGACATCTGAGCTTGTGTGGCGTTATAACAAACAGAAGTACTCAGCAGAAGAAATATCCAGGCTACAGAAAATATTTTTAGTGTTTGTGGCTAATATGATGGAGGACTCAGAGACGAGCCTTGCGGAGACCTCAATGCTTTCAGCCTCTGATTACGACAGAATCATTAATCAATGGAATGAAACAGAGAGTGAGTTCGATCAGTCTATCTGTGTTCATCAGCTGTTTGAAAAGCAGGTAGTTGACTCACCATCGGCCATTGCTTTGTCGTTTTCGGGCGCTGAGTTAACCTATGAAACCTTAAATCAACGTTCAAATCAACTCGCGCATTATCTGATTGAAAATAATATAAAAGCTGATCAGCGGGTAGGGGTGTTGCTCGATCGTTCTGTTAATATGATTGTGGCAATGCTGGGTATACTTAAAGCTGGAGCCGCCTATTTACCACTTGATCCAGATTACCCTGAAGGGCGCATTCGATATATGCTTGAAGATGCGCAGGTGGCATCTGTTATAACGCAGAGTGAGCATGTTGCATATGCTGATAATCTGTCGATAAAGCGTTTTTTAATCGATGAAGAATCGCTGCGCGATTTTCCTCAGAATAACCCTGATGTTCAGCCAGGAGTTCAGGTGGATAGTTCGAACCTGGCCTATGTTATTTATACATCAGGCTCTACCGGTAAGCCCAAAGGTGTTATGGTCGAGCATCGTAATGCGGTTAGTTTCTTACATGCTATGGACAGTGTAGTTACAGGCCCGCAGGATGTGTCGCGTGGTGTATGGCTTGCTGTTACCAGTATTTCCTTTGATATTTCAGTGCTTGAAATATTCTGGACGTTGGGTAGTGGCTTCGAGCTGGCACTATATTCAAATAAACAGCGTCAGCCTGTTGTTAAATCAGTAACGGCTTATCCTCAACAGGAAATGGAGTTTAGCCTGTTTTACTGGAATGTGGCAGATGATGAGTCTGAGTACGACAATGATGCATACCGTCTGTTGCTGGAGAGTGCAAAGTTTGGTGATAGCAATAACTTTAAGGCGGTGTGGACACCGGAACGGCATTTTCATGCATTTGGAGGGCTTTATCCCAACCCATCAGTGACCAGTGCAGCTTTGGCGACAATAACTGAAAATATTCATATACGCGCAGGCAGCTGTGTTATTCCTCTGCACCATCCTGTGCGTGTTGCAGAAGACTGGTCGATGATAGATAACCTGTCCGGAGGGCGGGCGGGTATTGCAATCGCTTCTGGCTGGCAACCAGATGATTTTGTTATTATGCCGCAGAATTATGCAAATGCCAGACATTTGATGTTTGAGTCTCTGGAAACGGTCAGAAAGCTCTGGAGAGGTGATACTGTTGAGCTTCCGGGTCATGATGGAAAAAATGTTCAGGTGCGCACCCTGCCTCGACCGGTTCAGAAGGAGTTGCCGGTTTGGATAACAACGGCGGGAAACCCCGAAACATTTAAAAATGCAGGGCAGGTGGGTGCAAATATCCTCACTCACCTGTTAGGCCAGACGGTTGAAGATGTTGCTAAAAACATTGAAATATATCGCAGGGCATATAATGATGCTGGCCATGAAGGCGCTGGCCATGTCACATTATTATTGCATACACTGGTTGGTGAAAGTGATGAGGAAGTAAAAGAACTTGCTCGTGAGCCAATGAAAAAATACCTTAAAAGTGCGATGTTTCTGGTTAAAGCAGCTGCCTGGAATTTCCCGACATTTAAAAAACTTTCAGAAGAAACCGGACAAACACTGGATGAGTTTTTTGAGAATATTTCAGATGAAGATATGGATGGAATTCTGGAGTTTGCATTTCACAGATATTATGAGACCAGTGGGCTTTTTGGGACACCTGATCATTGCCTTGAAATGGTTGATCGCCTTAAGGAAACGGGTGTAAATGAAATTGCCTGTTTAATTGATTATGGACTGGATACGGATAATGTGCTGAAGCATTTGCCCGCGTTAAATAATCTGAGAAAAAAGGCTGTTAAGCAGGTTGGCCATGAAAGTGCGAATGAAAACAATGCTAAAGATTTGACTGTTTCCGAAATTATAGAAACCAGGAATGTAACACATTTACAGTGTACGCCCTCAATGGCGAGTATGTTGCTGGCAGATAATGAAGCGGCTGAACAGCTAGGTACTATAAAGCATATGATGGTTGGTGGTGAGGCGTTGTCGCTGAATCTGGCAAAGCAGTTAAGTACTCAGGTTCAGGGGAAACTGACCAATATGTATGGCCCAACAGAGACTACGATATGGTCTACGACTCAGGATATAGAAGAGCCGCTGGTATCTGTTAATATTGGTCGTCCTATTGCCAATACACAGACTTATGTGCTTGATCAGTTTAAACAGCCTGTAGCGGTGAAGATGCCAGGTGAGCTTTATATAGCGGGTGCAGGTGTGGTTAGAGGCTATCATAAGCAGAGTGACTTAACCTCGCAGCGTTTTATTGATAACCCTTTTGGCGCTTCTCGAGTTAACGCTTCTCAACGCATGTACGCAACAGGTGATATTGTCCAGTATAACGATGACGGGGTAATTGAGTATCTGGGGCGTACAGATCAGCAGGTTAAAATACGCGGCTATCGGATTGAGCTGGGTGAAATTGAGGAAATTCTGGCTACACATGGTGGCGTATTGGATGCGGTGGTGATTTTGCGTGAAGATAAGGTAAATGACAGACGACTGGTTGCTTATCTTATTATAGAACCTGGGGGAAAAGCGGATAATTTTTCGCTGAAAAACCTGCTTAAAGAAAAATTACCGGACTTTATGATACCCGATATATATGTTGAGCTGGAGCGTTTTCCATTAACTTCAAATGGTAAAATTGATCGAAATGCATTTCTCGTACCGGAACATAAACAGCAGCAAAGGCATTCAGCAGTTGTTTATGCTCCGGCGGAAAATAAACTACAGGAAACGATTGTCTCAGTATGGCAGTCGATTCTTGGGCTGGACGAAATCAGCCTTGATGATAATTTTTTCGATATAGGTGGGCATTCCTTACTGGTGATTGAAGTGCTGAGTCAGTTAAGAGAAAAACTCGAAAGACCTGTGAAAATGCTGGATGTATTTCGCTTTCCTACTATCAGGCAGTTTAGTGAGTCCCTTTCTGATCATCCGGATAAGAATGAGCAGTTGTCTGAAATTCAGGATAGAGCCGCAGCACGCAAAAGCGCACGCACCAGTACTATGAACCGGCGGCGTGCAAGAACAAAGCAGGATAAAATATAAATGAGCAATGACGAAAACAGTTTTGCAGATACGGACATTGCGATAATTGGCATGGCCATGCGGGTGCCGGGTGCAAACAATGTAGATGAATTCTGGAATAATTTAAAAAATGGCGTTGAGTCATATACTGAATATACGGATGAGCAGCTACTTGAAAGGGGTGTGCCACAAAGTATGCTGGATAACCCGGATTATCAGAAAGTGGGGCGGCCACTTGATAATATGGAAATGTTTGATGCACCGCTGTTTGGTTTTAGCCCAAAAGATGCTTCTATTATGGATCCACAGCACCGACATTTTCTTGAAGTGTCATGGGAAGCACTGGAGCATGCAGGCTATGATCCGGCGCAATACAAGGGGGCGATTGGTGTATTCGGTGGTTCGGGGCACAATGCTTACATGCCTTTTAATATTTTCACGAATCCTGATTTACTAAAATCTCTGGGCCTGTTTCTTGCCCGGCATACATCAAATGATAAAGATTTTTTAACCACCCGTGTGTCGTATTGTCTTAATCTTCAGGGGCCGAGTATTAATGTTCAAACGGCCTGTTCTACCTCTCTGGTGGCGCTACACCTTGCTTCGCAGTCTTTGTTGAGTGGCGAATGTGATATGGCATTGGCAGGGGGGGTAACCATTGAAATGCCTCACCGAGTTGGCTACCTGTATGAAGAAGGGGAGATACAGTCCAGAGATGGGCACTGCCGTGCGTTTGATGAAAACTCCAGTGGCACGGTGTTTGGAAGTGGTGCAGTGCAGCTTGTATTAAAGCGTATGGAAGATGCGGTTAATGATGGTGACACTGTTCATGCGGTGATTAAAGGGTCTGCGGTTAATAATGATGGCTCCAATAAAGTCAGCTATCTTGCTCCGGGTATCGATGGCCAGGCTGCGGCGATAAATGAAGCGTTGCTGGTAGCGGATGTTGCTGCTGATACAATCACCTATGTGGAAACCCATGGTACGGGTACGCCCGTGGGTGACCCGATAGAAGTAGCGGCATTAAATCAGGCTTATCGAACACAGACAGATCGTAATGCTTATTGTGCGCTTGGTTCGGTAAAAACGAATATCGGGCACCTGGATACCGCTGCGGGTGGTGTCGGTCTGGTAAAAATTGTGCAGTCAATGAAGCACGGACAACTGCCCGCCAGCCTGCATTTTACACGGCCAAATCCAGCGCTTGATTTAGAAGAGAGTCCGTTTTATATCAATGCTGAGTTGCGGGAATGGAATGTAGATGGGAGTAAAAGGCGTGCGGCAATTAATTCGCTCGGGGTGGGTGGGACAAATGCACATGTCATTCTTGAGCAGGCACCAGTGCAGGGCGAAATGTCAGCATATGATGGTTATCATCTGTTTTGCCTGTCGGCTCGCACCTCATCATCACTTGAAAAAGCGACTCAGAACCTGGAAAAATTTCTGACACGACATCCTGAAACAAATCTGTCTGATGCGGCATATACGCTAAAAACAGGTCGCAGGGGGCAGCTATTCAGGCGAATCGTTGTGGCAGATTCATCCCGTAAGCTGTTATTGTCACTTTCGGGTGAAAAAGCAGGGTGTTTAATCAATCAGAAAAGTAATGAAAATACTCAGACCATCTGTTTTATGTTTACCGGGCAGGGTGCCCAGTATATTAATATGTGCAAAGGGCTGTATCAGTGCGAGGCGGTTTTTAAAGATGCACTGGACCAATGTGCTGGCCTTCTTTTTCCGCATCTGAATTTAAATATACTGGATATTATTTATCCTGATAAAGAAAAGGCTGAACGCGCAACTAATCAGCTCAATGAAACCCGGTATACTCAGCCCGCACTGTTTGCTATTGAATATGCTATGGCGAAACTGTTTTCATCCTGGGGCGTTGTCCCGGATGCAATGATTGGCCACAGTATCGGTGAGTATGTAGCGGCATGTCTTGCCGGGCTATTCACACTTGAAGATGTGCTCAAACTGGTTTGCTCAAGAGGGCGGCTAATGCAGGGCCTTGAAAAAGGTTCAATGCTGGTGGTGCCACTGGATGAAAAGATAGTAGATGTTTATCTGAATGAGGAGCTTTCAATAGCGGGTCTTAATGCGCCAGGCCTTACCGTCGTGTCAGGCAATGATGCCGCTATAGAGGTATTAATTAATACGCTTGGAGAAAAGGATATCGAAACCACGCGGCTGCATACCTCGCATGCGTTTCATTCATCAATGATGGAGCCCATTCTTGATGAGTTTAAATCCCTGTTCAAAGACATTACATTCGGCGAGATAATAAGCCCTTATATCTCAAATAGCAGTGGCGACTGGGCACAGAGTGATGAGGTTGCCAATGCTGATTACTGGGCAAATCATCTACGGGATACTGTGCGTTTTGCAGATGGTATGGCGACACTGATGTCGGCATCCGATGCTGTATTTATCGAATGCGGCCCCGGACATACACTGTCAACCTTTGCACGCCAGAGTGCTGAAAAGCACAATGGGCATAGCATTATTCAATCCATACGACACCCTAAACAGGAGATTGACGACAAAGGTGTTGCCCTGGAGGCACTGGGTCGGCTCTGGTTAGCGGGTGTTGATATTGACTGGAGTCTTGCCCATGGAAACCTGCCTCGTCGGCGTATACCCCTGCCAACTTATGCATTTGATCATCAGTATTTCTGGATTGAACCTGGTCATGGCAGCATCGATTTAAATTCGGCGGGTGTTCTTCAGAAACAGGACTTTGAAAACTGGTTTTATCAGCCCTGCTGGGATTCATCAGCAACCATTACCGTTCATTCGGGACAATTTGAAGCTGGCCAGGTCGTTATCTGTTTCATGAATCCAGGAGATGTCTCCAATGAGATTATTGAGCAATTTAAAAATATGGCGCTAAGTTGTTATACAGTTAAAAAAGCTAAGAGCTACGAAGTGCTGTCAGAACAGGAGTACGCAATAAATGCTCAGTTAGAAAATGATTATGCAGCCGTATTTCAAGCAATTAAAAAATCCTGCAAAAAAGACGTTCGTTATGTGATTCATGGCTGGAGTATTGATGAAGAAGAACGTTCTGAAAGCGATTTTAAAATCCTGGATGTTGATATGTCAACTGGATTTAATAGTCTTTTTTATATTGCGCGATATTTTTCTACCAATGAGCCAGAAAACGAAGTTCAGTTAACAGTATTAACAAATTATTCTGTTCAGGTTTCATCGGAGCCGGTTACAAAGCCGGTTAAAGCGACAATGCTTGGACCTGTGAAGGTTATGGCTCAGGAAACAGGCAATCTGAAGTGTAAAATTATAGATATAGATTTTGAAACGGCCAGTTTATGGAAAAAAGAAAAGCAACTCTCTCTTGTATGTGTGGATGCGCTACAGGATACCCCGGATGAAGAGATCGCCTACAGGGGAGTTCGCCGATTTGTTAAGGCATATAAAAAGCTCACCGTTGATAACAATGAAGCTTCTTTTTCAAATCTTAAAAAAAATGCTAACTATCTGATAACAGGTGGTGTAGGAGGCATTGGTTATAAACTCGCCCAGTATCTGGTTGAAAAATACAGTGCAAATCTTATTATCTTTAATAAAACCCCCTTACCTGATAAGTCTACATGGGATAACACCGATTCGCTGGATAAAAAAATATTTGATAGAGTGAAAAAAATAAAATCGCTTGGTGTCAATGGCTCTCAGGTGTTGTCATTTAATGTAGATGTCTGCGATGAGGTGTCAGTAATCGCTGCTATCAAATCATCAGTATCAGAGCTGGGCTGCATAAATGGTGTGTTCCATACAGCGGGTATAATTGATGATAAGCTGCTGGCATTAAAAACGTTGGGTGATGCCCGAAGTGTACTCTCACCTAAAATAGACGGTATAATTAATATTGATCAGGCACTGAAACAAACCATGCTCGATTCCGGTTCGAATTTCAGGCCAGATTTTACCCTGCTATTCTCATCGGTGAGTTCTGAGCTGGGGTTAAGTGGACAGGTGGATTATACTGCGGCCAATGCATTTTTGAATGCTTATGCACAATATAAAACAGATCATGAAGGCATAAATACAATTGCTGCTAACTGGGGCATCTGGGCTGATACGGGCATGGCTTCAGAATCAGGTCTGGATCAGAGTGCAGATAAACAGTATGAAGATATAACGGATCATTATTTTTATACAGATAAAACCTGTCTGAGAGACGGTTCTCTGGAGTATTCGGTTGTGTTGAGTGCTAAAACACACTGGCTTATAGATGAACACCGATCGAAAAACAATGTGGCATTAATACCGGGTACCGCATATCTTGAGTTTGCACGATCTGCCTTTGAATATGGCCGTAATGAAAATAAGCCAGTGCGAATATCAGATGTTTTCTTTGTAGCACCTTTTGTTATTGAAGGAGATGAAGAGAAAAGGCTCAATGTGCAGTTATCTGAGCATGCAAAAAATATAGAATTTACGATTACAGATGAGTTTTCAGGGGAGTGTGTAAGGGGGCTTGTCAGTTATTATAATGAGCCTGCTCCTGAGAATATACACCTGGGCAGTATCATTGAGCGTTGTAATAAGCACAAAGAGGATCTGCGCGGCACAGCTGAGCATAACCAGCTGATTTTTGGTGATAGATGGCAGTGTATGAATGCAATAAATTATGGAAAAAAAGAAGCCGTTATAGAGCTGGAAATTAATCAGGCGTATATTGAGGAGTTAAAGGATTATATATTGCACCCGGCTATTCTGGATATGGCAACAGGCGCAGCCCAGGCACTGAATCCAGATTACGACCCGCTTAAGGATTTATATATTCCTGTTTCATATTCTCATGTTACGGTGTATAGACCACCTGTCCAGAAAATGTATTCACATGTGATTTACCTGGCTGATGAAGGGCAGGGTAGCCAGACATCGATTTTTGATGTAGTGATTAGTAATGAAATCGGGGAGGTGCTTGTTGTTGTCAGTCAGTTTGTTATGAAACGAATTGACCCAGCGGTACTGGAGTCACTTAAATCTACTCGGGTTGCCCCGCTATTGCCTGAAAAAACTGCCAGTGATCGATTCTTTGATATGGGGTTAAAATCGGGTATGAGTACGCCAGAGGGATTGAAAGCAATAGAAATATTACTGTCGGATTTTTCATTGCCGCAGGTGATTGTTAGCCCATTGCCTTTTATTGAATATAAGAAGGCGGCTAAAAATCTGAGAAAAAATGATCTGTTGAGCGATGATGTTAATTTAGATTCAGAATCGTTTGAAGGACTTGAAAGACCGGCGGTGTCTACTGAGTTTGTGGCACCTGAATCTGAGCTGGAACTTAAAATTGCAAAACTCTGGATGTCTGCTCTGGGGATTTCAGAGGTTGGGGTTAATGACGATTTCTTTGAGCTGGGAGGGCATTCCCTGCTATTGACACAGGTTGTTTCCCGATTGAAAAAACATATATCATCTGCTATTTCAGTTACTAGTTTGTTTGAAAACTCATCCATTTCAAAATGGACTGAAGTGATTTCTGAGAGTGATGGGGAGCAGGCTGAGGTTATTCCACCTGTTGTTGCTTTAAACAGAAGTGATTATGCGGTGAAATATTCACAGATACTGGCATCTATGTAGTAAAAGTGCCCAAAACTATTTTTTATACAGGATTTAATGTGACGACTGATATTGAAGAGGTTTATGTTTTCCCAACGACCTACCCACAAAAGCAAATCTGGTTTATTAATCAGTTAAATCAGGATAGTCCTGCTTATAATATTCCTTTTGCCTATGATATAAAAGGTGATCTGGACGTATCTGCGATTCAGCAGGCGATTAATGAAATAATTCGGCGACATGAAACGTTTAGAACAATATTTATAAATTCAGATGATGGTCCAGTTCAGGTTATCTACCCGGAACTGATGATTGAAATTCCAGTTAAAGACTACTCGAATAACAATGCTGATGATGCTGAAGCTGAAATTTATAACTATATTGATGAAGAATCGGTGCGTCTTTTCGATTTGTCAAAAGGTCCGCTGATTCGTGCCAGTATTGTCAGACGTTCAGAGCTGTCATATGTGCTGGTTTTAAATTTCCACCATATTATTCTTGACCACATTTCAGTGGTGCAGTTTGCAGAAGAATTAAAGACGATATACAAAGCTTATCTGGATGATGAGCCTTCTCCTCTTTTAGCACCGGAATTACAATATGCTGACTACTCAGTATGGCAACAAAATCATCAGGCGCATGAACATATGCAGTCCAGGCTGGCATACTGGGAAACGCATCTAGAGGGTAAAACCGATTATCTGGATTTACCACTGGATCATCACCGCCCTGTTCTACAATCATTAACCGGTAAAGAATATCATCTTAATTTTCCGCTCAGTTTATTAAATGACATAAAAACGCTCTCTCGTAAGGAGAGTGTGTCGCTATATATTACTTTAATGGCGGCTTATTCACTGGTGCTCGGAATTTATTCACAGCAATCTGAAGTGTCTGTGGGAACACCTTTTGCAAATAGAAGCCATCAGCCTGAACTTGAAAAAATAATGGGCTGCTTTATAAATACAATTCCTGTTTATACTGATTTATCTGGAAACCCTGATTTTAATGAAATTCTCAAACGCGTGCGAAAATCTGTATTTAGTGCAAATGCGAATCAGGAACTGCCTTTTGAAATGATTGTCGAGGCACTAAAGCCTAAAAGAGATGCCAGTTATAATCCATTATTTCAGGTCGGTTTTACCTTTCAGGAAGCGCCGATGGAAATTGAGCTGGAGAGGTGCAGTGTTAGATCACAGCGATTACATAATAGATCAGCCAAGTTTGATATTATGGCCTGGCTATGGGAGACTGAAAAAGGCATATCAGGAACGATTGAATACAATACAGATATATTTGATTCTGTTACGATTGAGCGTTTTGCTCATCATTATCAGTCTTTGCTGGAAAATGCTGTTAAGCGGCCCGATGTTGCGGTTTCTGATTTAAGCATTTTATCTGAAGCTGAGTATAATAAAGTAGTAGAGCAGTGGAATCAGACAGCAAAAGTGTATAATGCTCCTTCGTCTATTCATGGGTTATTTGAAGCAAGGGTTGATGAATTTGGCGATAAAACGGCTGTTATCTGTGAAGATCAGAGGCTAACTTATAAAGCGTTAGATAATAAATCTAACCAGCTAGCCAATTATTTGATAGATCAGGGTATTGAAAAAAACACGCTCATTGGTGTATGTCTGGAGCGTTCTGTAGATATGCTGGTGTCTATAATGGGTATTCTGAAAGCAGGGGCCTGCTATATTCCGCTGGATCCTGAATACCCCATAGATCGTATTCAGTTTATGCTTGATAATTCATTTGCTGAGCATGTGCTTACTCAGCAGTCTATTTCACAACAGTTTGATTTTCCCTCTTCAGTTAAGCTTATACTGATTGATGAAAATACTGAAATTAAAGCACAGAAAACGAACTCACCAGAGGTTAGTGTTAAGGGCGATGATCTTGCCTATATTATATACACATCAGGTTCCACAGGAAAACCCAAAGGCGTTATGGTGCCCCATAGTGCGGCAGTTAATTTTTTATCAAGTATGGCTGAAATGCCGGGGCTGCTGAGCACTGATACGTTGCTGGCGCTAACTACGCTGTCTTTTGATATTGCCGTTCTGGAATTGTATCTGCCCTTAAGCCAGGGTGCAACGGTAGTGCTTGCAAGTACAGACGAGGCCTCGGATGGTGATGACCTAATCGATTTAATGTCTGAACACAAAATTTCTATTATGCAGGCAACACCCGCTACATGGCGCTTATTGTTGTCCTGTGACTGGCAGGGGGACACAGCACTGAAGGTGCTGTGTGGCGGCGAAGCAATGCCCCGTGACCTGCTTGCCCCGCTGTTGGCAAAAACCGCAGAGCTCTGGAATATGTATGGTCCAACTGAAACCACTGTCTGGTCGAGTTGCTACCAGCTAACAGATGCCGATGGGCCGGTGTTGATTGGCAAACCGATAGCGAATACGCAGTTTTATGTGCTTGATAAACAGCTAAAGCCTCTACCTGTGGGGGTGCATGGCGAACTCTATATTGGTGGAGAGGGAATGACCAGGGGCTATCTGAACAGAGATGATCTCACTCGGGAACGCTATATTATTAGTCCATTTAAAACAGATGGATCGCGCCTTTACAGGACCGGCGATGCAGTTAAATATCATGAGTCGGGAGATGTAGAGTATATTCAGAGAGTAGATAATCAGGTTAAGGTTCGAGGGTTTCGAATTGAACTCGGTGAGATTGAGTTCGTACTGGTTAAGCAAAATGAAATAGAGCAGGCAGTGGTTATAGTGAGTGAGGCACGAGCGGGGGATCCTCGTCTGGTTGCCTATATTGTTGTGAGGCCGGGGACAGCCGTAACATCTACAGCAATACGTGATTTGATAAAACATGATTTACCGGATTATATGTTGCCGCAGCATATTGTAGAGCTTGAAAAATTGCCGCTTACGCCGAATGGTAAAATTGACCGAAATGCTTTGCCTGATGTATTTACAGAGAGTGGTACGGGGCGCGAAGATACCGTGCTGCCCGACAGTTTTGCACAACAGCAACTGGCTAAAATATGGGCTGAAGCCCTGGATATAGATATTGGTAGCATCAGCATCTACGATAACTTCTTTGATATCGGCGGCCATTCTTTGTTATCTATGCAGGTTATTAGTAAAGTGCGGGGTTTAACAGGGGTTAGGCTTAACCCAAGGGAGATTATACTGAGTAGCCTTGAGCATGTGGCTGAGCAATGTGGTTTCAAAGATGAGCCAGATGAGCATGAGGGGGAAATACCCGTGAAAAATAAATCGATAATTAATACAGTGATTGGTAAAATATTTGGCACATAGGGACTGGTAATTGCTAATGCAACATATGATTCAGGAGTTTTTAAAGTGACACCTTTCTATTTTGGTGATGTTAACAGGGCTTTGTCTGGTATTCATCATCAGCCCATGGCATCTCAGTTTCGTGATTCGGCGGTGGTTTTATGCAACCCGCTCGGTTTTGAGTATTATCGCACCCATAGCCTTTATCGGCATCTGGCTAATAAGCTGGCATCTAATGGTTATCATGTTTTACGTTTTGACTACTATGCAACAGGCGATTCTTCAGGCTATAGCCATGAAGTCTCGATAGAGCAATGCCTGAAAGATATAGTGTTATCATGTGATGAGATAAAAACTATTTCAGCAACAGGGAAAATAACGCTCATCGGCTATAGAATGGGTGCATCACTTGCTGCATATGTGGCTAAAAACTATAAGCTTAACCGTCTGGTGTTATGGGACCCTGTGGTAAATGGAGAACAGTATTTGTGTGAATTGCAGGCAATGCAGGAAAAAATGCGAACAGACCCCGATCGGTTCGATGTGAATTACCTGTTTGATGCGGGTGATGAAAACGAACTCATTGGACATCCTTTTACGCCTGAGTTGAGAAATGAGATAAAGCGTATTGATCTGAAAAATATCGAGCAGACAAAGGCGCGTAAAATTGATATTCTATGCTATGAGGACAGTGCCTGTTCTAATGAGCTTATATGTGATGGTAAATTCGCTGAAAAAGCCTCTGTCTACTGTTTTGATGCGCATGCTGACTGGACGGTTATTGATAAAATTGAATCTAAAGTACTGCCAGACCCTTCGATAGAGAAAATTATAGAGCTTGTGAGTTAAACTGTTATGGACAAAGCATTTGTTTTTGGCGAGAGAAAAAACCTGATTGGAATCCTGTCTCAGGCTGGAGTTCAGGTAGATAGTCAGGACAAATTATCAGAGAGCAGACCGCTTGTTCTTATTCTGAACTCGGGTTTTGTTCATCGGCCCGGGCCGTTCAGAATGAACAGAGAGTTTTCCATGTTTCTGGCAGATAATGGATATAGCTCATTTCGATTTGATCTTTCGGGAGTCGGTGACAGTGAAAAACAGGCGATGGATAGCATGGTGTATAAAGAACGTAATTTATCAGATATTGGTGAAGCACTTGCCTTTATTAAAGATACCGTCAGGCCGAGTCGGATTATTATCATGGGTCTGTGTACGGGGGCTGATCTGGCGCATAAGGCCGCTGTAAAATACAGTGAAATTTCAGGCACAGTATCCCTCGATGGCTATGGGTATCCTACACCCCGTTTTTATCTTAAGCGTTATGGGCCTGTTTTGTTGAGCCCCATGCGCATGTTCAGGGTGTTTTTCAGGTTATTGCTGAAGCTTATACCGGGTGTGGGCACAAGGGAAGTATCTGAAAGTGGCGTGGATGCATATTACTGGATCTTGCCGGATAAAAAAAATTATATTGCCGATATGGAAAGCATGCACCAGGCAGGAAAAAAACATTTCTATGCTTATACTGGAGGTGTTGCTGAGTATTATAATTATGTAGATCAGTTTGTTGATGCTTTTAAGGCATATGCATTTAAAGATGATGTGCAGGTAAGCTGTTTTCATTACTCGGATCATACCTACATACTGCTTTCGCAGAGAAAACAATTGTTTGATAAAATTCTAAAGTGGCTTGATGTGTTTTAGGGGCAGGTTTCAGGTGCCCTGTAAAAAATTACAGGCTTCTCACTTTGTACTGACGGCCTTTTATTTTTCCATCGCTCAGGATTTTGAGGGCCTGTCTGGCGCTGGCGTTTTCTATAGCGACATAAGAGAGTCGATCAAAAATATCAATTTTACCGATTTGTTTGCCATTGAGCTTTCCTGTTGAGGTGAGTGCGCCCAGTATATCTCCAGGGCGAATTTTGTTTTTTCGGCCACCATTAATATAGAGTGTTATCATTTCGGGTTTTAATATAAAGTCATTGCCAGTGTTTAACGAGGATGCTTTTTCAATGCAGACAGATTGTTTCTGATAATCTTCGATAGCATTAACTTTATATACTTCTGAAGCCATAAACAGGCTCAGGGCAAGCCCTTCATTATCGGCTCGTCCAGTACGCCCAATTCGGTGAATGTGGTTTTCAGGATCGGGAGATAACTCATAATTAATGACTGCCTGTATATTTTTTATGTCCAGCCCCCGTGCGGCGACATCTGTGGCAATTAAAATTGAGCGACTTCGATTGGAGAATAACACCAGCATCTGGTCGCGCTCTTTCTGGTCCAGGTCGCCATGCAGGGCTATTGCGTGAACTCCCTCTTTAGCTAACGCTCGGGCTAAATCTTTGCACTGTTGTTTGCGGTTACAGAATACCACACAGGATTGAGGTCTGTAATGTTGCAGCAGGGCAATGAGTGTGCGGGTTCTCTCGTTACCCTGGATTTCGTAGAAAACCTGCTTTATCTGACTATTGCTATGAAGGCTTTCTACCTCAATATTCAGAGGATCCTTCTGTATGGAGCGGCTTATTTTTTTTATCTGATCTGGCCATGTTGCAGAAAATAGCAGGCTTTGTCTTTGCGGTGGTGTTTTGTTAATAATCTGCATAATGTCATCATAAAATCCCATATCGAGCATTCGATCGGCTTCGTCCAGTACAAGGGTTTTCAGGTGCTGAAGTTTCAGGGTGTCTTTTAGCAGGTGTTTTAAAATTCTACCTGGCGTGCCCACTACAATATGCGGCTGATGCTCCAGTGAAGCGAATTGTGGGCCGATGGGTGTGCCGCCGCAGAGCGTAAGAATTTTGGTGTTAGCAACAGGTCGTGCCAGACGGCGAATTTCTTTGCTTACCTGATCTGCCAGCTCGCGAGTAGGGCAAAGTATGAGTGCCTGAACCTGGTATAGCTGAGACTGGAGGGTGTGCAGCAGGCCAATAGCAAATGCGGCGGTTTTGCCACTTCCAGTTTTTGCCTGTGCCAGAATATCTCTGCCCTGCAATATAACGGGAAGACTTTGTTGTTGTATCGGTGTCATAGCGTTGTAGCCGAGTGCGCTCAGATTATCTATAAATTCCGTTGATAACGCAAGGGTGTTAAAGGTTGCTGCAGTCATGGGGCATTCTTCTTGAAATGGTCGTACATTATAGCGCAGCAGGGTGTAATATTCTCTCATTAGAAAGACATATAAACGCCAGTAATCTTTGGTGGTTATGGTATTCTTTAAAAACAGGCCCTTACAGGTCATATTCGGGCTAAACTCAGAGCAGGTGATTTAAAAATACGGCACAAAAGGTATAAAAATGGATCCAAGGGCGGTTAAAAATACAGAACAGGCGAGAAAACTGGTTGAATCGAGCAGACATACGCATGTCAAAGTGGGCGTATTTGATATCGATGGTGTCATGCGCGGTAAATATATGTCAAAGGAAAAATTTTTATCGGCATTAGATGATGGCTTTGGGTTTTGTGATGTTGTGCTGGGCTGGGATGTTAAAGACCGGCTTTATGATAATGCGCATTATACTGGTTGGCATACAGGATACCCGGATGCCCCGGTCAGGATACTACCTTCTACATGTCGGCATTTACCGTTTGAAGATAATATGCTTTTTTTCCTGGGAGAGTTCTCCGGGCAGGCCGAAAGCATCTGCCCGAGGGCAGTGCTGCGGCGTGTGATTGAAAAAGCACAGAGTATGGGGCTGAACTGTTTTTCAGGATTTGAATATGAGTTTTTTGTATTTGATGAAACGGCGCAGAGTATACGTGAAAAAAATTATCAGAATCTAAATCCACTTTCGCCCGCTGAATTTGGCTATTCTGTTATTCGAAACAGTGTTGAATCGGAAATTTATCAGAGCATCTTAAAACTTTCAGAAGAGATGGACTTTTTAATTGAAGGTCTGCATGAAGAAACCGGCCCAGGGGTGCTGGAAGCCGCGCTTGCGTATACAGATGCGCTGGATTCTGCGGATAAAGCCGGCCTGTTTAAAACATTTACAAAAATACTGCTTCAGAAGCAGGATAAAATAGCCACATTTATGGCCCGCTGGTCAGCGGACCAACCCGGGCAAAGTGGCCATATTCATATATCACTACAGAATAATAAATCACAGCCATTATTCTTTGATGCGAGCCGAGAGCATAATATGAGTGATACCATGGGGTATTTTGCGGCAGGTCAGCAACAGCTTATGCCAGAGTTTATGGCAATGATTGCGCCGACCGTTAATTCTTATCGGCGTTTAATCCCCGGACTCTGGGCACCTACGCATGCCAGTGTAGGCGTGGATAACAGAACCTGTGCCATTCGTATTATACCTGGTAGTGAAAGCTCGCAGCGACTTGAGTTCAGGGTTGGTGCTGCGGATGCTAATCCCTGCCTGGTTCTGGCGGCGGTTATTGCCTCCGGTTTATGGGGGATAGAGAACAGGGCCGAAATAAAATCAATGGTTACAGGTAATGCCTATGAACAGTCGTTGCCCGAAAATCTTGAGCTTCCACAAACACTCTGGGATGCGGCGCAGAGATTTAAGGCCTCAGCCATTGCCAGAGATTATTTTGGTGATGCCTTTGTCGAGCATTTTTCCGCAAGTCGGGAATGGGAAGAGCGAGAATATCGTAAACATATTTCTCAATGGGAACTGGATCGATATTTTGAAATTATATAGTTGCCAGTGGGTGTAAAAACAGCATGATAAAAACTGAAACGATTAAACTGGTATCTCCTGTAGATGGTGTTTTGATTGCAGAAAGAGAGACCGCCACTGAAGATGAAATAAAATCGGTATTGAAAACAGCGGTTACTGCTCAGATTTTGTGCAGATCAATGTCAGTAAAAGAACGTGCGAAATTCTGCCATAAAGCCATTGATTATATACTGGAAAATCAGCATGAAATTGCCAGAGAAATAAGCCTGCAAATGGGCCGGCCCATTCGATACACGAGAGGCGAGTTGCGAGGGCTGGAAGAGCGAGCCCGTTATATGATAGGCATTGCCGAGAACGCACTGTTAGATATACCTGTTGATAAAAAACCGGGTTATACGCGTTATATTCGCAGAGAGCCATTAGGTGTTGCACTGGTGCTGGCACCGTGGAACTATCCGTATCTTACGGCGGTTAATTCAGTTATACCTGCGTTAATGGCAGGTAATAGTGTGATACTCAAGCACTCGGCACAGACATTATTATGCGCAGAGCGATTTTATCAGGCATTTGAAGAGGCTGCATCGCAAACAGGCGTAGCCAGCGGCATGTTTCAGTATCTGCATCTGAATCATGCTCAGGCAGCTTCGTTAATAAAGCACCCGTCAGTTTCTTATATAGCATTTACCGGTTCAGTTGAAGGGGGACGATCGGTGGAAAAAGCCGCAGCGGGTTTGTTTAAACCGGTGGCACTTGAGCTTGGTGGGAAAGATCCGGCTTATGTAATGGCCGATGCCAATATTGATTATAGTGTGGAGAGTTTACTGGACGGTGTTTTTTTCAATTCGGGTCAGTCCTGTTGTGGTGTTGAGCGTATCTATGTGCATGAAACAGTTTATGATGAGTTTATTGAAAAATTTATCAGAGGTGCCAGTTTATACAGGCTGGGTAATCCACTGGATGAAGAAATCACTCTTGGCCCGGTGATCAATATCAAAGCAGCGGATTATATTCGTAATCAGATACAGCAGGCGGTGTCTATGGGAGCAACAGTCTGCATTGAAAAAACAGATTTCCCCCTGAATAATGTGCCGGAAAAAACATCCCGACTCTATCTTGCACCGCAGGTGTTGCTTGATGTTGATCACAGAATGTCGGTAATGAAAGATGAAACCTTTGGTCCGTTGGTGGGGATTATGAAAGTAGAAAATGATGAGCAGGCCATTCATTTGATGAACGACAGTATATATGGCTTAACCGCTTCTCTGTGGACAGGGAATACAGAACGTGCAATGGATGTGGGTGATCAGCTGGATACGGGCACTGTATTCATGAACCGATGCGATTATCTTGATCCTGCACTGCCCTGGATCGGCGTTAAGTGCTCAGGTCGTGGTTGTTCTTTATCTGCATTAGCTTATCAGCAACTCACCAGAGCAAAATCTTTTCACTTAAAAACGGAATTATAAAAAGATGATTAATATTACTGATATAACAATACTGGATGATTTGCAGGCCAGCTGGAATTACCCAACATCGATTCGATTTGGTGTGGGTAGCATTTCACGGCTGGCAGATGCCTGTAAGCAGTTAAATATAAAAAACCCTCTGCTGGTGACAGATGCGGGTCTTGTTAAGCAGGCGTTTATTCAGCAGATAATAAACAATAACCAGAAAGCCGGTATTGAAATAGCTGTTTTTAGTGGTGTGAAGCCTAATCCAACGGCTTCGAATATTGAGCAGGGTGTGAGTGTTTTTAATCAGGCAAAGCATGATGGCATCATTGCTGTTGGCGGCGGCAGTGCGCTGGATGCGGGCAAGGCCATCGCGCTGATGGTAAAGCAGAGACTACCAATATGGGATTTTGAAGATACAGGCGATAACTGGAAGCGGGTTGATGCAGATAAAATAGCGCCCCTGATCGCGGTACCAACAACAGCTGGTACTGGCTCTGAAGTAGGGCGCTCATCGGTGATTGTTGATGAAAAAAATGCGTCTAAAAAAATAATATTTCACCCGGATATGATGCCCGATAGTGTGATTGAAGACCCCGCACTAACCCGTGGCCTGCCTCCACATATTACGGCTGCTACAGGTATTGACGCATTCGTCCACTGTCTGGAAGCCTGGTGTGCCCCCGCGTATCATCCAATGGCAGATGGCATTGCACTGGAAGGCATGCGCCTCATAAAACAGTGGTTGCCTGCTGCTTTTAATAACGGGGATGATCTGGTTGCTCGCAGTCACATGCTGGTGGCCTCATCAATGGGCGCGACTGCATTTCAGAAAGGTCTGGGAGGCATACATGCACTGGCTCATCCACTGGGCGCACTTTATGATAAACATCATGGTTTGCTCAATGCCATTTTACTGCCTTATGTACTGCACAGAAACAAACCGGCAATAGAAAATAAAATAAAACATCTGGCGCATTACCTGCAACTCGATGATATTTCATTTAATGGTTTTATGAACTGGATTATGGATTTTAGAGCGGCGTTAAATATACAGAATAACTTATCGCTTATTGATATAAATCTGGAGAAAAAAGAGCTTGTAGGGCGCATGGCAACAGAGGATGCCTGTGCTTCAGGTAATCCAGTCATACTTACTGCAATAGAATATTCACAGCTATTTGAATGTGCCGTAAAGGGAGTATTAAAGTGAGAATAGGTATTCTCGAAACGGATATTGTGGATAAAGATATCAGAGAGCAACAGGGCAGTTATGCCGATATGTTTCAACGGCTTTTCTTATTGGTAGATGCTAATGTCGAATTTCAGGTGTATAAGGTAATTGATGGTGAGTACCCTGAAAATATAGATGAATGCAGTGCTTATATTATTACGGGCAGTAAATTCAGTGCTTATGAAAATATTCCCTGGATTGAACGGCTTTGCCGCTATATTGTTGAATTAAACAAATATGAAATAAAGTTAACTGGTATTTGTTTTGGACATCAGATTATTGCTCAGGCATTGGGCGGGCGGGTTGAAAAAAGTAAAAAAGGCTGGGGCGTTGGAAAGTCTATCAGTGATATTCAGCTTGTCAGGCCATGGATGAAGGTTTCGCCAGATAATGTGGCTGAAGGTAGTATATTAAAGCAGTTTTCATTGCTGGTGATTCATCAGGATCAGGTGATACGCTTGCCTGATCAGGCTGAACGTATAGCGGGCAGTTCTTTTTGTGAGAATGCCAGTTTTCAGATAAAAAAACATATACTTACATTTCAGGGGCATCCTGAATTTTCAGTAGACTATCTGGTGTACCTGATGAATAAACGGTGTGATGACATTGGTGAAAATACATACAGCGCGGCGATCGAGTCGATGAAACATAGCGTTGATGCACAGTTAATTGCTCAGTGGATACTCAGATTCTGTCGTAATGTAGACGTCTGATAATTGTGCGCCTGCACCCGTGACATAAGTGCATCCCTGCACAAAACCGAACGGGTGAATGACGAGATCGCAGAATACTTAATATTCTCAATTACTTACAACATTATTGCGGGTTCAACTGATGATTTTAGGGTAATGCAATTGCCAATAAGTTCCCGCTCCCACATCGATGCCGTACAACTCCAGCGTGTGCCTCTTTCAACCCCGTCAATCGTAGGTACAACTATATAGTTGTTTCTTTACGAATCCAGTCACCGTGGCTAACCCGGTGGCAGTGGCAACCTGACTCACAGTTGCGTTCTATCGCTACCACATTGTTTTGCATATCAATATCGATCAGGCACAGACCAGGGGCGCACTTTGGTCGTACAATTGATGATTTCAGGATAATCAGACTGCCTTCCTGTCAGTCATTATTGCTCCATAGTTAAAATCATACCGCCTATCGTTTATCAGGCGTAAAAACACATTCCTGTGCTTTACTTTTATCTGATGTTCAAGTTTATATTCCCGTTAAATGAAAAATTATCCAGATATTTTGATGAGTCGATTGAAGTGAGTATGCACTTTTCCTGACTCTGTTATTTAACCCTAGAAAAATCAGTTGAGTCACGAAAGTCTGCACAACTTCTTGATTCGTATAGCTATATGAAAAAAGTGTTCATCACCAATAAGGTGACCTCACATTT
>VAOX01053124.1_pt1 | contig 23253 bp, 22 predicted proteins | sample 3393891 | NCBI WGS metagenome assembly VAOX01 (sample SAMN08290429, study PRJNA428436) | hydrothermal vent metagenome | isolation source: Deep-sea hydrothermal vent chimney | place: Indian Ocean: Southwest Indian Ridge | depth 2822 m m | reverse complement strand
CACATCTTTTTCGCGCTCAACTGATTAATCTAGGTTTATAAAAATCAGATGAAAGCTTCATTGTTTTTTAACCTTATTACAGAGTTTTAGCTGGTCGCAGACTTTAGAGCATCTAACAAACAGGGGAAAGTTAATATTTTTTTATGCCCATCAGTATCACACCAGTTAATATGCACCCGCTCTCCTGGCAATATTATATGCACTGGCCACTAACTCATTTAAACGCGTAGAGTTATATGCAACAGAGTGCCACTTCGTAGCGATATCATTGCCACAGCTGCCTTCCTGTTTTCGACTTACAGGAGGCTCATTTTGCGCTAACTTAAGGGTTACATTGCGCATGCCGGTCGCATACGCAAATATATTATTATTTACATACCAGCAGCAATAACTAAAGCTTTTACCATCAGGGCAAAATGAAGCGACTCCTTCATATTGCTTAAAAATTTTCTCAATCGGCTCAACAATATCACTGTGACAACTCGCACCTTCAAGCCGCTTTAGAACCTCTACGTTTAACTCATTTATCAAATTTTCAGGTACACTTTTTTTCATATCTTTAAGAACATATTCATTTATGTGAGGTAGTTTATTCCATTTAGGATTAAATCACAGCACAGGTGTAAAGCCAGAGAATACAGGCAATTAATAGAGCTGCCCTTATAACTCCGATGCCCCCAGAGCCAGGCTCAGAAAACGCGCCGTAATATCCACCGCTGTAATCACTTTACTGTACTCCATCCTTGTTGGCCCAATGACGGCCAGCACACCCAGTGTGTTTTGCGCACCACCATAGGGGGCGGATATAATGCTAAATTCTTCCAGCCCCTCTATGCCCGCTTCGGATCCAATAAATACCTGCATGTCATCGGCCTGAATACAACGATCCAGCAACCCCAGCATATCCCTTTTGCTCTGAAAAATTTGAAACAACTGCTGTAACTGATTCGCATTATCCGCCTCATTAAACCGAATTAAGTTCGCCTGCCCCTGCATTCGATAGGCCTCGCCTGCCTCATCGGGCCTGAGTGCCTGATCCGCCAGATCAACTGCCGCAGACATCAACTCATCCACCCTGGAACGAGCTGAGTGCAACTCTTTCATCAGCAACGCTCGAATCTTGAATATGTCCTGCCCCATAAAATGCTGATTCAGATAATTTGAAATTTTTACCAGCTCATCCTGCGTATAATCTTTATCAAGATGAATAATCCGGTTCTGCACGTCCCGTTCATTCACAACCAGGATGGCGAGTATTTTTTTATCGGGCAAGGATAGAAATTCAATGCGGCGCAGATTTAACTGGCCACTTTTGGGCAGGGTAATCACACCCGCCATCTGGGTAATATCGGAGAGTAAATTATTCGCTGTATTAATTAAACTGTCTTTATCCTGATCGGCATTTAGCTGTTGCTTAAGACGGCCTTCAATGGCAGATGCAACGGGGCTGAATTCAAGCATTGAGTCCACATACATACGAAAACCTAAATTGGTAGGCACGCGCCCCGCAGAAGTATGAGGCGCAGATACCAGCCCCATAGAATCCAGGTTCGCCATTACATTGCGAATAGTTGCGGTGGAGATATTCAGCCCTGCACTTTCAGCCAGTGTTTTTGAGCCCACCGGCACACCCTCTTCTACATAGCAGTTGATCAGCGCTTTTAACAAGTTCTGTGAACGCTGGTTCAACGGGCTAGTTCCTGATTGAGTACTAACGGGTTTATCTGACATTTTATTCTACGGCTTTCAACACTCACAAGTTGTTAATTGTGTAACAATGCACCTGACCCATTCAAACCAGATACTATAATGGTTTTAGCACACCATCTTCTATCGTGTAAACAGTATCCATTCTTTTTGCAAAATCCATATCGTGGGTCACGACAACCAGGCTCGTACCCAGATCGTTATTCAGCCGCAGGAGCACCTGTATAACCTGCTCCGCTGTAGATTTGTCGAGATTACCCGTTGGCTCATCAGCACAGATACAATGCGGCTCATTAATAACGGCTCGGGCAATGGCTGCGCGTTGTCGCTCCCCCCCCGATAACTCCGCAGGCTTGTGATCCAGGCGCTGCGTCATACCCACTTTATCAAGCAACATAGAGGCTTTGTACATCGCCTGCGTTGGGCTAGCACCACCAACCAGTGCAGGCATTGCAACATTTTCCTGCGCACTAAATTCCGCTAGCAGGTGGTGAAACTGATACACAAAACCCAGCTGATTATTACGCAAACGACAACGCTCTTTCTCAGGCATAGATATCAGGTTTTTATCACCAATAAATACTTTCCCGGATGTTGGGATATCAAGACCCCCCAGCAGGTGCAATAATGTGCTTTTGCCCGAACCAGATGCACCGACAATTGCCACCTTCTCACCGGCACTCACACTGAGATTAACATTCTGCAAAACATGCAGTCTGTTACCCCCGCCTTCCTTAAAGGTCATACATAAATCTATTGCCTGCATTATCGTTTGCCCTACTATGGGCGCAGGAAATAATCGAGGTTCTTCAAATCGATCTGTGGCTGCCATTACTCGTACCTCAATGCATCAGCTGGCTGAATTTTAGCCGCCCGCCAGGCTGGATAGATAGTTGCCAGCACCGACAGGCCAAAAGCGGAAAACGTGTAGACCAGCACATCGGAAAGATGTAAGTCTGATTTTATATCAGTAATGTAGTAGACATCAGCAGGTAAAAATCTGGTATTAAACAGACCTTCGACAAACGAGACTATTTCACCCACATTAAGTGCAATGGGTACGCCAATGGCTACACCTGCAATCGTACCCACCATACCTATAACCACGCCCTGCACAATAAACACCCACATTAAACTGCCGGGTGTCATACCGATTGTGCGCAGTATGGCAATATCTGCCTGTTTGTCATTTACCGTCATTACCAGAGTTGAGATAATATTAAACGCGGCGACAGCGACAATCAGAAACAGAATAATAAACATCACTATTTTTTCTGTTTTCAATGCCTTAAACAGATTACTGTGCATTTTTGTCCAGTCGCGCACCCAGTAATCTTCACCAATACTGGCATTTAATTCGTGGGTTATTACCTGAGCAGAAAACATGTCGTCCAATTTTAATCGCACACCTTCCACCCGCGTACCCATGCTAAATAGCTTTTGCGCATCGGCCATATGAATAAAAGCCATTGAACGATCATACTGATGCATACCCGCTTCAAAAATACCCACTACGGTAAATCGTCTAAGGCGAGGCATAACCCCTACAGGTGTCACATTAGCCTGGGGGGTAACAACGGTAATTTTTTCGCCTTCAAAAACCCCCATAACATTGGCCAGCTCTCTGCCCAGCACAATACCATAGCCGCCCGCTTTTAAATCGGATAATTTTCCAGAGACCATTTTTTCAGCAATTTCAGAAACCCCCGGCTCCAGTTTCGGCAATACACCTCGAATAATAGCGCCACTCACCCGCCGCCGATTGCTTAGCATCGCTTCATTCTGGGTAAAAGGTGCGGAGCTTATGACGCTGGGGTGTATACCCACTTTAGCCTGAACGGACTGCCAGTCACTGAGGCTGCCATCCTGACCGGTAACCGTGGCATGAGCTGTCATGCCCAGGGTACGCTCACGCAACTCTTTGCCAAAACCATTCATCACTGAGAGCACGACAATCAGTGCCGCTACACCCAGGGCAATACCCAGCATGGAAATCAGTGCGATAAAGGACACAAAGCCATTACGGCGCTTCGCGCGTGTATATCGAAGGCCAATATAAAGCTCTTTAGGTCTAAACATATCTGAAGGGAATCATCCTGTTAATTAATCTGCTATTGTCTACGTTTTGGGTCTACGTTTTGGGTCTACGTTCCGGGTCTACATTTTGAGTTTGAATTTCAGGCTGAAACTCAAAGGGCACAGCTCGGTTAATGGTTAACTCGGCGGTGGAAATATTAACGCTCCAGGCCAGCACCTGCACACCTTCTTTAACCGCCAACCTTAGTAATCGCCCGTATTCAGGGTCGATAGCATCGGCCGAGGTAAGGAGATTAACATCTGTGCGCATGATTATAAATAGCAGAACCGCCCTGTGGCCCATTTTGACCTGCTGAATTAACTCACGTAAATGCTTCTGCCCGCGCAAAGTTCTCGCATCGGGGAAGCTGGCGATACCCGGCTCAGTGCTCAGGGTAACGTGTTTAACTTCTACATAAACCTGCTGTTCGCCATAGTCCATGTCATAACTGAGGAGAAAATCAACTCGGCTTTTCTCCTCCCCATAGGCAACTTCCGTACGGCATTGATCAAAACCTGTAAGCTCCGTGATCTGCTGTTCCAGCAATGCCTCATGTACCAGTTTGTTGGTGAGACCCGTATTTATGCAGGCCATCACAGCGGGCCTGACTTCGACCAGCTGCCAGCTATGGGGATATTTTCGTTTTGGGTTATCTGACACACTGAGCCAGACATTAGCATGCTCCGGGGCACATCCGGTCATCGCACCGGTATTCGCACAATGTGCGGTAATTTCACTGCCATCTTCCAGTATGATATCCGCCAGAAAGCGCTTATAGCGCTTAATAAGTCGGCCCTTTATTAGCGGAGAATCAAAGCGCATTCAGCAAACGCGAATCTGCTCTGCATTAAATTCAACCCGTTGACCTGCGTGAATTTTACAGCGTTTACGTAGTTCGACTTTATCATCGACTTTAACTCGGCCATCCGCAATCTGTGTTTTTGCCATACCACCACTTTCACAAAGCCCGGTGACTTTTAACAGGTTGTTTAATTCAATATAATCGCGTCCCTCTAAATCAAATTCCTGCATGATATTCAATTACCGGTAAGATTTTTATATCAAAATTTCCACAGAAATTTTCAGTATAACTACGCATCATTAGCTAATCTTTCCAGGATAGTCCGCGATACCTGGATTATCCTTTATACCTACCAGAGTCGGATGGTTAATTTTAGGCAATCGCAGTACATCATCATTACCTCGGGTATCGAGAATATAATCTCTCACCACATCCCACATTAACCGCCCATTGGGTGCTTTATTCACCGTTGCCCAGCCCGCCACCTTATACATCTGCGTGGCTTCAATTTTATGGCCATTATCGAGTCTGGCCTCGGTAATACGCTGGTACAACGGCCGAGATGGATCAATGGTATAATCCATACCGCCAACTCGCACCATATCACCCCCGGACTGTAAATAAGGGTCTACATCAAACAAATTATCGGCAACGCCCTCAAGTATGCGCAATAAATCGCGGCCCGACATTTCGTTCATATACGTTTCACCATAAGTAATCGCACATTGCGTCATAACATCTTCCATCGTAATCCAGTCGCCTTCCAGTGTGGTTGTACCCCAGCGAACACCCGCCGACATCGCAATATCCGCTTTATATTCAGCACGCAACGCATTACATAGCACCTGATCCCAGGTGCCCATAAAATTACCTCGGCGGTATAACAGACGATCAGCGATTGCCAGTTTTTCACTCAGAATATCGCCATAGGTTTTACCCAGACGACGATTATTATAAAAGTATTTTCTCGCACGACTTTCCACAACATCCTGATCATAAACGGTGTTGCGCATCTGATCCAGATAAGCCTGCATTTCCTTATCTGCCGGTAGCCAGTCGGTAATCACAGGCAACATTTTATAGTCCATTGATTTAAGCTTGCCATCTTCGATGTCAAAGTCCATCACCCCTACATACTTGCCATTTGAGCCTGCATTGGTGACCAGGCAGGTATTACCATCAACATTCTGTACTTTAACCGGTCGAGGAATGCCATCGTGGGTATGCCCGCCAAACACCGCATTCAAACCCGGCACACGTTCCGCCATTTTAATATCAACATCCATTCCATTATGAGACAGCAGCACAATGGCATCAGGCTTTTCATCCGCTTTAATCTGCTGAACCAGCTTTATCATGTCATCTTCGCGCAAACCAAATGACCAGTCGGGGAAAAATTCCTGCGGATTTGCATTCGCTGTGCGCGGAAACGCCTGACCCACAATACAGATACGCGCACCATTAATTTCCTTAATCACATAAGGGCGAAAAGCGTGCCCCGTATCTTCATTAAACAGACCACTACCATCATACTTTTCGACCAGTGCTGGATACTCATCGCCAAACATTGAATCGTCTTTAACCCGTACATTCTGGCCAATAAAATCGCCTTTAAACAGCGCCACATTACTCAGTACTTCATCTTCCTTATAGGTAAATTCCCAATGTCCCACCATCACATCCAGACCCAGGATATTTGAAGCTTCCACCATATCAACACCGCGTGTCCATAATGCCGTGCCGGAGCCCTGCCACAGATCACCACCATCAATTGTCAGGGTGTTCTCCTGGCCACCCGCCTGCTCACGCAACTGGTTTAAAAGGGTTTTAATGTGTGCATAGCCGCCGGTTTTGCCATAGACTCTGGCGGCATTTTCAAAATCGAGGTAGGTATAGGCATAGGCTTCAACACTGGCTGTTTTCATGCCCATTGCTTCAAGCAACCGGCTACCCACAACATGCGGCGGGCGGCCATAGGCATTGCCCACCCCTAGATTCACATTCGGCTCTCTAAAATACACCGGGTTAAGCTGGCCATGTACATCAGTAATATGCAAAAGCCTGACATTACCTTTCATCGGCAAATCATAATAGCCCTCTGGCATTTTCTGCCTTACTGCCTGCTTTATGGCAGGTTTTGCAGCTTCAGGTGCAACACCTGCTGTGGGTTCCTCCTCTGAGCAGCCTGTAATAGCAGGAACTGTGGCAGTGGCGGCGGCCGCTCCCATGATTTTCAGGAATGTGCGGCGATTTAAAAATGGCATGGTTCTACCCTAAATAATATTTAATGTAAGCAGTATGATGAAGCTTTAGCATCTCAGAGCATCTCTAATAACCAGAAGCGACTCCATCTACTGCAATAATACGTTGTATAAATACAGTTATTTATTATAATGCTTTCTCTGCACTCAGCCCCAATAATAAAGATTTTTTCCTTATTTATCAAATGCCTGATTACAAAAAAACACTTCAAACTGCAATCAGGAAAGTGCAATTTGCAATGACCCTGTACCTGCTCTGCGGTGTTATGGCGATAAATTATACCACTGCGGATATTGTAAAGCCTGCATTAGTTGAAATTAGTGTTTATGCGGATGGGCATTACCGTGTAGAACTGCGTGCCAGCATAGAGGCCATGATCAGCGGCATCAACTCCAGCTATAAGAATACCCAGGACTCTCCTTATGCCGATGTATATGACGAACTCAGGCCATTGCAGGCTGCACAGCTGCGCGAGAGATTCGAGCAGTTTGAGCAGCAACTGAACCGCGAAATTCAACTGTTTTTTGACCAGCAGCGCGTAGCACTCCAGCTAACCGAGGTTAAGATACCCGAACCCGGGTACACCAAAGTGCCCAGAATTAGCCTTATTGTATATGAGGGCCGCATTGATAAACAGGTAAAACAGCTCAGCTGGTACTACCCTGCCAAATTTTCAGACAATGCGGTACGTGTCAGGCAAATTGATACGATCAATGAAAAATGGCACTGGGCCCCCTGGCAATGGTTGCGCAACGACCAGACAAGCAGGGCTTTCTCATTAGAAGAGGTTTTCACCGAGCAGCCTGTCTTCAGTGTGATACTGGATTATATGTTTGCAGGCTTTGAGCACATTATTCCCATGGGGCTTGACCACATACTCTTTATACTGGGAATTTTTCTGCTGAGCACCCGCCTGAAACCGCTGGCATGGCAGGCCACCATGTTCACGCTGGCTCACTCAATTACCCTGAGTCTTTCAATGTTTAATATTGTCAGCCTGCCCGCCAGCATTGTTGAACCGCTAATTGCCCTGTCCATTGCCTATATTGGCATTGAGAATATTTTTGCACATAAGCTAAAAAGCAGCCGTCTGGCACTGGTTTTTGCCTTTGGGCTATTGCATGGTCTGGGGTTTGCGAGTGTACTGGCGGATTTTGGTATGCCGCAACATGCCTATGCAGGTGCACTCATCGGCTTTAATCTGGGGGTAGAAATGGGGCAACTGGCGATTTTAAGCAGTGCTTATTTCGGTATTACCATCTGGTTTAAAAACAAACAGCATTTTCATATCTGGATTACCGTGCCCGGCTCGGTGCTTATCGGTATTACCGGGCTCTACTGGAGCTGGGATCGGTTTAGCTGGACGGCTGTTTTCGGCTAAAGCGCATAATCAGCCGGTAACCCAGCAACACCCCCAGGATCACCAACAATACAATGGGCATAAGGTAATCGGCTTTAATCATCATAAAATAATGCAGTAACGCCAGCATTGTCACGGGGTACACCAGTTTGTGTAACCGTCCCCAGTTTTTTTTCAGGCGCTTCATCATGGCATTTGTTGAAGTAACTGCCAGTAGAATTAACAACAGAAAATTAATAAAGCCAATCGTAATAAACGGCCGTTTTATTATATCCTTAACAATTTCATCGACACTAAAAAACTGTTCAAACCAGATATAACTCAGAAAATGCATTGATACATAGAAAAAAGCAAACAAACCGATCATTCGACGATAGCGAATAAGCCACTGGACACCCGTCAATTTGCGCAACGGTGAAATACATAAACCGATCAGTAGAAAATATATTCCCCAGTCGCCCAACGTTCTAATCATCACCTCTACCGGATTCGGTCCAAGCTCATTGTTAAATGCACCCAGCATCAATAAAACAAAGGGCATCAGGCACAGAATGAATACAACTGGCCTGAGCGCAACATCAAAAGACCCCGTATACCTCAGGTATTTTAATAAGTATTTAAGTAAATAATTTAAAAGGCTTTCCAGACCATACTCCTGCTTACTCACCTGTTTTGCTCTTTCAGGTGCCCCTAAAAATATTTCTTCAAATTCATACCTTTATAAAGATGTGCAACCTGCTCACCATAACCATTAAACAGCTGAGTTTTTGTTTTGGGCTGCCAGAAATTAGCGCCCAGCCTGCGCTCTGTTGCCTGGCTCCACCGAGGATGATCCACATTGGGATTCACATTAGAATAAAAGCCATATTCTTTTGGCGCGGTCACATTCCAGGTACAAACCGGCTCGTGTTCTGTAAACCTGACTTTTACAATCGACTTGATGTTCTTAAAGCCATACTTCCACGGTACGACCAGACGAATGGGGGCACCGTTCTGATTTGGCATTGTATGACCATATAAGCCTGTAGCCATAAAACATAAGGGGTTCATTGCTTCATCCATGCGCAAGCCATCACGGTACGGCCAGTCAAGCACCCGGCGTTTCTGCCCGGGCATTTGTGCCGGGTCGTAGAGCGTTTCAAACTCAACATATTTTGCACGCGAAGTGGGCTCAAACCGTTTGAGCATATCCGCCAGGGAAAAGCCCACCCAGGGTACCACCATAGACCAGGCCTCCACACACCTGAAACGATAAATACGCTCCTCGATCTGTGCATGTTTGAGAATATCCTCAAGTTGAAAAGTGCCTGTTTTTTTCGCTTCGCCCTCTACAGTAATAGACCAGGGCTCAGTTTTAAACTGAGTGGCATTACGCGCGGGATCTTTTTTACCTGTACCAAACTCATAGAAATTATTATACGTTGTTGCATCTTCAAATGAGGTTAGCTTTTCGTTTTTACCGTATGGCGTTTTAATTAAGTTCGGAAAATCATCGCCATAGTCAGGGGCATTTGCAAAAGCTCGACTCGGAGCAAGCGAAGTCGATAACACCAGCCCGGCACCACCCGCCCAGGCAGCGCCCGCAAGCAACCCCGACTGTTTTATAAACGCTCGTCGATTCAGGTAGCTGGATTCAGTGGTGATTTCAGATGGTTTGATATCCTGCTTACCTGCTGACTTGATAATAATACTCATGGGGGGAGAGAGCTCCGTAGGGGGGTAATGGTCTGCTTTTCCGACAGACAAAAAATCGGGAAGTTCATAAGGATGTCATATGTCTTATGTGAAAAGAAAAAACCCCGACACGCTTAATCTGAGGGCACTTCTATTATAAGACATTATTCCTGCTTCCAGACACAGGCATCCCCCAGCTTTTCAAGCCTCTGCTGGTGCGCCTCAAGCTCATCGACACTCGCCCTGATAATATTAAGCGCAGGCCGGTGGCTATCAACACGGCGAATGGGGGTTGCCCCGCCACTCGACGCATCCCCTGCATCACTCCCACCCAGGGCCAGTGTTTCCTGACCACCGGTCATCCTCAGGTACACTTCCGCGAGTAATTCTGCATCCAGCAATGCGCCGTGCAGCTCACGCCGGGCATTGTTCACCTCGTAACGCTTACATAAAGCATCCAGATTATTTTTCTGCCCGGGGTGCATCCTGCGGGCCATGATTAAACTGTCCGTTATTGCACAGTGATCACTCATCCTGGCGCTGGCATTATCATGTGTGCCCTGCCCGCTACTATTTTGCGCAGAATCCAGCATAGACAGCTCATGATCCAGAAAGCCAATATCAAAGGGCGCATTATGAATCACCAGCTCAGCACCCTTCACATACGCCAGAAAGTCCGCCACAATATCCCCAAAGCGCGGTTTGTCCGCGAGAAACTCGCTGCTAATTCCGTGGACTTCAAACGCCCCTTCATCACTTTCACGATCGGGCTGAATATATTGATGATAGGTATTATCTGTGATTCGCCGATTAATAATTTCCACACAACCAATCTCAATAATACGATGCCCCTGTTTGGGTTCAAGGCCGGTAGTTTCAGTATCCAGTACAATATATCTCATTTTTTAAAAACACCTTTCGTCACAGGTTCACTCGGGATCATAGCCCTACAGGCTATCCACACCCCGGTTCGCCAGTTCATCTGCTTTTTCATTACCTTCATGGCCCGAATGGCCCTTTACCCATTGCCATTGCACCTGATGCTGATTACGAGCCTCATCCAGACGCTGCCACAGATCCACATTTTTAACCGGCTTTTTAGCCGCCGTTTTCCAGCCTCTGGCCTTCCAGTTGTCTATCCAGTCAGTAATGCCCTGTAGCACATACTTCGAATCGGTATAAAGAACAGCAGATGTTGACTGGCTCAGGGATTCAAGCGCCATAATCGCCGCCATAAGTTCCATTCGATTATTGGTTGTACTGTTCTCTCCACCACAGAGTTCTTTATCATGATCGCCATAGCGCATCCACACGCCCCAGCCACCCGGACCCGGATTGCCACGACAGGCACCATCGGTAAATAATTCTACTTTTTCTGTCATCTCACCCTACAAATCATATTGTCAGAACTGAATTGTTCATGCGCCAGATATTACGCGAAAAAAACAGCAAAGAAAGCCTGAATGTGAGAATTTTATCAAGCAAAACGATACGGAATGAATTAAACTCTGTTTTCTGGTTCTTTATAATGAGAACAGTTATAGAAAAAGAAGTTGATTTGTTGATTTTAAAAAATATTTATTCATATACACGCATACTCAATACACCACAGCCCCATATAACGGCCTTCTTTGCTACATTATTGCTTATTACGCTTAACGCCTGTGTCCCCGGTCCAGCCATTCAATACAGTCAGACGGCTAAATTAGACAAGCAGGAAATGGCCGCCGCTCGGCAGGCAGAAATTATTGCACAGACAAAGGCAATGGCCATTGCAGAAGAGGAAGAAGAGCGAAAGCTTTTTGCCATTAATTTTGATGACTACACTGAAGCCCCCACGCCCGATGTCTGGACAAGGGTACGCACTGGTTTTAATATTGAAGATAACCTGGATAACGCCCGTCTGTTATCCGAGCTTCGCTGGTATACAAAACACCCTGAGTACATGAACCGTGTGATCAAACGAGCCAGGCCTTTTTTACACTACGTAATAAACGAAACCGAGAAACGAAATTTGCCGACAGAGCTGGTATTGCTCCCCATCGTTGAAAGCGCCTACCAGACATTCGCCTACTCCCATGGCCGTGCATCCGGGATCTGGCAATTTATACCCTCCACCGGGAAAATGTATGGTCTGAAACAAAACTGGTGGTATGACGGACGCCGTGATGTGTACGCCGCCACCCAGGCTGCACTCACCTATCTGGAAAGTCTGAGCAGGGAATTCAATGGTAACTGGCTACATGCACTGGCAGCCTACAACTCTGGCTCTGGCACAGTACGCCGTGCCATTCGAAAAAATAAAAAGCGCGGTAAGCCCACCGACTTCTGGTCGCTGGATTTACCGAAAGAAACCCGCGCCTATGTGCCGAAGCTTCTCGCGCTTAAGCGCATTATTGATCGGCCTGAGCTATACAACCTGAGCATCAACTGTGTTGAGGATATCCCGTATTTCGAACCCATTGATACGGGTTCGCAAATTGATCTGGCGATGGCCGCAGAAATGGCCGACATTGAACTCGACAGGCTCTACGGGCTTAACCCCGCCTTTAATCACTGGGCAACACCGCCCTATGGCCCTCACCGTTTGCTAATTCCAGTAGACTCGGTTGAGACTTTCAGAAAAAACCTCGCACAGTTACCGGCATCTGAACGGGTTAAATGGAAGCGCCATAAAATAAAAGAAGGCCAGACACTCAGCCACATTGCTGATCGTTATTCAGTTTCAGTAAAGAGCCTGAAGCAGATTAATAATTTGCGCTCACATAATATTCGCGCTGGCAAATACCTTGTTATTCCGGTGTCCAGCCGCAAACTATCTGACTACAATCTGACCGCATATCAGCGTAAAAAAACCTTACAGAACATTCGGCGAAAAGGGCATAAAGTCACACATATTGTGCAATCCGGTGACAATTTCTGGGATTTATCACGCAAGTACAGCGTAAAGTCTCATAGCATCGCCCGCTGGAACAGCATGGCAATTAAAGACCCCTTGCGTATGGGCCAGAAGCTGGTTATCTGGACAAAATCTCCTGGCAGACAGGCAAAGCAAAATACTGCGCAAACACACCCTTCACGCAATGGTGTGATTCAATCAATTTCCTATAGAGTACGAAATGGAGATTCACTTTACCTGATCTCGCAGAAATTTAATGTTGCTATCCACGATTTAAAACGCTGGAACCGCTTTACCAGCAAATACCTGCAACCCGGGCAGATGATAAAACTGTATGTTGATGTGACGCGTCAGGCGGGTGAAGGGTAAAAAAAGAACAGGATACTCGATAAGTTAGTAACTTTTCGGTAATTCAGGGCAGAGTGAGGCCAAGGTTATCGGAATTGGGGCTTTAGCCCCGAACTGTATTACGCGGGACTAAAGTCCCACCTCCAGACAAACGATATAGCGCAACGGAATAGATATTAGTCACATTCATAACACGGCCCCTCATTCCTGCGTAGAGCCCGAAAACCAGAAACAGGTCAGTAATTCAGGCCAGAATATGACTGTCATGCGGAATCGGGGCTTTAGCCCCGAATTGTATTACGCGGGACTAAAGTCCCATCTCCAGACAAACGATGTAGCACAACGGAATAGAAATTGATCCCGCACATAACACGGATCAATGAATCTCAACACCCCTCTAAAAATCACCCTCAGCCGCACGCCGCATAATTTCATTTAAAATATCACGCACCTTAATCGCCTCTGCTTTTAGCGCAGGTGGTATCGGCTTACCCCCATGAATCATCAGATCCATATCCAGCGTATATATCCATAACCCACCCTGTTTATCTTCAACCACGGATAAACGACAGGGTAGAAAGCTGGAATATGCATCATTGTAATTCAGCATACTGGCTGCCGTCATGGCATTGCACAACAGATAAATTTTAACGTAACGAAACGGTTTGCCAGAAATCGCTTCAACCTGTTTTGACAGTGGCAATTCCCCCACATTTTTAATGTTCAGCTCATTTGCAATTGTACGAATTGAAACATCCACATCCTCCGCGCTAATGCCTTCATCAACCTTTACTTTTACCACCATCGCATCTACAGCAGAGCCGCCTGAATAGACTTTTTTTGCAAAATCAGTATAAATACCCACTGCATTTTCATCAAAAGTATCAATCTGTTCTATAACCGTCTGAAACTTAATTGCGGCAACCACCACAGCTACCAAACTGAGCAAGCCAACAAACGCCAGTATATTTTTTATAAAATTCATAAGTAATCTCTTTTTTCAGGTTCTGAATGCTGTCATTTATTTCGTAATTCCACCCCGGGTTAATGCCTCTGGCGACAGCAGAACTTCAAGCTCTTCACGCGTTAAATCAGTCATCTGCTCCGCCACATCAACTACCGCACGGCCTTCAGCATAGGCAGCCTTAGCAATTTTTGCCCCCAGCTCGTAACCTGTTACCGGATTCAATGCAGTGACCAGTATTGGGTTTTTAGCCAGTGCCACATCAATATTCTGTTGATTGACACTAAAACCATCAATCGCTTTATCTGCCATCATCCGACAACCATTTGCCAGAATTTCAATGCTCTGCAATAAATTATAAGCAATCACCGGCAGCATCACATTCAGCTGAAAATTTCCTGCCTGCCCTCCAACCGTAATCGTCGTATCATTGCCGATAACCTGCGCGCACACCATCGCCATTGATTCAGGAATCACCGGATTAACTTTACCCGGCATAATACTGCTACCCGGTTGCAGTGCAGGCAAAGCAATTTCACCCAGACCCGCCAGCGGGCCAGAATTCATCCAGCGCAGATCATTTGAGATTTTCATTAAACTAACTGCAATGGTTTTTAGTTGCCCACTCAGCTCCACCGCCGCATCCTGGGTGCTCAGACCTTCAAATTTATTCGGATTACTGGTAAAAGGATGCTCGGTAAGCTCACTCATCCGGGCCGAAAATTTCTCCGCGAACCGCTCATCTGCATTTATCCCTGTACCGACAGCCGTCCCCCCCTGCACCAATGCACTAATGCGCGGCATCGAGGCCTGTAAACGCTCAATCCCCAGCCCCAGCTGCGCCGACCAGCCACCCATTTCCTGCGACAACTTCACCGGCATCGCATCCATTAAATGCGTACGGCCGGTTTTAATCACTTTATCTAATTCCACACAACGCCTGTCAATCGCTGCCTTAAGATAGCCAAGCGCAGGTATTAACTGCCTGGCAACCTGCAGGCTGGCACTCACATGTATCACCGTAGGAATCACATCATTAGAGCTTTGCCCCATATTGACATGGTCGTTGGGATGAACAGCCAGACCCGAAGCCTCAGAAGCCAGGCGGGAAATAACCTCATTAGCATTCATATTCGTGCTGGTGCCTGAACCGGTTTGAAAAATATCAATCGGGAACTGTGCATCAACATCACCTGCACTCACCCTGTTAGCCGCTACAATAATAGCTTCAGCCAGCGGCGCTTGCAGCTCAGACAACTCCAGATTAACCTTTGCGCAGGCCACCTTCACCAGCCCCAGGGCATAAATAAAAGCACGCGGCAGCACCAGCCCACTCACCGGAAAATTATTAATGGCCCGCTGCGTCTGAGCCCCATACAGGGCATCCGCCGGAACCTCTAATTCGCCCATACTGTCTTTTTCGATACGCACTTTGCTCATTTTGTCTCCGCTAATAAAAAATTTCTACCGTTGTATATTGAGGCAGGTATAGTCTAGCCTGTATAATCCGACCTGATATCTGCTCACCCCATCACAACAGGATGTGGGGGGAGAATACACTAAATACACATAATAACTCGGTAACTCCTCAGGTTACCCATATTTTAAAGATGAATGATCGTATGCAACTAACTGAACTGACAGCAATTTCCCCCGTCGATGGCCGCTATGGCAGCAAAACTGCCGACTATCAGGCTATTTTTAGTGAATTTGGCCTGATCCGACACCGTGTACTTGTGGAAGTTCGCTGGCTACAGGCACTGGCCCACGAAACAGCGATTAGCGAAGTCCCTGAACTGAGTGACGCGGCCAGCCAGGCACTTAACGACATCAGCGATAACTTCAGTATAGAAGACGCACAACGGATTAAGGACATTGAGCGTACCACCAATCACGATGTAAAAGCCGTGGAGTACTTCCTCAAGGAAAAAATCACCGGTAATGCCGAGCTTGAAGCCATCTCAGAGTTTATTCACTTTGCCTGCACCTCGGAAGACATCAATAATTTATCCCACGCCCTGATGCTAACCGAAGGCAGAGATAACGTGTTGTTGCCTCAGATGGACAGTGTTATAAGCAACCTGAAACAACTGGCTCACGAACTGGCCGAACAACCCATGCTATGCCGCACCCACGGCCAGCCTGCCTCCCCCTCCACCATGGGCAAAGAACTGGCTAATGTTGTGTATCGGCTACAGCGCCAGCGCGACCAGGTTGCCGGTATTAAACTACTGGGTAAAATAAATGGTGCAGTGGGTAACTACAATGCGCACCTTTGTGCCTACCCCGGTATCAACTGGCCCGGCTTTGCACAAACATTTATTGAATCGCTGGGTATAAACTTCAATCCCTACACCATCCAGATTGAACCCCATGACTACATGGCAGAGCTGTTTGATGCCATCTCAAGATTCAATACAATCCTGATTGATTTTAGTCGCGATATCTGGAGCTACATTTCCATTGGTTATTTCAAACAGAAAACAGTTGCCGGTGAAATTGGCTCATCCACCATGCCACACAAGGTGAATCCGATAGATTTTGAAAATGCCGAAGGCAATCTGGGCATTGCCAATGCATTGTTTGGCCACCTCACAATGAAGCTACCCATTTCTCGCTGGCAGCGCGACCTCACCGACTCGACCGTACTGCGCACCCTCGGCGTAGGTTTTGCCCATTCCAGCATTGCCTATCAGTCCGCACTGCGGGGCATGGCCAAACTGGAAATAAACCCCGATAGCCTGCAAGCTGATTTGAATAATAACTGGGAAGTATTAGCCGAACCCATTCAAACAGTGATGCGCCGCTATGGCATCGAAAAGCCCTATGAAAAGCTCAAGGAGCTGACGCGCGGCAAAAAAGTGAATCAGCAAATTATGCAGGAATTTGTGCAGGCACTGGATATGCCACAGGAAGGAAAAGATCTGCTAATGGCAATGACACCGATGAATTATACTGGTAATGCAGTGGAGCAGACTCGGGGAATATAGGCTGATAATGGAGCAGGCGTAACGAAGCTGATTTTTCCAGGTTACAACTTGACTTACTCAATCGATAAGCATATAGTTTTACAAAATCACCATCGATGAGAAAAACATGGAAGCCGTTAAAATTTCACCCAAATTTCAGGTCGTTATTCCCAAAAAAATCCGTGAGTCCCTGCAACTTAAGTCGGGGCAAAAGATGCAGGTAATAGAATACGACAACCGCATTGAACTGATTCCTGAGAAGGATATCGCCAGTATGCAGGGATTTCTCAGTGGCATTAACACCAACGTTGAGCGAGACAGCGACAGGCTATGAATGTCATTGATTCCTCCGCATGGCTTGAATACTTTGCCGACGGCAAAAATGCCGAGCACTTTGCCTCCCCCATAACAGACACGAAAAGCCTTATAGTCCCCACAATCACCCTGTTTGAAGTTTTTAAGGTAGTATTGCGCGAGCGAGGTGAAAGCCTGGCCATACAGGCCATTGCATTAATGCAACAGGGAAATGAGATAAGCCTCAGCGCCGTACTGGCGCTCGAAGCTGCAAAGCTCAGCACCCAGCATAAAATACCGATGGCAGACAGCATTATACTGGCAACGACATACAAACATAATGCCACACTGTGGACACAGGACAATGATTTTGAAGGTTTGCACAGCGTAAAGTATTTTTCAAAAAACGCATCTGATTAATTCAACTAAAATACGCCAGACAACAGAAAAAAACCATGCATCCAGCCCTCAACCCACTCGGCAACCTCTCCACAGAAACATTCCTGAAAGAGTACTGGCAAAAAAAACCACTGGTCATCCGCCAGGCCCTGCCCGATTTTCAGTGCCCCATTACCGCAGAAGAACTCGCTGGGCTGTCCTGCGAAGAAGAGATCAGCTCACGCATTATTATCGAGAAAGCAGGTGAGCACCCCTGGCAACCCGTTTTTGGGCCAATGGATGAAACCACCTTCGAAAAACTACCCGAATCACACTGGACACTGATTATTAACGATCTGGAAAAAGCCCTGCCGGAACTGGCCAGCATATCCGACCTGTTCGACTTTATACCCAACTGGCGCTTCGACGATTTGCTATGCAGCTATGCCACCGACCAGGGTTCCGTTGGCCCTCACTTTGACTTATACGATGTTTTTATTATCCAGGGGGAAGGAAAACGTCGCTGGCAGGTAAGTTCAGCCAGTGTAGCAGAAGACAACCAGGTCGCCGACTCTCCACTGCGCATTCAGAAAACATTCAATGCCGAACAGGAATGGGTACTTGAAACCGGTGATATGATTTATATCCCACCCAATGTCTCCCATCATGGTGTTTCACTGGGAGAGAGCATAAGCTTCTCGGTTGGCTACCGAGCCGTGAGCCATGCCGACCTGCTTAATGACTTTATTGCACATATTACACAGAATTTGCCACCTGAACTCACATACCGGGATACCGATTTAAAAACACAGACTCATTCTGCTGAAATCACCAACGAGGCCATTAACCGAGTAAAGAAAATATTCAGAGAATACCTGAACCCTGAGCATCCTGAAATCGAACGCTGGTTTGGCCGCTTTATGAGCGACCCTAAAACCGAACACACTGAACCGCCAACCACTCCTCTGAGTTCAATAGACGAACTCATTGCTGGAACCGAAAATGCTACAGTATTAAGCCGTCACCCGGCCAGCCGCTTTGCCTTTACAAAGAAAGAAAATAAGTCTGTCTTATATATAGACGGTAATGACTATACCGTATCAACGGTATTTGCTGAAGCTTTATGCCAGAACAGAGAATTGAACAACGATTTAATACAACGTGCCAGCGCGGACGAAAAATCACTGATAATAGAACTGTATAACCAGGGCAGTTTATACCTGTTATAAACCTTGCCCTTAATAATAAACCCACCCTCCACCTGCAATAACCACCGACAGTAATCATGAAATACACATTAAAAATAACCGACTGGAAAAATGACCGAGCCGCATTGGCAGCTATTCGCAGAAAAGTTTTTATAGAAGAGCAAAACGTACCCGAAGAACTCGAATGGGATAAAGACGATACCTCATGTAAACATATACTGGTTAGCAATGAGAACAACACCTGCATTGCAACGGGCCGTATAAAACCCGAAGGCCACATTGGGCGAATGGCTGTTTTAAAAGAATACAGGCATTGCGGCATTGGCTCAGTTGTACTCAAAAAGCTAATAGAAATAGCTAAAGCACAAAAACTGCAAAAGGTTTTTTTACATGCACAGATAAGCGCCCTGGAATTTTATAAAAAACAGGGTTTTGAAATATGCTCCGATGAATTTATGGATGCGGGGATCCCACATAGAACCATGGATAAAAAGCTAGCATCATGAGTATTTTTGACAGCACAAATTTTGAACGCCAGGGTAATACCGACAATGATACTCAACTTGAAAACATCAATGATACTCGCGAAGCTATTTTAAAGCTTGCAGAATCAGCACTCAGAAGCATACAGATATTTACGCCTGATATGCAACCTGAGCTTTACGATACAGATAATTTTCGAAAAATGTTGCTTGATTTTTCCCGTGGTAACAGACAGGCTAACATTCAGATACTCGCAGCAGATACAACAAGCTCATTACATCAGGGGCATCAACTGATACGCCTCGCACAACAAAGCCCCTCAACGCTTCAAATAAGAAACACTCCCGAAGATTACCAGACACTCAATTTTTCTTTTCTACTGATTGATCAGAGCAACTTTGTATTCAAACGCACCAACTCAGGTTCCACTTCACTCCTCTCTAGCTGCACTCATCGCACGAGTAGACTGCTGGAATTTTTTACCGCCGCATGGGAACAGTCAGAAAAAGACCCTCATACTCAGCAGTTCCATATATAACCTGCTATTACAAGCCGCTATTATAAATATTTTTTAAAGTATAATTTTTAAAACATATTTTTAAAGAATATAATAATATTATTAATTTCTACAAAGTTGTCAACCGACCCACCACTCATTTCAGCACCTCAGGCACTACAGTTTGACAAATAAATCATAAATACATCACAATTTTATAAATTATCCTAACTATTTTTTCTACATCTGTAGTACTCTATTAGCTCGGTCTGGATTAATTTTTTAGCCTAACTTCTCTGGCCTGATTTTTTCTCTGATTTAAAGCAGGGTCAAACCAGACCGATTAGCAAAAAAGTCATACAGAAGTCAGAATAGCAACCAACTCACGATAGAACAGGCCTGGAAAAAATCTATATAATAGTTTTATTATATAGCAGTAGATACAACTAAAATGGAAACAAAATAAATGAACAGACTAACACTGCCATTATCGGCAATAGCATTAATTATTCCTTTTTCTTCCACCCTTGCGCTGCCCGTTTTTACTAATATTTCGGCTGATGCACAAATTAACGCGCAGGCAGAAAGCAATCCCATGGCAGCGGGCATCGCCTGGATAGATTACAACAATGATGGCTGGCAGGATTTATATGTACCCAACGCTACAGGCCATGACCCGTATGATGGCAGCCTGGTAAACGTTGGCCCCTCCGGCCCTAACCGCCTGTATCACAACAACGGTGATGGTACCTTTAGCGAAGTTGCTGCAACCGCAGGTGTAGAGCTTACAGATATACCCAGCATGGGTGTAGCCGTAGGCGATTACAACAACGATGGTTTTGATGACCTGTTTGTCACCAATGCAGGTATCAACACTCTGTTTAAAAACAATGGCAATGGCACTTTCACCGATGTCACGTCCCTGCTTGGTCTGGATGATGTCGCCAAAGCCAGTTTTGCCGCCTCTTTTGGCGACATCGATGGCGATGGCGATCTTGACATCTACGTAGGGCACTGGACAGACGATCTGGCTCCGCCTAACGGAGACCCCGCCAACCGCGCCAACGACCTCTACATAAACAACGGTGACGCAGGTTTCACCAATGTTGCAGAACAGCTTGGTGTAAACAGCATAGGTGCTACCTTCACCATTCCAATGACCGATTTTGACCACGATAAGGACCTGGACCTGCTGGTAGTTAATGATCGTTTTTCACTCTGGCTAGACGGCGGCATTACCGTTGACACAACAGTCGGTGAGCTGTTTAGAAATGACGGACTGGATGCAAATGGCCAGCTAATATTCACACCTTTTGCAGCAGCAGCGGGCCTCAACCAGCAGATGACCGGCATGGGTGTCGCCATCAGCGATTACGACAATGATGGTGATATTGATTATTACCGTTCACAGTTTAATAACGGCTTGCTAAGTGCAAATGATGGTTCCGGAATATTTACTACTCAACCCGTTATATCTTATACGGGTGCAGTCGGCTGGGGCACAGTATTTATTGATGTGGATAACGATGGCTATGTAGATTTATATCGAGGAAATAGCAATTCAGCCAGTGGTAATGTTGATTCAACCGCCTATCAGGCAAACAGTTTTTATCAGAACAATAAAGGCGTGTTTACTGCCGACACAGCCGATCAGGCAGGACTCACCAGCTTAAATGCAGGTCTGGGTGTTGCCACCGCCGACTTTGATAACGATGGCGATCAGGACATTGTTGTTCACGGAGTTGATGGTGTAATCAATCTGTTCAGAAATGACACCGTAACTGAAAACCATTCACTGCAAATTGCCTTAAAGGGCACCGCTTCAAACAATCGTGGCATTGGTGCAAAAATATTTGTCGTAAGTGGCAAAGGTGCCAACACTAAGACGACCGTACGCGAAGTGACAGCAGGTTCAAGCCACGGCTCTAATAATAGCTTTGTAACCCACATTGGCTTAAGCAGCATTGGCTACGCCAGCCGAGTTACTGTTGAATGGCCCAGTGGTTGTGTACAGGTACTCACCAATATGAGCGCAGGTTTAAATGAAATCGAAGAAAACTGTGCAGCTAATCATGTGATTACCGGTCGTATTACCCACAACGGAAAAGGCCTGGCGGGTGTAAAGGTATGGGATGCCTATGATTATCAGAACATACAGACCGTAACCGATGCATCCGGTGTATTTGTACTGGAGGGTTATGCCGATACCCAGCAGGCGCTGATTGTGGTTGCAGGCAGAGATGGCTTTATACCTTCAGACTCACTCAGGTACGTGCCTTCCGTGGAAGGCAAAGATGTTGTACTCAACGACTCTATAGCAACACTCAGAGCTAATACCATAATGGGCACAGTTCATGCTGCCAGTGGCGCAGGTGTTGCCAGCGTAGACGTATGGAATATTTTCACCTGGCCGGAGAGCACCGTCTCAACGGATGCCAATGGTGTTTATGTATTAACTGATATTAATGCGGGTGATAGTGTCTGGGTTAATGGCACTCGAACAGGTATGATAATGACACTGGATTCAGGCAACTATGTTTTCACCCATGAAGGTGTTGCGATTGAAGATATTGATTTCACCATTAACCCTAAAGCAAATACTGTTTCCGGGTTTATTACCGCGGCCAGTGGCTTTGGTATTAATGCAAACCAGATCTGGGATGCCGCCAACTACCCTGCCAGTATCGTATCTAGTGATATTAACGGATTTTACATTATTCCGAGCGCCATAGACGACAACTGGGTAGTACTCGTGCCAGACCCACGCCAGGGGTATTCAATATTGCCTTCGATTGATGCGTTTATAAAAACCGCAGGTGCAGCTGAAAACCATAACTTTGTTGCTACACCAAAATAGCTTAAGAACAACTTTGTTAATTGAAAACGGATACTCCATCAAAACAGACCTGATGGAGTATCCGCTTCTGCTATTGTGATCCAGCTAATTTTTCCAGAATTACATGATTAATGATAAATAAAGGGCCGGTAAGCGGCCCTTTATTTACACAACGCGTGATGCTCTAATTACACTGTTCTGCGACGCCGAGCAATACCCAACAGGCCTAAAAACCCTGAACCAAATAACCAGACTGCCGCCGAAACGGGTACAGATGATATAGTACCTTCCAGACGGAGGTTATATAGCATACCGCTGAAATTAAATGCGGTTCCCTGAGGAATAATAGCGGCATAATCCAGGACATAAGTGTCCCCTGCTGCACAGTCCAGCGCACAGGTAACCGTTGCAACACCTGTTCCATTATCAAATACGCCCGATATATCAGTACCATTTACAGGGTCAACACATACACCATCGCTTGCCGTACCACAGT
>VAOX01037047.1_pt1 | contig 23298 bp, 21 predicted proteins | sample 3393891 | NCBI WGS metagenome assembly VAOX01 (sample SAMN08290429, study PRJNA428436) | hydrothermal vent metagenome | isolation source: Deep-sea hydrothermal vent chimney | place: Indian Ocean: Southwest Indian Ridge | depth 2822 m m | reverse complement strand
GTCAAAGGGACATCCGGAGAGCAAACCGACAGTGCTATTTATGGTATGGCACCTAAACCGGAGTTTGTCCTTAACCAGAAAACCGGCAAGCTTACACTGAATCCAGATCAGCAGGTTTCCTTTACCATGTGCCTTGGTTGTAACACCATGTGCGGCGTTAGGGTTCGTTACGATAAGGCCAGTGGGCGCATCCTACGGGTAGCCGGTAATCCATATCACCCCTTGTCGGCAGATCCTAATATTCCCTATGAGACGCCAATTATGGCCGCGTTTACTTCGCTGACTAGCTACGGGGAAAGCGGATTGGCGGGACGCTCCACGGCCTGTGGACGAGGTAATGCAGTGCTACAGGAGATAACCAGTCCTTATCGCATCCTGTCCCCACTCAAACGGGTTGGGCCACGTGGCGGCGGTAAATGGGTGCCGATTTCTCTCGATAAGCTCGTTACAGAAGTTGTTGAAGGTGGTGATCTTTTTGGGGAAGGTCATGTGGAGGGGTTGCGTGCCATTCGTGACCTCAAGCAGCCGTTGGATCCTAATAATCCAGAATATGGACCGAAGGCCAATCAGCTAGCTGTTATTGAGTCTGGTGGTAGTGGCCGGGGAGATTTCATTAAACGCTTCACTTTTAATGCATTTGGTTCGCGCAATTACAGCTCGCACGGTTCCTATTGTGGTTTCGCTATGAGAGCCGGGTCTGGCGCGGTGATGGGGGATTTGCGCAAATACGCGCATGGCAAGCCTGATTTTTCCAATTGCGAGTTCGGTATTTTTATCGGGAGTGCTCCCGGTAATGCGGGTAAACCATTTAAGCGTCAAGGACGGCTGATTGCCGAGGCACGTAGCAGTGGAAATATGGATTATGTGGTTATCGACCCCGTGCTGAATAATTCCTCCAGCATGGCGGCCATGGATCGTAATCGTTGGATTCCAATCATACCTGGAACCAACGGCGCTTTTGCTATGGCGATGACTCGCTGGATTTTAGAGAATAGGCGCTATGACGCTAAATTTTTGTCGCAGCCCGGTCCCAAGGCGGCGGCCACAGCGGGTGAAGGTGAGTGGAGTAACGCCAGTCATTTGGTGATTGTCCAGGAAGATCATGCGCATGTTGGCCGTTTCTTGCGTGCTTCCGATCTGGGCTGGTCCGTGATGAGGCCGGAGGGTAAGACAGTCTCGGCAAAAGCAAAGGCGCGTAGAGTGCGCGAAACTGAGGCGGGCGTTGTGGATCATTTCGTCGTGCTAGATGCCGTCAATGGCAAACCGCAAGCCCATGTGGTAGATGCTCCCGCCGTTTTGTTCTACCACGGCACGGTTGATACGCCGAGCGGTCCCGTGAAGGTGAAAACCAGTCTGCAATTACTCAAAGAGGCGGCAGAACAGCAGACAATGGAAGAATATGCCACGATTTGCGGTATTCCACGAGAAACCATCGAAAAGTTGGCTTATAAGTTCACGAGCCATGGTAAAAAAGCGGCAGTAGATACTCACGGCGGAATGATGACGACCAACGGTTTTTACAGCGCATTCGCGGTTCTTACCCTTAATACGCTGATCGGTAATTATAACTGGAAAGGGGGGATGAGTGCAGGTGGCGGGCATTTTCCGGCGGCTGCGCCGGGGCCGCGCTATAACCTGAAAAAATTTAAAGGCATGGTAAAGCCGAGGGGCGTGTTTATCAGTCGTTCACGGTTTCCTTATCATAAAACCAGTGAATTCAAGCGACGCACGGCCGCTGGCCAAAGTCCTTATCCGACTAGTGCGCCGTGGTATCCATTTTCTCCACCGTTGCTGACGGAGCTGTTGACCTCACATTTTAATGGTTACCCTTATAAGCTTAAGGCATTAATATCTTTCAGAACAAATCCGTTGTACGCGCACTCCGGGGCACGTCAAGCGGTGGAAGCAAAGCTGAAAGATCCTAAAGATTTGCCCTTATTCGTTGCGGTGGATGGTTTTATTACAGAAACTAACGCTTATGCTGATTATATTGTTCCTGATTCGGTTATGTATGAGAGCTGGGGTTGGCTCGGCATCTGGAGTGGTTATCTGACAAAGGCCAGTACAGCCAGATGGCCGGTGTTAGAACCGGCCCAGGATAAAGCTCATGGCGAGCCGATTACCCTGGAACTGTTCTTGATTGAAGTCGCAAAGAAAATGGGGCTTCCCGGTTTTGGTGAGCATGCGATCAGTGATCACCAAGGGAACACCTATCCGTTGAATCGGACGGAGGATTATTATTTGCGCGCCGCGGCTAATGTGGCCTTCGCAGGTAGACCAGTGCCTAATATCAGCGATGAAGAGATCGAGGTCTCCGGTGTGTCGCGCATTATGCCGGCAATTACCCAAACACTGAAACCGGAAGAGGCGCGTAAGGTGGCTTATGTTTATGCGCGCGGCGGTCGTTTTGAAGATGCGTCCCAAGCGTATATCGGTAAGCGACTCAGGCATGCCTATAAGAAAAGCTATTTTAATATTTATAATGAAAAAGTTGGCGTTTCCATGAGCACCATCACCGGCAGGCGATTTAGCGGGACGCCGGTTTATATGCCGCAAGTTTTTGCTGATGGAACGCCAGTGGAAGATATTTATCCTCGGGCGCAATGGCCATTTTCGCTCATCAGCTACAAGTCTAATTTGCAAAGTTCATACAGCATTATTAATTCACGGTTGACGCAGGTGCACGGTTACAATCCAGTTGGAATTAGCGCAGGTGATGCCAATCGTTTTAATATCAGTACCGGCGATCTGATTCGTGTATCCACACCTGGAGGCAGCCTCGTTGCAACCGCGTTAGTGCGTCACGGTGTTGCGCCCGGCGTTATCGCCTTTGAATATGGTTTTGGCCATACTGAGCTAGGTGCGCGGTCGCACCAAATTGGTGACAAGCATCAGCCCAGTTCAGGCGGACTCCTTGGTGCTGGCGTGAACATTAATGACCTGGGGTTGGCCGATCCGCGACTCAAGGGTGTTTCCACCTTGGGTGATTGGGTCGTAGGAAGTGCGGCGAGGACAGCGCTCCCCGCTAAGATAGAAAAGGTATGAAATTAAGGCCGTTTGTCGTCTAAGAGAACGCCGACGTTCCTGTTCGTTAAAATGGGGACGCGGCATTCTGTGGCTGACGCCTGCTCAGTTACCGTGAGAAGGTGTGTCGTGCTGGCGCTACCATTTGCGATATGGCAGGAATTTTCCTGATAAGGTGACTTTTACCCGATCCCCATTGGGATCAGTTTCCCTGTCGACGGTCATGGTAAAATCAATCGCACTCATAATGCCGTCACCAAATTTCTCATGAATCACGGCCTTTAGCGGCATACCATAGACCTGCATGATTTCGTAGAAACGGTAAATCAGGGGATCGGTAGGCACCACCGGACCTAATCCCTTTAAGGGAGGATTGGTTAGTGCCGTTGCGTCTTGCTCTTCCAGTCCTAATGCCGAGGCTAATTGGTCGGCTTCTTCCTGGGAGGCGCTTGCTTGGCCATAAAATAGAGAAGAAATCCAGACCTCATCGCGTCCAATTATTTTGCCTAAATCGGCAAATGACCATCCTTTCGTTTTTTTTGCTTGTAATAGCTTATTCGTCATTTCAGGTAATGTCATGGTGATCTCCATTGATTAAGTCGGTGGGTTGCATGGGCACCGTTATGTTGGCACTGAATCGTGCGCATACGGCTTGCCGGTGGCATGCGCCGTCGCTGTTTATCTGTTCGCTAATTATAAGCGCTGGGTGACAGGTGTTGCGATTTTCTCGCTGCAACAGTAAATTCACCCGGTTGTCATGGAATATTCGCATTGGCCCGGCAGCATGCGTACATGCAGAAAAAGAAAGCGTTTACCATTATCTTATGGGTGTTGCCATTCGTTTTGCAAAGCAACGATGCGCGCGCTTGGGGATTGCTTAGCCACGTATACTATGCACAGTTGTTGATTTGGGCGATTCCTCTTGCTGACCCCCGCCTCAGCCGGGCCGTTAAGCGTTTTTCCCGTTTGGTGTTGGCAGGGGCGTGTTTGCCTGATCTGGCGGTTGTTGGCAGCGGGGTGGGGACAGTCGCGTTTGAGAGCAATCATCGCTGGGAAACTGCCGTCGATCTCTTGGCTAATACCAACGCTTCCGACGAGGAACTGGCGTTAGCATTGGGCTATAGCAGTCACTTGTTTGTTGATGTGATTGCGCATCATTATTTCGTTCCAACTCACGAGCAATTATGGATCAACGTACCACTTGTAACTCACGCCGTATGCGAATGGGCGATGGACGCGCACATCGCCCCGTATGTTTTCGCTACGCCGGGCGAGCTGTTGTTAGGGAACGCTGACCTGCTAACAATGTATGTCGCGGCTCATTGGTCCTGCCCACCACAGGTAGCGGCACGGGCTATTCTGACTTTGGGAAAAGCGGATAATTTACTACGTGGCAGTGGGTTGCCGGGGTTTCTTCTTCATGCCAGTAACCGATTGGACCAGCGAGTGCGGCGACGCTTTGATCATTATGTTGCGCAGACCAGCGAGAGATTGCCACAAATCAACCACTTGCTGGCTGGAAAAGTCCCTGCTTGGCAGGCGGAGGCGCCTTGCCAGAAGGCGGCCCGGCGCCATATTCAATCGCATTCTCCTCATCAGATTGGATTGCAGCTGCCGCTGCCCCCCGATTTGTTTGATGCTACCGCACTTCCGTTTAGTGGCGAACCCGCTACCTAATTATGATTAGGTAAAATCATTGCGACGATTAGTAATAGATGGTGAAAGATATTCCGGCGATTAGGGCACCGAGAAGGATTCCAGCGACGACATCGGTCGGATAGTGCAGGCCAAGGATGACACGAGACAGTGCAACAAACAATGTAAATGGTACTGCTACCCAGGCCAGCGCGGGAAAGTAGGCCATCAGCACGATAGTAAAGGCGACGGCGTGTAGAGTGTGACCGGAGGGAAAGCTATACTGGTCCAACGGCGGCACTTGGCAAAGGATGTCCTCGTGTTTCTGGAACGGCCGAACGCGTGAGGTGGTGTGCTTAATGAGCTTGTAAATAAGCGTGCAGCTCAATCCGACGAGAATCATGTGGGTAACGCCTGGTAGGGCGCGCCATCCCCCGCGCAGCAACAGGAACAACATTAGCCCATACCAGAAGACCCCATTGCCCAGTCGGCTGATAAAACTAAAAAATTGGCGGAGCCAACGGTTCCGGCTGGCGTGATTGAAGCGCAGGCTCCATGTCAGATCCCACGCGCTAATCCGGGATAAACGATAATTGAGACGTTGTAACATCTGAGTCTCCTTCACGAACAATGCTGAGTAGCTCGCGCTCGAAGGCGTCGTAAACTTTTTCCCATTCGATGGTTTTCGCTGTATCTCGAGCGTTGTCTCCCAGCTGGCCGATTTCGCCGGGTGCAGCGGCCAAACGCTCGGCTAACGCAGTAAATTGCGATGCTTGATCGAAAGGGGCCAATAAACCATTTATGCCGTGTTTGATCAGTTCGCGGGCGGCGGCGTAATCATAAGCCACAACCGCCAGGCCGCTGGCCATTGCTTCCAAGGTGACGTTGCCATAGGTTTCGGTGGTACTGGGAAACAGAAAGAGATCAGCCGAGGCGTAATGTTGCGCTAAATCCACTCCGCTTCGCATTCCGGCGAAAACATGGCTGGGGTGACGTGACTGGAGTGGCGCACGTTCCGGTCCATCGCCGACTAGTACTAACTTGGCATTAGGCTGGTGCGACTGGATACGAACAAAGCTGTCTATGACAAGCGCTAAATTTTTTTCTGGCGCCAAGCGGCCGACATAAAGAGCGACTAGTTGTTCTGATGTTTTGGCGCCCCACTGCCGCCGCAGCTCGTCGCTGCGGCGTGTGCGATTGAATAGCGTGGTGTCTACTCCGCGAGAAACCACCGCCAGATTACGGTAGCCGTAACGATGTAATTCATCACGCAGGCTATGGGTGGGCACCATGGTCAGGCGCGCTTTGTTGTGAAACTTGCGTAGATAACTCGCGACCGGGCGGCGCAATAGGCCGAGACCGTAGTGTTGCGTATAAGCATGAAAATTAGTATGAAAATCAGTGGCGACCGGGACCTTCAGCTTGTTGGCAGCCGCTAACGCGGACCAGCCGAGCGGCCCTTCAGTCGCGATATGAACAATATCCGGGCGCTTGCTTTGCCATAGGCGCAACAGCGCTGATTTTGCCGGCAGTCCCATTTTTAACCCGCTATAGCGGGGAATTGATACGCCTCGCTGCAACACTTCTTCGAATTGCGGTAGTTCGGCGGCGCAGTCATCGGCGTTTTGGCGTGGGCGAATCAGTTGGATTTGGTGGTTCTTGGCCTGAAGTCCAGCCACGATGCGCGCCAACGTCATGGCGACACCATTGATTTCTGGCGGATAAGTTTCGGTGACAACAGCTATGCGCAATGATCGTTGTGAAACCGGCAACTGTTGCAGAATAAGTGGCGAGGTTTTCATCGTGTTGGCTATTCTTCTAGCGCGGGCACACCTTTTCGCGATGACGTGTCGCCGATCACTGGATGGCGGTGCGCCCAATATGCTTGCATATAGCGTTCAATTTCATCTAATTTGAGCGTTTGCGCGACGGTCATTGGCGAGTGACGATTTCGGGGAGATGCCAGGTAGGGATTGGCTCCCATGTGAAGTAGTGTTTTGACTGTTGCCAGATTACCCTGCATCACAGCGAAAGTTAGCGCCGTGTTGCCGAACATGTCCTGTTGATTGACCTCGTCTTTACGTAAATGACGGGAGAGGGCAGTGAGGTCGTTGTTTAGTGCGGCGATGCATGCATGCAGTCGCCGTTTTTCAGCTGGAGAACTCGGGTGGATGTCTCGTAGTCGTTTTTCGCTGTCGCTGAGAATCATCACGTTGTTGTTCGTAGGTTTCACCATGATCGCTTATCCTTCGAGTTGCACATCAATTGAGTGCGGGCAGCTTTGTCGAATCGCCACAATGCCTCACGAGCAATAATGGCGAAACACGCCCCACTAAATCTATAGAATATTCAGCATCGTACGAGGAAATCTATAAGTTTTGATGACGACGGCGTGATCATTTTATGACGCGACACGGAAGGTGGTAGATGTTTAGGCGGCTAGCACTAAGGTCCAGACGACAGCGACATTGACAAGGCCAAGTAGTACCGCGGCACTACCAATATCTTTGGCGCGTTTTGCCAACCGATGGTTTTCCAGAGAGATACGATCAACCGTGGCTTCCACCGCTGAGTTGAGTAGTTCGATGATAAGCACAAGGAAAACGCTGCAAACCATCAAGGCTTTGCCCGTTCCACTGGCTGGCAAGAACAGCGCCAGCGGGATGAGGATAGTGGCGAGCAAGATTTCCTGACGGAATGCATCCTCGTGTTTGACGGCGGCACGTAGCCCAGCGAAGGAATAATGCAGCGCATTCCACAGTCTTCGCAGGCCAGTCTTTCCTTTGTAGGGACTCTCCATAAGCCTCGCTATTGTCGGGCCGTCGTGTGAAGATTTGATGACGATGTGTTTTCTTGCCAAGTTAAATCCGGCGACCGCGCTGCGCCGACTTCATCGAGTCGGCTTACGGGCGTGCTGTGTGGCGCAGTTTTTAGTATTTGCGGGTTGCGGTATGCCTCGGTGAGGATTTCCTTCATAGCAGCGGTAAATGCGTCCAATGTTTGTTTTGATTCGGTTTCGGTGGGCTCGATGAGCAGACATTCAGCTACCAGCAAGGGGAAATAGGCCGTGGGGGCGTGGAACCCCTTATCCAGCAGGCGTTTGGCTACGTCCATGGCGCTGACACCAGTTTCGTCCTTCAGTTTTTTGAGCGAGACGATAAATTCATGGCTGGCGCGACGCGATGGATAGGCGAGGTCGAAACCGGCATCTTTTAGTGTTGTCATTAAGTAGTTGGCATTGAGGGTCGCGATATCAGCCACCCGTTTCATGCCGGTTTCACCGAGTAGGCGAGCATAAACATAAGCGCGCAGCAGTACACCGGTGTTTCCCATAAAAGCGGATAGCCGGCCAATGGTTTGCGGTCGGTCGCGTTCTGTCAGCCAGCGGTAACAACCGCTCTCTTTGGTGACGATTGGAATTGGCAGGAACGGCAGTAGATGCTTGGCGACGCCGACCGGTCCGGCACCAGGGCCGCCGCCGCCGTGTGGCGTGGCGAAAGTTTTGTGGAGGTTGAGGTGGATGACGTCGAATCCCATATCGCCAGGACGTACCCGACCGAGAATGGCGTTGAGATTGGCACCGTCATAGTAGAGCAGGCCGCCAGCATCATGAATGGTTTTTTCAATATCACCGATGGCCTTTTCGAATACTCCGAGCGTCGAGGGGTTGGTTAGCATGAGTCCCGCTGTTTGTGGGCCGGTTACGCGCCGCAGTGCGGCGACATCGACATTGCCGTCGGTATCGGTGGGGATTTCCCGTACCTTATAGCCGCACATGGTGGCGGTAGCCGGGTTCGTTCCGTGGGCGGCATTGGGGACGATTATTTCCCGACGGCCATGGTCACCGCGGGCGTCATGATAGGCACGAATCATGGCAACACCGGCGAACTCGCCTTGAGCACCAGCCATCGGTGTAAGGCTAACACCAGCCATGCCAGTGAGTGTGGCGAGTATTTCCTGTAATTCATATAGACAGGCCAGTGTACCTTGGCCCGTGTTTTCTGGTGCCAATGGGTGTCGCGCCAGGAATTCCCGTTGCATCGCTAATTGATGAGCGGCGCGGGGATTATATTTCATGGTGCAGGAACCCAGTGGGTAGAAATTGGTGTCAATAGAAAAATTTTTCTGCGATAGTTGCGTGTAATGTCGCACCACGTCCATTTCTGATACCTCTGGAAGTGGTGGCGGCACACGGCGAAGTTGTTGGGTAGGGAGATCGTCGACGGCCAGTGGCCGAGCCGGAGTGTGGGATGGGCTACAGCGATTGCGCTGGGAAAGCTGGAAAATCAACATAAATTATGTTTCCTATGTGGTTCCGTTAGTGCCGCCACGCCAGCGGTGTGTCTGGTTCCTGGGCGATTTCCGGTACCAATTGGGCATCATCACCGGCTGGCCCGCTTCAAAACGATAACGGCTCACGTCACTCAGCCAGAAAGCGGATGGTAGACGATCATAGTTGTCGGCACTCTTGTGAACATTGCCGTGTTTACCACTGGCTTCCTGTGGTTGGTTTTAGGCGTGAGCAAGCAGGTTCTCGACGGCGGCGGCTAACGATGCGTTCCACTTGTTCGACGTATCGATCTAAGTCAGCCTCGGTTTTGGTTTCCGTGGCGCAAACTAGGATAGCGTTTTCTAGTTCGGGATAGGCGTCACCCAGGGAAAACCCTCCCAGAATGCCTTGGGCTGCTAGGGCACGCAATAGCTCCGCAGCAGGGATGTCGCTAGTGAAGACTGCTTCATGGAAGAATGGTTGTGTAAATATTAGCCTAATACCAGCTACGGCAGCTAGTTTGGTCATTAGCCGACTGGTGTTATCGTGGCAAGCGGCGGCGGTGCACGCGGTACCTTTGGGGCCGAGCAACGCCATGTGGATGGCGGCGGCGGTAACCATTAGTCCTTGGTTGGTGCAGATGTTGGAGGTCGCCTTGCCGCGGCGGATGTGTTGTTCACGAGCTTGCAAGGTGAGCGTGAAGCCTTCTCGTCCTGTCATATCTACCGTACGTCCGACAAGCCGACCAGGCATTTGGCGTACCAGCGCTCGTTTGCAGCTCATAAAGCCGAAATACGGCCCTCCTGAGGTAAGTGGCGCTCCTAACGGCTGACCTTCGCCAACTACAATATCGGCACCCTGTTTTCCCCATTCGCCCGGTGGCTTGAGCAATCCTAGGGCAATAGGATTCACGGTGGCGATCACCGCCATATCTTGCTGGTGGGCCCAGTCGGTTAACTCGTCTACTGCTTCTAGCCTACCGAAAAAATTGGGTTGAGAAATCACCAGCGCGGCGAATGACCCATTCGCTTCGGTTGTCACTGCCTCCAGCGGTGTATGGCCACCGTTGTGGTCATAAGAGACGGTGACTAGCTCAATCTGTTGGTGTTTGACGATATTTTGCACCGTTTGTCGCCAGAAGGGATGGACGGTTGCCGGCAGGAGTATACGGCGAGCGTGTTTGTGCATACGAACTGTCATGAGCACCGCTTCTGCGAGTGCTGACGCACCATCGTAGAGTGAGGCGTTGGCGACGTCCATCGCGGTAAGCGCGGCGATCATGGTTTGGAATTCATACAGCGTTTGCAGTGTGCCTTGACTGGCTTCTGCTTGGTAGGGCGTGTAGGCCGTGTAGAATTCCCCGCGGCTGGTAATTTGCCAGACCGCCGCCGGGATATGGTGTTCATAAGCACCGGCACCAATGAAATTGAGGTAGGGTTCATCCTGGCGCGCCCGTGTTTCCATCAGCCGTGCCGTTTCCATTTCTGTCAGAGCGGGAGGCAGGCCGAGATGGCCACAATGCAGTGCGGTGGGAATTTCGTCAAACAACTGATCTACCGTGTCGACACCAATCTGCTCGAGCATCTCGCGGATATCGTCGTCGGTGTGGGGGATAAAGGGCATAATGTCCGCTTTCTCGTCCGGGCGCTGTTATCAAGCCGCATAGCGCGACCAAGTGTTAACTAGCCGCGCTAGTGGGCCTCGCTATTCACGAGCGCATGATAGGCATCGGCGTCGAGCAGGTTGTCCAATTCGGCGGGATTGTCCGGTTTTATCTTAATTAGCCACGTGGCGTAAGGTGTTTGATTAATTTTTTCCGGGGCATTTTCCACTTCGTCGTTGATGGCGACGACGGTACCACTTACCGGTGCGTACAGGTCAGAGGCTGATTTTACCGATTCCACCACGCCGCACTCCTCACCAGCGGTTAATTGGCGGCCGGTGGCAGGGGATTCCACGAATACCATGTCGCCCAGCATTTCTTGAGCATGATCGGTGATGCCGATGGTAACGCTGCCATCTGCTTCCAGTTTTGCCCATTCATGAGTCTTGTTGTATTTCCTGTCGGTTGGGATCGTCATGATTTTCTCCTGTTAGCTATTTTTCCATGACATAACTTAATTTGAGAATAGCACGGAGTTTTTAGCATAAATTGCTGTGTGATTTAGTGTTCACGGTAGCATGGTTGGCCGTGGCGTACGAACGGGTAGCGTACCACTTTTGTGATATGGTGTTTATCACGTATGGTTACAGTAACGGTATCGCCGGGCACGACGCTCAGCGGCACGCGTGCTAGGCCAATTGCGTGACCGAGGGAGGGAGAAAAGCCACCACTGGTGATTTCTCCCCCTTCGCCGTGGGCGGTGATGATGGGTTGGTGGCTTCGCAGAATACCTTTGCCGAGTAACAGCAACCCCACCATGTGCCGTGTCGGTGGCTGGGATTGTAGCGCTGCTTTGCCGATGAAGTCGCGTGGACTAGCCAAGTCAACCGTCCATGCAAGACCGGCTTCCAGTGGGGACGTTTTTTCGTCCATGTCTTGCCCATAGAGATTCATGCCCGCCTCCAGGCGCAGCGTGTCGCGGGCACCTAGACCAACGGGCGCGACACCAGTCGCTTGTAGTGTTGCCCACAACGCCGCCGCCTGTTCACCGGGCAAGATGATTTCAAAACCGTCCTCGCCCGTGTAGCCGGTGCGGGCAACAAAGTACGGTGGATAGATCGTGGCTTGGAATGCACGCAGTCCTTCGGTTGCCGTCTGAGCGCCGGGAATTGATTGCCATACGCTAGCGCGGGCGACTGGTCCTTGCACCGCGATCATGGCGAGGTCTGGACGCGGGCGGATATCTACGGGTAGCGCGAGGAGATCCCGGTGGCGGCCGATCCAAGCAATGTCTTTGTCGGCGGTGGCGGCGTTGACCACAAGGCGGAACCAGTCCTCCGCCATGAAGTAAATAATCAGGTCGTCGACAACTCCACCGCACTCGTTTAGTAGGCAGGAATATAGTGCGTCACCTGGTCGCTTGAGTTTGTCGACATTGTTTGCTGCTAACTGGCGTAAAAAGTCGCGTGTTTTCCGGCCGTGGAGATCAACAATTTGCATGTGAGAAACATCGAACATGCCGGCGGCGCGGCGTACCTGGTGGTGCTCTTCAATTTGCGAGCCATAGTGGATCGGCATCATCCAGCCGGCAAAGTCCACTATTTTTGCGTCCATTTGGCGGTGGTTTTGGTACAGCGGCGTTGTTTTCATCATGGTACTATTTTCCTCGGTTCAAGTGGTCTTCTTCGCCTTCAGTGTCGCGGGCGATCACCTGTTTGAAACCGATATAAACGGTCTCTCCCTTCTGTCCTTAGATACCCGAAATATTTGCGCTGGTGATGTGCGCGCCCCTCCGGTGGAGAAAACACATCATTCTCCAGAGTTGCTCTCTCCAGGAGGTTGGCTTGCCTGAGCGGTTACGGGCAGTTCACTTTCGGCGGCGTGAGTGCACGCTATCCCCCATGAGATCTAGCATGTTTCCGTGTTATGCGTACGTGTTCGCGTTTTGGGCGTGGCGCTGGAACTCGCTAAGGCGGCGTAACTATAACCCGGCGGCGAATGGGTGGCAACTCGCGTGGATAGAACAGCGTCAAGCGATAGCCGGCTGCCTGAAGTCCTGGCGTTTTTTCTAGGTAAAGTGTGATGGCGACATTGGCTGACGGTGTCATCCCCGTGGCGGGGCGGACGGTCTTGGGGAGATAGGTGGTGGGATTAAATATTCGGCGCACAACAACTTTGTCCTGGATGTCGGTTAGGCTGAGTTCGAGAGATGGATAGGCCATGATGTAGGATGCGCGGTTTTTCAACGTTGCGTGAAGAACGAATAATTGTGGCCGAGTTGGGTCGCTTTGCAATTCCGAGGCCTCGATTGACACGCGATTAATCTGCCTCGGTAGTGGAATGGTGCAGCCAATGAACGTGCACAGTTGTTGTAGCACTGGTTTGAACACATGGTGGTCACGCGCCAAGTCGACGCGGTAATCATAGATGGCTTGTCCTGCAAGCAGGAGCGCCAGTAGTACCGTGCCGATAAGCCATAATCCGCTGTGTTTTCGCTCGCGCTTGGTTGGCAGCGATTCCACTTCATCCAGAGCTTCCACCGGTAGCCATTCGTCACGTGGGACGAATGGCTCTGCCTCTGCCTCTGCCTCTGCTTTTGGTGGTGGCGCGTTCTCTGTGGGTGTGCCTGGTGCCGATTCAAGCGTCGGTGGTATGGTGGCGGCCGAGAGCGGTTTTTGTGGCGGTCCGACCGCTATTTCGGGGAAGGTGCTTGTGGTTGTTAGGCCGGGTTCGGTTGTGGTGCTAGGTTGTGGTTTTTCTTGCGTGGTGACAGGTGGTGCAGGGTTTGTTGCGATGGCATCAGGTTCAGCTAGCGTGGTTATGTGTGGTGAATGGGTGTTAGGCGTAGGATCCAAGTGGACCTGGGCATTGAAGATGTGGTGGCAGAGGCCACAGCGCACCTCGCCCTGATGGGCGTTTAATTGCTCAGGCGTGACCCGGAAAGTCGTTTGGCAATGAGGGCACGTGGTTGTCAGCATAGCGAGCTAGCGGCGCACGCCCGCTAGGCAGACCCAACCTTCCGCTGTTTGATATTGTGCGATAGTAAACCAGGGGTGGTAGGTGGCCATGACGGCTTCTGCCTGGTCGGTGAGAATTCCCGATAGCACGATGTGCCCTCCTTGCCTGACGGCGGTGGCTAGGGCCGGGGCCAACATCGTCAACGGGGCGGATAAAATGTTGGCAAGGAGAATATCGGCTGGTACCGAGGGTGCATCGTCAGGAAGAAAAAAAGTAGCATCAACCTGATTACTTGTTGCGTTTTGGCGACTAGCGAGCACCGCTTGGGGGTCGATGTCGATGCCGGTAATCTGGCCCGCTCCCAGCTTCGCCGCTGCAATGGCGAGAATGCCGGAGCCGCAACCGTAGTCCAGCACGGTTTCTTGACCTGAGAGATGGGTGTCCAGCCATTGTAGGCATAAACGTGTCGTCGGATGGCTGCCGGTGCCGAAGGCGACGCCGGGATCGAGAATCAAGTTAATTGCCTCGGCATCGGGTGGCGTGTGCCAGGTCGGAACAATCCACAATCGTGGCGAAATGCGGATCGGGTCAAACTGCGATTGGGTGAGGCGCACCCAATCTAAGTCTTCCAGAGGCTTCACTGAGTACGATGCAGTGAGATCTAAAACGGTTTCGTGACCAGCAGCCACGATAATTTGCGCAATATCGATGTCTGCCGGGAACAGAGCGCTAACAAGGCTATGTTGCCAAGCGAGTGGAGCGGGAGTTCCCGGCTCTCCGTAGATAGGTTGCTCGCTATCAGTGCCGGCGGCGGCGTCTTCGATGCTTGTGGATAGCGCACCCAACTCCAACAAAATATCGCTTAGCGCATCAGCGGTGGGTTCATCAGTATAAATTTTTAGTGATTGCCATGCCATAGCCGTTCCCCAGTACTATGTTTGTTTGCGTGCCGCCAATTTATGCTCTAGATAATGGATGTCGGTGCAACCTGCCTGATAGGCGGTGTCGGTCAGCAAGTCTTGGTGCAAGGGAATATTGGTTTGTATTCCTTCGATCACCATCTCCGAGAGGGCGATCCGCATACGAGCTATGGCCTGAACACGGTTCCGGCCATAGGCAATGACTTTGCCGATCATCGAATCGTAGTGGGAGGGCACGACATAGTTTTGATAGATGTGCGAATCAACCCGGATGCCGGGTCCACCGGGCACATGATAGAGTGTAATCTGGCCAGGAGAAGGGATGAGCGTATAAGCGCCTTCCGCATTGATGCGGCATTCAATGGCATGTCCCTGCAAAGAGACGTCTTGCTGCGTGAAGCCCAGCGCTTCCCCTGCGGCCACACGAATTTGCGCTTGTACCAGATCAATACCGGTAATCATTTCAGTGACCGGGTGTTCGACCTGGATGCGGGTATTCATTTCGATAAAATAAAATTGACCGTTTTCGTATAAAAACTCGAAGGTGCCTGCGCCGCGGTAGCCCATGTCTCTGCAAGCGGTTGCGCAGCGTTCGCCGATTTGATCGCGTAGTGCGGGGTCGAGTCCAGGCGCGGGCGCCTCCTCGAGGATTTTCTGGTGGCGGCGCTGCATAGAGCAGTCCCGTTCACCCAGATGTACCGCGTTACCTTGTTCATCGGCGAGTATCTGGATTTCGATGTGCCGTGGATGCTCTAGAAATTTTTCCATGTAAACCATGGGATTGCCGAATGCGGCTTGTGCTTCAGCGCGGGTCATTGCAACGGCATTAAGCAGAGTGCTTTCCGTATGAACAGCCCGCATGCCTCGGCCGCCACCACCGCCTGCCGCTTTGATGATAACCGGGTAACCAATCGCTTGCGCAATACGCAGGATTTCGTTGTTTTCTTCCGGTAGTGCGCCTTCCGATCCAGGAACGCATGGAACCCCAGCCTTAATCATAACTGCTTTGGCGCTAATTTTATCTCCCATTAGACGAATGCTGTCCGGCCGCGGGCCAATAAAGACGAAGCCGCTATTTTCCACACGCTCAGCGAAATCGGCGTTTTCCGACAGAAAGCCGTAGCCAGGGTGGATTGCCTCGGCATCAGTGACTTCGGCGGCGCTGATGATGGCAGGGACGTTCAGATAACTAAGTGCCGACGGTGGTGGGCCGATACATACCGATTCGTCGGCAAGTTTGACATATTTCGCGTCAGCGTCTGCCTGGGAATGGACTGCGACCGTTTTGATGCCCATTTCGCGGCAGGCTCGCTGGATGCGAAGAGCGATTTCCCCGCGGTTAGCAATCAGGATTTTTTCAAACATAGTCTAGGCTCCGACTGGCACGTCGTGTGATGTGCCAGGTATTGCGGCCAATGGTCCCATAATGTGCGCCACCGAGACGTGCGATTTTCTTAACGACGTCAAGGCCAAAGCGGCGGCCTACCGCTTTATTGTCTCGGTGGTGCATTCTGGTGATGATCAACTGCTCGCCTGCTGTACAGTGAGCTAACCGTATCATTCAATAATAAATAAAGGTTCCCCGTACTCAACTGGCTGCCCATTTTCCACGAGGATGGTTTTGATGACGCCGCTGTGATCAGCCTCGATTTCGTTAAGCAGCTTCATCGCTTCGATAATACACACTGTGTCTCCCGAGTTAACCATGCTTCCTATTTCGACGAATGGTTTGGCTCCGGGAGAGGAAGCGCGGTAGAACGTGCCGACCATGGGAGATTTCACAACGTGGCCATCGACAGCTTCTACCTTTTCTGCAACTGGTGTGCTGGTAGTGGTTATCGCTGGCGCTGAATGGGCGGCAGGTGGCAACACACCGACGGCACTAGCATTACTAATGCTGACTTTTTCTTCTCCTTCGGTTAGTTCAAGTGCGGTGATGCCGGATTCTTTGACCAGGTCAATCAGCTTTTTCAGTTTTCTTAGATCCATTAGGTCAACCTTTGATCGATTGGATAGCGTAACTTAGCGCCATTTCATAGCCTTTGGCACCTAGGCCACTGATGACGCCTACTGCCAAGGCAGAAAAATATGAATTATGACGAAAGGGTTCTCGCGCATAAATATTAGACAGATGCACTTCAAGGAAAGGGATCGCCACGGCGGCGAGAGCGTCGCGTAGCGCAATACTGGTATGCGTATACGCTGCCGGGTTAATGACAATAAATCCTACTTGATTATTCGCGGCTTGGTGAATGGCAGCGATTAGCTCAGCCTCGGCATTGCTTTGAATGCAGTCCAGCGTGACCGCTGCTTGGCGGGCGAATTGCGTCAGTCGCTGATTGATCGTGTCCAGTGTTTCTGTGCCATAGTGGCCTGGCTCTCGCTGACCCAACAAATTCAAGTTAGGACCATGTAAGACCAAAATATGTGGTGCATGGTGTTCACTAGTCATGGCCGCAATTTTGCCGCAATTTTGCCGCAATTGTCCAGCTTTTCGCCGCTTTTCGCCGCAAGTGTGTTGGCTGAGGTGATGCGGTAGTTAGCCCAACTATTTAATAAGCCCTCTCGTTTTTCACTAAAAGATGATTTTAGCATTACTGTGCGACCCTCGCGGAGCGCGCGTTTTTCGTGCCTCCCGGGTGTCGGCGATGGCCACTATAAGAATATGTGTTGTGTTGGTGGAGAGCATGCGTGACTCCGGTCGGTGCTTGGATCGCCCTGCACTCTGGCATGGGCGATCCAATTACTGTTCGCAAAGTCTCCTAAAAACAGGTTGTCTTCCCCTGGGCCGACCGTTGTTCACAGTATTTATACCGACGGCGCGCATCGCGCTTAGCGCAAAATCTGGTTGAGTCGCGCCAGGAACTTTTCAGGAGGTACGTAACCGATTACTCGCGTGTCTTTGTTCAATTCGTTTCCCTGGCGGTCAAAAAAGATAATGCCGGGCGGGCCGAACAATCCAAATTTCTTGAGCAGTGCTTTATCGGCTGGTGTCGTGTTGGTGATATCCGCCTGTAGCAGAACCACATCGCTCAACCGTTGTTGTACCTGTGGATCACTAAAGGTAAAACGATCCAACTCCTTGCAAGATACGCACCAAGCGGCGTAGAAATCAAACATGACATAGTGGCCGCGGGCAGCTTTTATTTTTTGCTCCAGATCAGCGACGCTGGTCACTTTCTGAAATTTGAGGTGCGTGGGCGCGGTGGCCGTCGCGGTGCCGCGCAATCCCGCCAGTGGCTGGAAAATATCTCGGCTGCCGCCCAGTACGCCGAGAAATAATGCGGCACCACCGATCAAGGCGATAACACCTATTCCTTTCCAGAATCGGTTAAAGCCACTGCTGTTTGCCGGCAGTGGGTCGATGGCGCGGAGATAGATTGACGAGATAATCAGCAGCGTTGCCCACAGCGACATATTCACCCAGTCTGAAATTAGCGGTGAAATCAGCCAGATGGCAACGGCCAATAACAATACGCCGAAGAAGCCTTTGACCGCGTTCATCCAGTCACCAGCACGGGGTAGCAGGGTGCCGGCAGAGACGCCCACTAGCAACAAGGGCACACCCAAGCCCATCGCCATGGCGAATAGTGCGGAACCACCGAGCCACACGTTATGCGTTTGGCTAATATAGAGCAGGGCGCCAGCCAACGGCGCGGCAACGCAAGGCCCGACGATGATGGCAGACAGAACACCGACGATGAACACGCCGGCGAGTGTGCCACCTTTTCTTTTGTTGCTGGCATTGATGAAACGGTTTTGGATTGCGCGAGGCAATTGCAATTCGTAAAAGCCGAACATGGAAAGAGCCAGCAGCACGAAGAGTGTGGCGAAACTACCGAGCACCCAAGGGTTTTGCAAGGCATTGGATATCAGCATGCCGGATAGGCCGGCGGCGACGCCGGCAATGGCGTAGGTAATTGCCATACCGAGAACGTAGGCGAGAGAGAGCACAAACCCGCGAGTTTTTGTCAGTGTTTTACCCTGGCCAATAATGATGCCTGACAGAATCGGAATCATAGGAAATACACATGGTGTTAGCGAGAGCAACAGCCCGAAGCCAAAGAAACTAGCAACAATTAGCCAAAAATTCAGCCCCTGAAATAAGCGGGCGATAGAGGATGATGCCGGCGCTTCACTATGGTTGCTGAGGCGAGTTGGTGCGGCGGCAGATTGCGCAGTGGCACCTAGAATCAGGTTAAATACTTTTGTTTGTGGTGGGTAACATACGCCTTTCTCGCTGCATCCTTGGTAGCTTGCCGTGAGCGTTAATTTGTCACCTTGGCTAGCATTTTTTAATTGGAGCAATGCTTGGAAAGGATGGTAGTACACCTTGGTTTTTCCCAAGATGGGATCGATCTTCGTTGTGCCGGGGGGTAAAGTGACGTGGTCGATCGACGCCGTGCCTGCACTCTTTAAAGTGAAATGAATTCTGTCGTGATACAGATAATAACCAGCGGCTGGTTTAAACCGTGCCGATAGCGTGTTTTTCCCCGCTTGGACAACCGTTAGTTTAAACGCTTCGTCAGGAGGGAGGAGTTCGTCACTGGAAAGAAAACCTCCAGACGATTGTTCGGCGTTGTCGGTTGATGTTTCTTGCACGGCCGTCGGTGCTACCGCTGGCAGCTTGAGCTGTGCCTGTTGGGTTTGCGGTGGGTAGCAAACACCGGTGGACTCGGAACACCCCTGGGAGACTGCGGTCAGGGTAATGGTGCGGATCGATGGGTTGGTGCGGACCAGCGGTAGCTGGATGGTAACTGGCTGATTGAAGATAGCGACTTTGCCGAACGTGATGTCGTCTTTTTTCTGGCCGGCAGGTAGTTGGATAGGGCCTAGCGTCACGCCAGCGGGTTGGACGCTGAATTTGAATTTAGCGCGATATAGGTAATATCCTTTAGTAATTTGGTAATGGACTGCCACGGTGGTGGCGTTGATCACTTTTGCTGAAAAGCGATAGGCTTGCGCTGGGCTGAGCGGTTCGCTACTCGCGGCGTGGCCGAGAAGAGGGAACAAGCATAGCAAGCTGAAAATAAAACGTAACATATCCGGGGGACCTCCTGGGGTGAGTCTGTTGTTGTGCAGGGATTAAGTCGGTTGGCGTGTTTCCTGTGCCATCCACTCGAGATAAGCGGGTAGCCCCTTCACGATAGAGACCGCAATGATTTCAGGAAGTTCATAGGGATGATGATGACAGATCACGGTTTCCACCTTGTGATAATGACATTTCAGTGTTTTAATCAATAGCGGGGTTTCCTGCGTGGTTTCAATAACGCCCTGCCAACGATAGACCGAGGTGCTAGCTGGCAAAATGGTTACGCAGGCCGCCAACCGCTGGTCAACTAACGTGCGCGCTAGGTGCGCAGCGCTTTCTTTATCCGGTAGGATCGTAATAATCGCGATCGCCTCTTCATGGTGGCTGTATTCCATGCGTTCAATCCTTTTTTTATCCATCCTGCTAGGCTTCCCCGCCATTGAAATTTATACCACAATTTGGCTGGCAGGGAGAATCGGGTGGGGGTGGCTGCTACTCTGGTTTCTTGTGACAGCGGTGGCCGGTGGCCTGTTGGTTCGTAACGAAAGCACTTCTTTTTCTATACGTTTTTTCTCCGCTATGCGGGGCGGTGATATTATCGGCAGCTTACTAGACAGCGGGCGGCGATTACTAGCGGGGATTTTGTTGATATTTCCCGGTGTTATTAGCGATGTTATTGCCTTGCTGCTGCTGATTTCGCGTCGCCCGCCGACCGGCGGAGAAACGGTCGTGCGCGACAACGGCGTGATTGAAGGGGAGTTTCGCCGCGAAGACTAGTCCTGGTGGCATATTCTTGTTGCGTATATAGATGGCGCATGGGTTATCGCTCCGGCGTATTGCATTCGTGAGTATGGATATCTGGGCGCGCGAGCTGTGCAGGATCGACAAAGGAAAAAATACGTCGGTCGATAGACGGGAATAACGTGTGGGTAACAGCAAAAGCCTCGGCTTTTTGCGCGTGAGTCGGGCGGATGTGGACAATGGGATGAGATTGCGGTTCACGGATGAGCCGTTCCATCCAGTTTGCGCTGTCCTGGTTTTCCTCGTAAGACATGTCGTTAATTGAGATAAAAAAGTCACTAATGCAGTGGTGGTGCCTGTTGAATTCATCCAGGCTGCTGAATCCCAAATAGTTGAGAAACGCACGGTTGATAAATTCCAGCGTGCCGCCGCTAGTGGCAATCATGAAGGTGCTGTGCATATCCAACATGAATTGCGCGAACGTATGGCTTGCTTCAGTTTCGCGACGTTGGCGCAACTTTTCCCCGCTACGGGTCAGCGTTACCAGGAGCGCATCGGCATTGATTGGTTTGATGACATATTCATCAATACCGATTCCGACTGCGCGGATAAAGTGATCTTGCTCATTGTAGGCGGTTGTGACGATAATTGGTGTCGTTTCGTTAATGTTCTTGATGGCTTGGGCCATTTGCAGGCCATCCATCACTGGCATAAGGATGTCGGTCAAGACCAGGTCAGGGTGATGGCGCTGGTACGCTTCCAGTCCTTCCTGGCCGTTGGCGGCGATAAATAGCGCACCCATCCGCCGCCGCAAATACTGCGCTAACTGCGTGCGAATGTCATCGTTATCTTCTACGTATAATAAGGATAGTGTTTTGAGTTGTGCGGCGTTTGTCTTCATGCGCGCGGGCGGTTCAGTCATTTCTGCTTTTCGCTAAGAAGTGTTTGGGGGCAATGGATGGTGGCTAACGAGAGATCGTCATGAGCGGCACCGCCATCTAGATGCTGCTTTACTAACATAACTGCGGTCGCGAAGAAGTCTTTTTGTCCCCTCATGGCTGCCGTGAGTCCTTCCATGGTTATTTGCGTGCCATTGCTGTTTTCCGCCTCGACCAACCCATCGGAGCAAACCAGCAAATCACCAGCGGAAGGCCACTGATAAATTTCGGTATGTGGCTCGAAGGCTTCCGGGCCGAGAATGCCAAGCGGCGCGTAGCGAGAAGTAAATCGATGCAGAGGTACGCCGCCGCTGTCGAGAAACAGCCCGTCTGGGTTGCCGCCGTTCCACAAGTCTATCGTACGGTTGACGTTGCATATGCGCATCAAGGTCGCGGCGACAAAGCGATCGGGAGGGCTTTGCTGTTTTACCCGAGTATTCATTTCCTCGACGATGCGGGAAACAGTGAAACCCTTCTCTACCATACGGTAGAAAATACGGTTGAGCCATAAGAGGTTAACCGCTGCTGGCAGGCCATGACCGGTGGCATCGGCAAGAAAAATATATAAGCTATCGTCGCCGCTACGCGCCGCGCAAATCAGATCGCCGCTAAAACGTTGTGCGGGGATTTGCCAATAGCGTAGTTGGGTGTCCTGCAGACCTTCTGCCCGCGTCATTCGTTTCATCAGATACAGGGTGATGTGCATCTCTTCTTCGGCGTGGTCGTGATAAGCTTGTAACTTGGCCGCTTGTTCTGCCAGTTCACGATTTTTTTGTTCGATCTCTCGACGTTGAAGCAATGGCCGGGCGCTGTCGGCGAGCGCCGCTAGCAGGACATCGGTGTTCACGGGTTTGAGCACATATTTATCAACACCAATATCGAAAGCCCGTAAAAAATAACCGTGGTCACTATAGGCTGTGGTCACTAGGATCGGTGTTGTGGGCGAGCGTTGTTTGATAGCTTCCGCCATTGCCAGACCATCCATCACGGGCATTTGGATGTCTGTGATAACTAAATCGGGCCGGTGTGCCTCGTATTTTTCCAGGCCTTCTTTGCCGTTGGTGGCGGTAAACAGGTTGCCGGCCCAGCGGGAAAGAAATAGTTCGAGCTGTGGCCGAATATCGTCATCGTCCTCGACATACAGAATGGAAAGCGTGCTGAGCGATTGCCAATTGCTATGGTCAAAAGAGCCATTCATGGTCGCGCCTGATGTAGGATGTGACAGTTTTTTGCCGTCAACTAGTTAAATTAAGTTTGCCTGTGTACTTACGTTATAGTCGGTCTTGTATTTTTCTGCGTGGGAAGACAGCGGCCGCATTTCTAATGCCAGTCGATAGTGTGCAGTTTATCCGCAGACAATAACTGCGTGATTGCTTCCGTTGCGAGAAGACGGTCGAAATGAAATCATTGTCCCGATGGGCAACGGCAAGATGCCAGGTGTTCTTCTATTCTGATTTCACTGCTGTCCTGTTAACTGAAACGTAAAAGGCTTAAATCTCGATGAACTGTTACAATATTAAGTGCGACCAAACGTTGTAATAGAATGAGATTTAAGCCTTGGCTCGTCATAACACTGTATTTTCACAATTACTCAAATTTATCCCCAGACATGAATTTGATGCCCTTGCCAGCCGGCACCATTCGGGTCGTTCTTTCCGCACCGCATCCGGTGGTCGCAGTTCGTGACGATGGCCATGGCACAACTGGCCGTTGGGTCGCTGCCAAGGTGTTGTCCCCGGCCATACTTTCCGTTATTAATAATATGCTGTATTCGCTGGATGCCTTAACGATTGATTTATGCCTGTCGGTTTTCCCGTTGGCTGATTTTCGAACCACGAAAGGTGCTATAAAACTTCATGTTGGACTGAACCGTGCAGGGTACTTGCCAGAGTTTGTGGCCGTAGATGTAGAAACCGGAAAGCGTTATGTGTTTCTGACCAACAACTTCAAGCTATCGGCCAAAACCATTGCCGATATTTACAAAGCAAGATGGCAGGCCGAACTGTTTTTCAAATGGATCGAACAAAACCTGAAGGTCAAATCGTTTGTGGGCACCAGCAAGAATGCGGTCTTGACCCAGATATGGATTGCACTGTGTATTTATTTGCTTCTGGCCTTTCTCAAGGTCCAGTCAAAGTTGCAAAAAAGCACACAGCAGATTCTACGATTATTGCAGC
>VAOX01002434.1_pt1 | contig 23307 bp, 22 predicted proteins | sample 3393891 | NCBI WGS metagenome assembly VAOX01 (sample SAMN08290429, study PRJNA428436) | hydrothermal vent metagenome | isolation source: Deep-sea hydrothermal vent chimney | place: Indian Ocean: Southwest Indian Ridge | depth 2822 m m | reverse complement strand
GAACAACGCATCGATCATGCCAATCTCAGCAAGTCGGTCCCGGTACAGCCACACCGTCTTGGCATCCAAACCAGCATACCGTTTGGCTATGTCAAAAAATCTAAGCTGGCTCAGCATCCTTATAACCCTCTGTCCATCACGTTGATGTGATTTTATCAGCTTTGAACTAGAGAGAGGGTTTTTAGAAATGCCTTAAGGGTGTTTGCGGTGCAAGGCGGCCACTAGTTTCGCCACGACGTGATCCCAGTCACCGCGGTGTTGTTGTCGGAACAATCGCATGGTCGGGTACCAGGGGGTGTCATCGCGATACATTAACCAGCGGAAATCGCTGGCGAACGGCAACAGCGTCCACGTGGTCTTTCCCATGGCACCAGCCAGGTGGGCGACGGCGGTGTCTACCGAAATTACCAAGTCTAGCTGGTCGATGAGTCCGGCGGTGTCCGCAAAGCTGGTCAACTGGCGGGATAAATCAATTAGCCGCATGCCGTGCGGTGGTGTCGCTGTCTGAGCTGCTGCTGGGCCCTTCTGCAAGCTGAAAAATATCGCTCCATCAACCTCCGCTAGCGGAGCGAGTTGCTGTAAGGTACAGGATCGTCGCCGGTCTCCCTTGAATGCTGTGCCACCCGCCCATACTAGCCCAACACGTAGGCAGCTGTCTCTAACATAGGGGGTAATCACTTGTCGCCAGCGATCACAGACGGCGGTTGTAGGGATGAGATAGGGTAATGCGGTCGGAATGGTGGCCAGCGTGGTGTGCAGTAGGCGCGGTAGGCTGATGAGCGGCGACTGAATGTCGAACGGTGGCAGCGACTCGCTATCCACCATGACCTGGCTGACTCCAGGTGCGCCGCGCAGAAGGTCTTTCAGTGGTGGCTGGCAGAGTAGGATGACGCGCCCGCACCGCTGTGCGGCTTCTTCAGCGTAGCGGACGAAGTGCAGGGTGTCACCTAGTCCTTGCTCGGTGTAAAGCAATAGAGTTTTCCCGGGCGCGACCGAGCCATCCCATAGTGGTTGATTAAATTCTTTCCACGTGCCGGCCATGTTTTTCATTTTCCAACGCCATTCATAGGCGTCCCAGCCTTCCGGGTAGCGCCCCATGGACAGTAGGCTGAGGGCGCGTCCCCAGTTGGCATCAGGAGAATCTGGAGCAATGGCGATGGCACGTTCGTAAGCGGCTAACGATTCTTCTTCGCGTCCCAGACAATGGAGTGCATAGGCGAGGTTGATCCAAGCGTCGGCGAAATCTGGCTTGAGCTCGATAGCTTTTTGCGCCCAAGCTAGGGATGTATCCATTTGGTCTAGTTGGTCGTAGAAGGTCGCTAGATTGGAAAAGGCGATATGATCTGTTTCTTGATGGCCCAATGCTGCCATTTGTGTTTCGATGGCTTCTGTAAAGCAGCATTGCGCACTTAGGGCGAGGGCTAGATTAATCTGGCCCTCGGGGTGGCCAGGATTTCTCTCCAGAAGAGCACGGTATAGTGTTTCTGCTTCGTCAGGATGGCCTTCTTCGATTAGAAGATCGCCCAGGTTGAGATAGGAAGATGCTTTGTCAGGATCTATTGTGATAGCGCTGCGGTAGCAAGCTTTCGCTTCGGCTAGGCGCTTGAGTTGCTGGCAGCAGTTTCCCAGGAGAAAGTGGGCATCTGTTGATCGAGGCATGATGCGCATGGCTTCTCGGAAGTGGGGTTCCGCTTCGCGATAGCGTTCTTGCTCGGAGAGCAGACCACCGAGGCCAATGCGCGCTTTGAAGTGCCGTGGTTGCGCTTGGATCAATGCTAGGTAACAGGTCTCGGCCTCGCTGTGGCGCTGTGTTTTCCGGTAAAGGTCGCCGAGTAGGAGTAAGGTGCCTTCGTGGTTTGGTGCCTGTGTTATTACTTGACGGAGATGCGCTTCGGCTTCGGCAAAGCGTTCACTGTTGAATTGATCGTGAGCGAGATTGTAATGCGCTTGGGGAAGGTCGGGGTTGATTTTCAGCGCGCGCAGGTAGCAGGCTTCCGCCGCCTGTGGGTTTCCCCGTTTATCCAATACCGTACCGAGGTCGTTATGGGCTTCAGCGTAATCGGGATCGAGTGCGGCGGCGGCGCGGAAACACGATTCCGCCGCTAGCCAAGTTTCTCTCTCTTGATGGATCGTGCCCAAATCATAGTGAAAAATGGCGATGTTGGGGTTGCTGGCGATTGCTCGCTCGATCAGCTGGATTGCCTCCGTGTGTTGTTGCTGAGCATGGTAGATTGTGCCGAGTAAGTAGAGGGCGTCAAAGTCGTCTGGTTGATGCGAAAGGATCTTCTCGTAGTCGCTGGTCGCGCCGACCAAATCACCGGCCATATGGCGGGCATGTCCTTGACGCATCAATTCGGCCATGCGCTCCGTGGTATTGTCGGCTGCTGATTTTGGCGTGGATGATTCATCATAGCCAGCTTTTTTGAAGAACCATTTCATCATATTTTGCATGAGACGTACCGTCGCTTTGGATGTTTGTTAATATTAACAAAAAGTTTGGCTATTAAGGCGAGGAATGTGATGTTTGATGGAGTGAATTCTGGGCAAGTCGATGATTTCGCAAATACTTTGGCGCATGATTTCGCGAAGAGGTTTCCTCCTGATTTGGAGAATGTACTGGATAAAAAACAGCAAAAGAAGCTGGTAAGCGCAATAAATGTGTTGTACGCGCGGGCCGGAACCTTCAGCCGAGAGCACAGTATGGGTGTCTATAAAAAAGCAAAATTCGGCAATACATTGAAATGGGAGTTAAAGGCGCTGGGCTACAGTGCGGCGTTGATCGACAAAATCACTAGTGATCTGATGATGGCTCTCGCAGCCGACTAGCCGCTTCGCATAATGATCGGCCTATTTAAAGAGAAGTATTCATGAGTACGCCCTACTATAGTCTAATTATTCCCGCGCGCGATGAGGCGGAGGGATTACGTCATTTGTTGCCGAAATTGCCGCAATATCTGCCCGATGATGCGGAAATCCTGGTGGTGAACGATGGCTCGAGTGATGATACCGTTGCTGTTTGTCAGATGCATGGTGTGCGCATCGTGAATCATCCGTCCCCCAGAGGAAACGGCGCGGCGGTGAAGAGCGGCGCGCGGGCGGCAATGGGCAAAGTGCTTATTTTCATGGATGCCGATGGCCAACACAAGCCAGAGGACGTTCTCACGTTGCTGGAAAAATTCAACGAGGGTTTCGATATGGTGGTGGGTGCGCGCGGCACTGGTTCCCACGCTGGGATGCATCGGGCAGTGGCCAATGATTTGTTTAGCCGTCTCGCTACCTGGATGGTGCAGCAGCGGATAGAAGACCTGACCTCTGGGTTTCGCGTGGTGCGGGCCGATCGATTTCGTAAATTCCTTTATTTGTTGCCCAATGGCTTTTCCTACCCGACCACTATCACTATGAGTTTCTTTCGCGCGGGTTTTAACGTCGCGTATGTGCCAATCAATACGCCTCGACGTACAGCCGGCAAAAGCCATATTCGTCCATTGCGTGATGGTGTGCGTTTCTCACTGATTATCATCAAAATTGGCACGTTGTATTCACCACAAAAATTGTTTATACCCATCAGCAGCGGTTTTTTCTGGATTGGGCTCAGCTATTATCTATACACTTATCTGGAGGAAGGGCGTTTTACCAACATGAGCGCCTTATTGTTTATTTCGGCAATTCTGACCTTTCTGATAGGCATCGTGTCCGAGCAAATTTCCGCTCTGCATTACAAGGGCATCGATGACCTGCGTGAAACGCACCAGGACGATTGAATTGCGTGTGCTGATGGCGAGTACGTCTTATCCACTTGATTCGCACGATTGGCGCGGGCGCTTTATTGCCGATATGGCGGCGGCGTTGGGGCAGCGGAGGGATGTGGCGCTGTCTTCGTGGGCTCCGCCGGGGGTGTTGCCGCCGGGCGTGGTGGATGTATTGTCGCCAGGTGATGAGGCATGGTTGGCGAATCTATCTCAATGCGGTGGTATCGCGTGTTTGTTGCGGCAGCGTGTCTTACATGGGAGTTCCGCCGCCTTTGGGTTGCTTCGCCGTTTACGGCGAGTGTACCGTGAAAATCGCACTGATCTTGTCCATGCCAACTGGCTACAGAATGCTTTGCCGTTGTGGGGGACGGCGACGCCTCTGGTGGCGACGGTGTTGGGCAGTGATTACCGTCTGCTCAAATTGCCTGGTATGGCGTTCGCGTTACGTCGGATGCTCGCCCAGCGGCGTGCGATGTTAGCACCTAACGCGGAGTGGATGCGACCGCGGCTAGAGGCGTTGTTCGGTGACGTAGCGCAAATTCGTACCATCCCCTTCGGAGTTAACGCACGTTGGTTCGGTGTGGTGCGGACGCCGAGAGAAAGGCCGCAGCGCTGGCTCGTGGTCGCGCGGGTGACGCGCGCTAAAATTGGCCCATTGTTCGATTGGGGGGCGGATGTGTTCGGTATCGACCATGAGCTGCACCTGTTTGGGCCGATGCAGGAGCCAATGATGATTCCGCCGTGGGTGCATTACCATGGGCCGACTCACCCAGCTGCATTGCGAGAGACGTGGTTCCCTCAAGCCAGTGGATTGATAACGCTCAGTTGCCATGACGAAGGGCAGCCTCAAGTTATGTTGGAGGCAATGGCAGCAGGTCTGCCGGTGATCGCTAGTGATTTGCCGGCGCATCGCGAGATCATCTTGGACGGTAATACCGGCTACCTCGTCGGTAATCGTGATGCTTTTGGCGCGGCGCTGGAACACTTGGCACCCCGGGAGAATAACCGCCTTGCTGGGCAGGCGGCGAGGGAGTTGGTGAGGACTAGTTTCGGTACCTGGGATAACTGCGCCGCTCGTTACGCGACCGCTTATCATGACTTGCTGGACTGCCGAGCATGACGCGCGAAGCGGTGTTGCTGCTGGGTGGTGGTTTTATCGGCATGGCCCTTGCCCGGCGGCTGGCAGCAGCTGGTCGACAGGTCCATGTCATTTCTCGCCACATGGTTATTCCTGCCATTGCCAATGTATCTTTTCATCGGGGTGCACTGGACAATACGGTATTGTTGCGCAAATTATTGCCGGTGTGTGGCACGGTGGTGCATCTTGCTTCGGAAACCACACCGGGACGCTCGGCGCATCGCCCCCTCATGGAAGTGGAAACAATCCGTGCGACTCTCGCATTGCTGGAATGGCTACCGTCGTTTGCGCCTGTTCATTTGATTTTTCTGTCCTCAGGCGGCACGTTATACGGTAATGCCGCTCCGATTCCGGTGGTAGAGGAGACATTACCAGCGCCGCTGTCTTATCATGGGGCAGGGAAAGCGGCAGTGGAGGCGTTTCTTCACGCATTCCGTGCCCCAGAACGACCGGTGACGGTGCTGCGTCTCGCTAATGCCTACGGGCCTGAACAGCCGTTGCGCAGTGGGTTCGGTTTCATCCGCACATTGCTGGAGCATATGCGGACAGGGATGGTGTTGGATATCTGGGGCGATGGCGAGGCGGTGCGGGATTTTGTCTACATAGACGATGTGGCGACAGCCTGCGCATTGTTTGTGGATAGGCCACAAGATAGTAGCGTTTGTAATGTGGGCAGTGGCGACGGCTACTGTATTAACGCGGTGATCAGTTTGGCGACTGAGGTATGTGGCCAGGAACTCAAACTGCGGTACCAGCCCGCGCGCGATGGAGACGTGCGCCAAGTGGTGCTCGATATCTCCCGTCTTCGAGCGATCACGGGATGGGTGCCGCAACTTGAATTGGCAGAAGGCCTTCGACGGACGTGGGCCTGGCTTCAGGGTCAATAGTGAGGCTTGTCGGCGGTATTTGGTGGGTGCTGGATAGGATGCAATACTAACCAGATGGAGCGCCGCGCGATATCACCACTCTGCGATGTACTCCCCGCTGAAATTGCCGTGCGAGATGTTTGTGCGGTGGTGGTAGCTTTTTTTCCGGACGGCGATTTTGAGCAACGTCTTCTGGCAGTGCTGCCCCAAGTAACGGCGCTGGTGGTGGTGGACAATACCCCAGGTGGTGCGTGTGCGCGGCGGCTTCAAGCGCTTGAAGTTGATGGTGTATGTATCCACCTCATCGAGAATCTCGAGAATGTTGGGATTGCCGCGGCCTTGAACCAAGGTGTCGATTATGCTCTTGAGCTGCACTACTCTTGGGTGCTCACGCTTGACCAGGATACGCAGTGTTATCCTGATATGGTAGCAATACTGATGCGAGTATATGCAGTCTGCACACCGAAGCCCGTAGTGGTCGGTGGCAACTATGTCGATCCTCGAAAGGGCGCGCTGACTGTGGGTGCCAGCGCGGAAGGCGCGCACCGGGAAGTGAAAACGGTGATTACTTCTGGCAGTTTGGTGAACGCTCGCCTAGCGTACGAGATGGGTGGCTTTCGCGAGGACTATTTTATTGATCAGGTGGATCATGAATTTTGTTTGCGGGTACGATCCCACGGTGGCCTGGTTGTCATCAGTAGGCAGCCGGTGATGACGCATAGTGTCGGTGGCGCCGGTGGTGTGTGGGTGCCATTTCTTGGTATTCTGCCAGCGCACCCACCGCTTCGCAAGTATTATATCGCTCGCAATAGCGTGGTGATTATTGCCACGTATTGGCGTCGGGAACCAGGCTGGTGTTTGCGCCGCAGTGTACGCTTGGTATTGGGCCTCTGTCTTATGGCAATACTGGAGGAGCAAAAGCTGGCCAAGGTTCGCGCTTTCGCGGCGGGGGTGGTGGACGGTATTTTTAGGCGAATGGGGTCATGTTGGCGGACGTGGCTTCGGTGAATTATGCGAGAATTGATACGCGTATATTTCCACGCATGTTGTTTAGAATGATTCGTGTCGCCATGGCTTATCAATTCTCGATGTTAGCGATAAATAGGGCCATTCTTTGCTGAGAGTCAGATTCTGATTGTAAGCAGGATCGTGTTCGAGTCGTGCTCCCCAACGGGCTTGCATGTAAGCGATTTCTAGCCGGGAGCGCCGTTGTTTTTCCGGTGTGTCTTCATAGCCTCGGGTGGCAGATTCGTGATGATAAAATTCCGCGAATGGCGTCCACAAGTTTCGATAGCCCTTATCTTGCACACGAATGCAGAAGTCAACGTCGTTGAAAGCCACCGGTAAATTGGTTTCGTCCAGGCCACCAACTTCTTGGTAAATATTCTTCCGGATAACTAGGCAGGCACCTGTAACCGCGGAAAGATTTTGGACAAGCTCTGCGCGATTCATGTAGCCTGGTATGCCGCGTGCCTGGCCGGAATAAAGGTGGCCAGCAATGCCATCTAAGCCGAGAAGAACACCGGCATGTTGGATGGTTTCGTCAGGATAGTAAAGCATTGCTCCTACGGCACCAATTTCAGGCCTGGAGGCTTGGGAAACCATCTCATCAAGCCATTCCTCTGAAATTACCTCGATATCATTATTCATCAGGCAGATAAAAGTGCCATTTGCTTGGTTTACCGCATTATTATTGATTGTGGAATAATTAAACTTAGCATCGAATTTTAGTATCCTGGCGCGTTTTTCTTGTGCTAGCTGCTTTAGGTAAGCCAGTGTGGCGCTATCAGTGGATTGATTGTCGACGATAATGACTTCAAAATTGGAGTAACTGGTTTTTGTAAAAATACTGTCAACGCATCGTTGTAGAAGGTTAATTCCGTCACGAGTTGGGATGATGATGGAAACGAGTGGTGTCGGTGTGGGGATCTCATAGCGTATTCTGAAATGTTTGCCTGATACGGTAAGAACGCTCGCTGATTTATGTGTTCGTGCGAGATGGGCGTTCAGCACTTTTTCTCCGGCAATAGTCGCGTAGTTACTTTCGTTGCTTTTTAATACGTCAGATCCCGGAGTACTACGTCGGTGATAGAGAACGGATGAGATGTGCTTGATATGGGAGGAAGGAATAATCTCTATTACCCGAAGGGCTAAGTCCCAGCTATGGGCGCCTTCATACTCGCTCCTGAAACCTCCCAGCTTTCGGATTAGCGTTGTGCGATAGACGCTTAGATGACAAATCACATTTTTTGTTGTTAGCAGATCTGGATTACAATCAGGCTTGAAATCGGGGTCGTGGCGCTTGTTTTTTTCGTCAACTGTGTCCTCGTCACTGTAAATGAGATCAAGTTTAGGATGCGTGTTAATCGCTAGCGCCACCATGTAGAGCGCTTTCTCAGCGAGGGTGTCACCGTGATCAATGAAAGCAGCAAATTCTCCTGTGGCTTGTTGGAGCGCATGATTTGATGCGGCCGATATGAGATTATGGTGTGGGCAACGTATTATTTTGACGCGCGTATCTAGCTGTTGATATTCATCGAGGAGGGACTGGATGCGCTTATCTGATAAGGTATTGTTGGCAATGCAGAGTTCCCAGTGGGGATATCGTTGATTGCGAACCGATTCAATCGTTTGTCGTAGCCGCCATTCTGTCGCATTGTCGGTTGGCATTAAGAGTGATATGTGAGGGTGCTGCTGCAGGCTGGTGATATGTGAGGTAATTGCCTGCCTGTCGTTCTCGGTGAGCGTGTCATGCCGTTTTACCCAACTGGAATAATTAGTAGAAGAAAAAGTAAATGCTGTTAAGCGGCACCATATACCGCGAAAACCAGCGCGTTTCCACAATAGGTACGCTTTGCCTATCAATTCTCTAGGGCTTCTTTGTTGTATTAGTGGCAGCAATGCCGCCAGCGGAAGACGTATTTTGTCTCGCCATTTGAGTGACAAATAGTTACTCATAACTTAGTGCATTTATTCGGGTGCGTTTTATGGAGACGATTCCAGATTAAGCGTAAGGGGCGAGTAATGCGCCATGAGACCGTGGACTTGATGCGCGCTACCTCGTCGGCGAGCAGTGCGTTCCGATCGGACATCCTGGCAAGCTCTAACTTTAAATGATCCTGTGTTCGTAAGAGGTCTTGTATCTGCGTGCTCCAAGGCGCTATGCGCTGGGAAAAATCATCAGTGCGGCGATACAAGGCATCCCAAGGGGATAAAGACGCGTCTTGATTCAGGCAACTGAAAGCTTGATAGGTTTCCTCCGCGAGAGCATGAAGCGGTGTTTCTAGCGATGCGCGGCGGTCGGTGGCCGAAAAATGACGTAACGCGGGAGATAGAAATGCAGTGATATGTTCATTCGTTGCTGGCGTATCCACTGGAAGATCAATATCGAGGATGGCGTTGAGTGGAGAAAGCGCGGTGTGCCAGTCAGCAAGCAGTGCTTCGTAACTGACAACGGCGCGCGGATAGTCGCGGGAGGCGCGCTCCGCTTCCAGCATGTAGATAAGCCACAGAAGGTAAGCGCGTGCCTCGGGCATGTCATTGCGGCGAGCAAGGGAGCGGGCGACCTCAGCGGGGTGGCGTAATGCGAAAATAAAGACCGGCGTTGTTTGCGTCTCGCGGAGGGCTTCCAGCCATAAGGGCAGTAAGCGGCATAAACGGGGGTCTTTCAGTCCCCATAAGACACTACTGGAGAACGTTCGATGTAAGAATGACGTCATCTCTTCCCGGTATCCGGCAATCGTCGGGGATGAGCTCCATTTCGCCGGGAGCCGACGCTCATCCTGCCAGGTGCGCTCCAAGGCCGCGAGCAGCTGTTCATTCAACGCTGCGGCGTCACTATGTTCCCAATGGCCCCTGGCGTTAAATTCTGGGTGAGCCGGCATCAAATTTGTTCCCAGCGTCACTCCCAGCAACCCCAGGCATCCTGTCAACGCAGAAGTGCCACTCCGGTGCATACCAAGGACAATGATTGCTTTTTTGGCTTGGGTCATGACCTGATGTGCGTCGATTCAGTCTTTATCTGGTTATGCAGTGGACGTAAGGCGTTACGCAACCGACGGTTGGTTTGCGTTAGCCATCTTGTTTTCAGCCAGTATCCAATTTTTTCCATTGATTGAAAATCGCGCTGCTTATTGATTTGGTCGCTCGCCAGATAATGGAAAATGCGTATGTCACTGAAATCTTGTGGGTACGCAGACTTGAATCCGTTGATATTGGGATAATTATAGCGGGCCGCCAAAGGGATGATAGGTATCTCCAGACGACATAATGCCAGTGTGAGGGCTAATTGGCACTTGTAGACCGTCGTCAGTGTTTTATCTACCTGGGCCATTGTTTCATCGATGATGGCACCGATTTTTCTCATCTGCTCGGCTGGTGCGATGAGAAATCCGAGGTTGAAATAAGGCGGGCAAAAGCGGTAAGCGGGGTCGTTGAACATGACATTCCATCCGGTATGCTCGAAACGATAGTCGTTTTCGGTTAAAGGCGTCGGGTTGAACAGCTGTTGCCACCATTGCTTGTTCGCTATGGTTTGGTGAGGATTTTGCTGATTGTGCACCATAAAAGGAGAGACGTGGGCGATGAACCCACCGAAGCATTTTTCCTGAACTATTCGGCGTACCAGGTCGTCGAATGGTCGCATCACGATCGTATCAGCGTCCAGCATCAATACCAGATCAGACTCGAAATTATAACTAAATCGCTCGATCGCCGTAGCGTAATAGATTTTCTCGCGATAGCGGTCGCGCGCCAGCCATATCCACTTAATCGGATAGCCTATAGACCATGGCTGCGCCGCATATAGGTCGAATGGTTCGCAATCTTCGCCGACCGTGACGATGATTGGTGTCGTGGATAGCGCACCGCCATTAGCGCGAAGAGAGGCGGCGAGGAATCGGATCATGGTAAAAAAGTGATCGGTCGGGCTAATGGGGACATGGATTTCCAGGCTGGGCAAGGGTACGTTGCTATCGGAAGATCGGCCAGCGAATCTGGCTAAGAGAGTTTGCCAGGAGAAATAGTGCTTAGTCATTGATCGGTTTTTCCATGTCCAGACTGTTTAATAAAATATTAATGGCTGATTTGTTTTCTTCCGTTGTCATATCAGAATAGATGGGTAGGCATACCATGTGATTCGCTAATTGCTCTGCGTGGGGCAGCCGCGCGTCGCCAGCGAAGCAGGCTTGCGTGTGTAGTGCTGGATAGTAGTAACGTTTGATTTCTAGCCCCTGTTTTTTGCATTTCGTTACGATCTGAGCACTCGATAGCGCGGTGTCCAATGGGTCAAGGAGTACCGGAAAAGATTGCCATGGCGGCGCGCCCAACGCATTGGGATAGCTTAGCGCAAGACGTTGAGCTAGTTGGGTGGTGTAATGACGGGCGATTTGGGTGCGATGGGCGATGAAGTTATCAATATTATCGAGCAGCGCGAGTCCTATGGCGGCGCTGAATTCGCTCAATTTGCCATTGATACCGCGTCTGGCAATAGCGCCATTCTCTATGCCGAAATTAATCGTCGTGCGAATTTTCTTAGAACAGTGTCCTGATGGGGCAAAAATTACACCGCCTTCGCCAATGCCGAATACTTTGGTGGCATGCAGGGAGAAAACCTCCAGAAGTCCCTGGCTACCCGCGTAAGAACTTTGTGGCAGGTGTCCCCCCAGCGCGGCGGCGGCGTCTACGATGAGCGGGACATTATGGGCGGTTGCGATGCGTTCAATCGGTGTTAAGTCTTGGCAAAAACCAAAGGCGCGAACGTGAATAATTGCTTGAATGGCTGGGTTCGTGAGGTTATTGGTTAAGCTCTGCGTATCAAGTTCCCATGTTGCCAAATTAACATCGCAAAAGACAGGTGTGCAGCCTGCGGCGAGGACGGCTTGGGCCGTGGCCGGGAAGGTAAAGGCAGGGATGACCACTGGGCCACTAATGTCCAATGCTAGCAGCGCGGCGGTAATGCCGCTAGTTCCGCTTGAAACGAGAATCGCTTCCCGCTGTGGCGACGCGTATTTTTGCGTGAGTGCTGCCTCCAGTTGCCTGACGCAGGGGCCACCGTTACTGAAGTAACGCGTCGCATAGCTGGTACGCAGAAAAGGTAGCCACGCCTCGGGGGATGGAAGGGTGGGGCGGATAAACGGAATCACAGGAAATTAGCGCTCCGGTAAGCGATAGGAAGGCGTTGGCACGCCCCAACGCTGATAAAGTTCTTGCTCAGCGTTGAGTACAGTGTCCCTGGGACGTGGTTTGACACGTCTGGCCGGTGCGCCGACATAAACGCCCCATGGCGCTAAATCCTTGGTAACAATGCTGCCGGCACCAACGGCAGCACCTTCACCAATAATAACGTCGGGGAAAATAACCGTGTTCGCACCGATGATGGCATGTGATTCGATGATGATTCGGCCACGGTGAACAGAGCGGAATTCTGGTGGAATGCACGGGTTGGTCAGTCCACCACCCAGAAAATCATCTGTTCCCGTGATAATTCTAACGCCGCTGGAAAGGCCGCAGAAATCTGCCAGAATACATTCGCCTCCTCCGGTAATGGAAGTGTGAGTGGCGATATGAACATAGTTGCCGATAATTAGTTTGCGCTGAGCGCCGATAAAAACGAAGTCGTCAATAATGATCCGATCGCCCCATGTGATCGTTTCCGGTGCGATGATTTTGGCCCAAGGCCAAATCTTAACATTTGTCGAAGTCATGATTGATCTCCCTCACGCGATACCATTCGGATGGTGCCATTCGATGGTCGATTCAGGATCAAATATGCCAGGGCGGTTTCCATCGCTGACCACTTGAAACGCGATGAGGTCCAACCGAACGTCGTAGGGAACATATCCTTCTTCGCCAAGGGTTTGGCATCCAACGGAAAGTAAGTAATTACCTGGGTTTAGTCGCATGACTTGTCGGAATGTGACCATGAGGCGTTTTCCGTTGTCGAGAGAGCCGACGTCAACGTGTTCCATCAAGGTGGTTGTACCGCAGAGCACCGTGCCTTTCACGTCTTTAATGACGAAGGACACAATGGGGGGTGCGATGTCGTGGTGGGCGCGAATATGGAGCCGAATTATAAAAGTGGTGTTACGCATGAAGACTTGGCTTGGTGTTTCATTTTCCGTGAAAAGTCCCGCTTCAAGTATTTCCGCTTTTCCTGAGCCATAACGATTTTCCGCCGGATTGAGTTCAAAGGTGTGCGACCATTCCAATATTGCTTGCGCAGGTGTGGGGAGAGGCGTCCTAGGTGAATCCGCCTCTCTAATTGCAATTCTACGGCGATATTGGTCGACGACTTCCTTGGGGGAACCTTGCCCGATTAACATGCCATGATCGAGCATAAATGCCGTATCACAATGGGAGGTGATGAGATCAAGACTATGGGTAACAAGTAAAATCGTAATGCCATGCGCCTTGAATTCCCGAAATTTGGCGAAACATTTTGCTTGGAACAGCGCATCGCCAACCGACAAGGCTTCATCGACGATGAGTATGTCAGGTGACATGGCGATAGCCACTGCGAATGCCAAGCGCACGAACATACCACTAGAATACGTCTTGACTGGTTGGTCAAGAAAATCGCCAATATCAGCAAAAGCGGTAATTTCTGGCAGGCGGTTGTCTGCCTCTCTGCGGCTAATATTCATAATTGCGGCTTGCATATAAATATTTTCACGTCCGCTGAATTCTGGATGAAAACCGGCACCCAATTCGAGTAAGGCGGCGATGCGTCCATCGACTCGCACTTCACCAGTAGTTGGTTTCAGAATACCGCAGACCAATTGTAGCAAGGTACTTTTTCCCGATCCGTTCCGGCCGATAATGCCGACTGTTTCCCCACGGCGGATATCAAGATGGATGTCATTGATGGCGGTAAATTCTCGGTAATGCTTTTTTCCGCCAAGAGATAGCATCTGCCGGATGCGGTCCAAGGGGTGATCGTAAATCCGGTAACGCTTGCTCAGATTGTGGATGGATATCACTGTTTCAGAGGACATCAGCGAATTCTTCCTGGCTACGCCTGAAGAAGGCATAGCCGCCAAGTGCGGTAGCACTACCGACCGCAAGGACTGCAAGCCATTTTATCCAGTCAGGCTGAACACCCCATAAGGCCACCTGCCGTAATTCCTCAATGACAATTCCTAAGGGATTAATATGGTAAAACCATTGTAATGAGGATGGTACTGCGCTTTGGGGATAAAAAACCGGTGAGAGGAACATCAGTATTTGGACAAAAACCGGCATGACATGGGCGAGGTCGCGGACAAACACCCCCGTCGCGGCGAGCAACCAAGCAACACCGAGAACGAACAGCCAGAGTGGTAACAGGATCGCAGGGATCAGCAGTATCGTAACATGTAGCTTAGCAAATAAGGCGATAAAAATCAGCAATATCAAGAAATTGATGGCGGCGTGTACCGTGCTGGACATTACCAGGACCAGCGGCAGGATTTCCGTGGGGAAGATGACCTTCTTGACATAACTTTGATAGCTGAGGATCAGCCGTGGTGCCGCAGAAGCTGTTTCGGAGAATAAATTGAATACCGCCAGTCCGCAATACATAACAAGCACTAGAGGGACGGTGGCGTGGGCACGTGTATGCCAGCGGGCGCCGAAGATATGCCCAAATACGAAGGTGAACGTGGCGAGAAGCAAGAGCGGATAAAGGAACGACCAACTGATACCTAGGTATGATCCACGATATTTCAGCAATACTTCGCGGCGCGTTAATTGGCCGATCAGATAGCGATGCCGGTAAAAATGTGCGCCTGCACGTAATGGGTTAAGCGAGGTCATGGCCCGGTGTGATGCCTCGTTGTCGCAGAAAATCTAGCACTTTATCCGTACAGATAGACAACCTGTCTTCCCCTGTCTCCACAATCAGCTCAGCCGTTTTTGGTTCCTCGTAAGGGGATGAAATCCCGGTGAAGTCATTGATTTTTCCAGCCCTTGCTTGTCTGTAAAGCCCTTTGGTATCTCGTTGTTCACAGACCTCCAGGGAACAGTGGCAATAGATTTCGATAAAATCTTCCGCGGCAACTAGATGACGCACCCATTCTCGGTCGCGAGCGAAAGGCGAGATGAACGCGGTGAGCGCGATTATCCCAGCCTCGATGAACAGTTTTGCGGTTTCCCCGATGCGGCGAATGTTTTCTTCACGATCGCGAACAGAAAAACTCAAATCACCACATAAGCCGTGGCGCACATTGTCGCCGTCGAAGACAAAGCTACGACAGCCGAGCACATGCAACTGTTCTTCTACTGCGTGGGCCAGTGTGGATTTACCAGAGCCGGACAGACCAGTGAACCAGACAATAGCGCTTCTGTGGCCGTTAAGGTGCTCACGATCGGCACGGCTGACTGTGGCGTGGTGCCAGACAATGTTACGGTTTTGTGGGGATATGCTCATGGTCTATCTAAGGTAACGATATTGGGAAAAACCTCACTATACCGAATGATGATGACACCGCCGAATAAGCTCATTCGTAGCGTAGCGCTTCAACTGGTTTGAGCTGCGCCGCTTTATGCGCCGGATAATAGCCGAAAAAAACACCGATGGCCGTGGCAAATAAAAAAGGCAAGGTGATAGCGCTGATGGTGACCACAACCATCATGCCAGCAATAACGCTGGCTAACCAAGCGCCACCAATTCCCAATGCGACGCCCACTGCGCCACCCGCCAGGCACATGATAATCGCCTCCAAGAGAAATTGTCGGAGGATATCTCTTCGTTTTGCGCCCACTGCCATGCGAATACCGATTTCACGGGTACGTTCGGTGACCGAGACTAGCATTATATTCATAATGCCGATGCCGCCCACTAGTAGAGAAATGGATGCGATCGCGCCGAGCATGAAGGATACCGCCTGAGTGGCTCTGGCGGCGGCTTGTGCCATGGCGGTGAGGTTGCGTACAGAGAAATCTGGCGCAGCACTTTTTTGTAGATGATGGCGTTGGCGCAGTAGATTGGTGATGGTTCGCACAGTTTTGTTCATTAACTTGGCGCTGACACCCTGAACCATAATATAGCGTACGGTTCCGGGAAAGGGGGTGCCGAATAATTTGGTTTGCGCTGTGGTTATGGGTACGTAGGCGATATCATCCTGATTTCTGCCAGCGAGGCTTTGACCTTTGGCGTTGAGGAGGCCAATAACTTGAAACGGATTGTTCATTATGCGGATTCGTTTTCCGATTGGATTAGCTTCGCCGAATAAGTGACGGGCAACGGTTTTTCCCAGGATAACGACGCGGCGGGCTGTGCGTACTTCACTAGTGCCGAACGCGTGGCCGGACGCCAGCGACCAGTTACGGATACGGAAATAGTCGGGGGTGACGCCAGAAATTCGTGTACTCCAATTGCTGTGACCATAAACGAGTTGGGCGGTGCCAGGATAGACCGGGGCAACGCCTTCGACTGAAGCTAGGCGGCCAATCGCCACGGCGTCGGCGGCGGTTAGTGTGGGCGCGTTGCCAGCGCCGGAACGTAAACCACCTGATGTAGTGGTGCCGGGAAGAACAATGAGTAAATGGCTACCTAGCGCGGCAATGGATCGATTGACGGTGTATTCGGCACCTCTGCCGATGGCGAGCATCAGCACGACCGCACCCACTCCGATAATAATGCCGAGCATGGTGAGAGCAGCGCGTAACCGGTTGAGTGCCATGGCGCTCCACGCCTCACTGAGAATGTCTCTGGTTTTCACGGTTCGACCGCGCCATCATAGACAACGCGGCCGTCGACGAAGCGGACCAACCGCTTGGCATGACTGGCGATGTTTGCTTCATGGGTGACCAAAATGAGCGTAATGCCTTGCCGGTTGAGTGTCTCGAAAATTTCCATAATCTCATCACCACTACGGGTGTCCAGATTGCCAGTTGGTTCGTCCGCTAGAATCAGCGTTGGCTGGGTCGACAGGGCGCGAGCGATGGCGACCCGCTGCTGTTGGCCGCCGGATAGTTGGCTAGGAGTTCGTTCAGCGTGTGCGTCTAATCCTAACGAGCTCAGAAGGTCAAGAGCGCGGCGGCGGCGCGCCAGTTTTCCCATGCCGGCGTAAAGTAGCGGTAATGCGACATTGTTGACCGCGGTAACGCGCTTGAGCAGGTTGAATCCCTGAAAAACAAAGCCGATACGCTGGTTGCGAATCTGAGCGAGCGTATCGTCGTCGAGTCTTGTGACTTCGCGGCCCTCGAGATAATAGTTGCCTTGGCTAGGGGTATCGAGGCATCCAAGAATATTAAGAAAGGTGGATTTGCCCGAGCCGGATGGCCCCATGATGGCGACGAATTCTCCTTGTTCGACGGTCAGGCTGATATCGTGCAACACAGCTAGCGGCTGTTCGTCGCCGGTGTCATGATGCTTGTGTAATTGCGCAATTTGAATAAGCGGAGTGAGTGCCATGGCGAGTCAAATAAGAAAACTGCAGGACTTACTTAAAATAATCGTATGCGGAATTTCCTGGACTTCCCCTCGACGTCAGTACTGCCGCCATGTTCCTGTGTGACGAGACGATCACCTTTTTTAATGTTTCCAGAAAGCACTTCAGTGTAACGGTCGCTACGGGCACCGGTTTTGAGCGATATGGGGATGAGTTGACGATTATGTAGGCGGTAGACGATATCGGCTCCTAAGTCTTTCGTCGACTGTATGCGGTCGCCGGGCGATGGTTTGAAGCGTAGCGCGGCATTTGGCACTCGCAAGATATGGAGTTTATGTTCAACAATAATATCGACGTGAGCGGTCATCCCTGGCATTAATCGGCCTTCTACGTTGTTCACCGCGACCACGACGTTATAGGTAACTACGTTTTGTTTGATGGTTGGCTTCAGCCGGATTTGCCGCACCTCGCCGCGGAAGTGCATATTGGGATAAGCGTCTACCGTGAAGCGCACAGCTTGTCCGGCGCGGATTTGGCCGATATCAGCTTCTGCGATGCTGGTATCGATTTGCATGACGCGCAGTGTCTTGGCAATCTGAAACAACGTGGGTGTTTGAAAACTCGCCGCCACGGTTTGCCCAATACTCACATTGCGCGCCACTATTACCCCGGAGATAGGTGAACGGATAACGCTCTCGTTGAGGTGGGTGCGGTCGCGATCTACTTGCGCTTGATTCAACGCGACTTGAGCGCGAGCAGCGGCTAGTGTTTCGTTGGCCTGATCTTTGTCGCTGGCCGAAACGAACCCCTTGGAAAAAAGCTGGTGGCTGCGTCGTACCTTAATTTGCGCTAGAGTGAGATTAGCACGCGCACCCGCGAGGCGAGCCTGGCTTTGGCGTAGTTGTGCGAGAAACAATGCAGGGTTCAGGCGGGCCAGTATTTGGCCTGGCTTCACACGTGCATTGAAATCGGCATATAGTTTGCTGACGGTTCCTGAGACTTGCGTGCCGACATTGACTAGCACCATGGGGTTCAGTGTGCCGTTTGCCGCAACGGTTTGGGTAATGCCGCCAATATCGACCTCTGTGGTTCGATAGCGCGGCGCTTCGTCGACAGTGGTCAGCCGCCACTCGCTATACCCCGCCGCCGCGAGAGCTATGACAACTAGGATCAATATATTGCGGCGCTTATGAGCGAAGGGTGTCATGGTGGGCTGGCAAACATAACAAACAGCAGGATAAGTATCTGGTACGGGCGCGTTCCCAGTGCGCCATTGTAACAGGACAGCCATCGTGCGCAAGGTAGCGCTGTGGCGCCCAGAAGGGCGCCCGCGCCACTTTACTTTTTTACCAGCGGCTCCTAAGTGAGGGTGCCAATACCTGGGTTGCCTTTAACATTTACTAATGTCGGTACGTTGGGTTTGCTCGGTTTGATGACTTTCTTGTCGCGCAAATAGCTGGCAACGACCTCCCAAATCGGTTCGCCCGTGTGGTTAGGCGAAACCGGTGCCCATCCTGCTACTTTGTATTTTTTGTCTGGTGCGACTGGTTTGCCGTTGATCGTCATCTGACTGATCCGTTTGCCTATGGTTTGAGTTGGGTCGCAGGTATAGCCAATACCGCCTACACGAACCATGTCTCCTCCTTGTTGATAATAGGGGTCGGCGTTGAATAGATTGTCGCAGACATCTTCCATGATGGTTTTAATCTGTTTGCCTGTGTAATGATTCACCGTCGTGGCGGGATATGTAATGGCTGTTTGGTCCATCACGCGTTCCATCGTAATGTCGTTACCAGGTAGCAGCGAAGTGCCCCAACGGAATCCTGGCGAGAACGCGGCCTCCGCGTCCTTGACAGTCATTAGAGCATCCAGAATTACTTGATCGAAGGTGCCGTTGAAATTTCCTCGGCGGTACAAGAGTCCTTCAGTGACTGCCAGGCGCTCATTGAGCTTGTCTTCATAAGGGGCGCGGACTCGTTTGATGAGTGCCGCCATGGCTGGATCTGGTTCAAGTAAGTTAGAGAAGACCGGCAATAACCGGTAATGGTAGTCGGCCACTTTGCCATTCTTCACCTCGAAATCTAATACGGCAAGAAACTTACCATTAGATCCGGCGTTGGTAACCAAGGTTTTCCCGCCGGCATTGTTGACAATGGTTGGTGCTGGAACTCCGTCATGAGTATGGCCTCCCATGATTGCGTCGATGCCGGTAACCCGACCTGCCATTTTGACATCCACGTCCATGCCATTGTGGGACAGCACTACCACCACGTGTGCGCCTTTGCGGCGGACTTCGTCGACGACCGATTGTAGATGTCCGTCCTGAATGCCAAATGTCCAATCGGGAATCATGTAACGCGGGTTGGCGATTGGCGTGTAGGGAAATGCCTGACCGATCACGGCGACGGAAACGCCATTGATTTCCTTTAGACTGTATGAAGGAAACACCGGGTCGCCGAAATCGTTAGTTTTGATATTTTGCGCCAGAAATTCAATATGGCCCTTAAGTTCGTTGTTTACTAGTTGCATGACACGTTTTGCGCCGTAAGTGAATTCCCAGTGGCCGGTCATAATGTCGACGCCCAACAATTTGGTGGCATCCACCATGTCCTGCCCCTTGGTCCATAGGGCAGTAGCTGACCCTTGCCAGGTATCGCCGCCGTCCAGCAATAGACTGCCTGGGCGTTGGGCGCGTATTTGTTTTATCAGTGTGGCTAAATGGGAAAAACCGCCGACCTTGCCATAAGTTTTCGCCGCCTCAGCGAAATCTAGGTAGGTGAAGGCGTACGCATCGCGGCTGTTGGGTTGGATGCCGAAATGTCGTAATAGATGCTCACCGACTAAATGTGGCGGCCGCCCTTGGCTTTTGCCCACACCTATATTCATGCTGGGTTCGCGGAAATAAATGGGCATTAATTGCGCGTGGCAGTCGGTAAAATGCAACAGGGAAACATTGCCGAATTTAGGTAGCTGGTATGGCTCGGACGGATTGCTGGCCGCCAGTAGATTGTCACTATCTAGGGCGAAGCCGGAAGCGGTGGCGACGGCAAGCATCTGGAGAAATTCTCGACGATTCATGAGGGTTATTCACTCCACGGTTGATAATAATTCTGTTCAAAAAGCGCGCCCGTTTTTCTTTGTTTCCGGGCGCGTCTATGGTTTTATAGGTATGGCGTTGCTTTGTTAAGGATAATGTTCCGGTGTGTTTTTCCGGGGTATCTTACGGTCGGAAGACGGATGCGTGCATCGGTAGTCCATTGCTGAGATATGATTCGAAGTATTCCAGGTCGTTATAGACCTTGCTACCGATTTTAAACGGCACGGCACGGACCTTCTTGTTACAGCCGACATAACGTTTTTGTAGTGTGAATAAGCGAGTGCCACCACGGAATACTGGCCAGTGGGTTGCCTGGCCGATGACTGGTGAAACAAATTGCGAGCGTAGCCGCTTGCCAGCGTTGTCGACATGACAGGTAGCACAAGCAAAGTTTAATTGGCCACGGCGGCGGTAGAAAAACTCTTTGCCCCGCGTGTAGGCGGCTAGCGCTCCCGGCCCTTTAACCTTAACATTCATCTTCATGCCATCAGACAAGGTGCGTGCATAGCTGACCAGGACCCCCATGGTTTTCATGTTGCTATAGCTAAGCTGCGGCTCCCCGTTTTTTTTCAGGCATTGGTTAATCGCCATTTCAAACGTTACGACTTTGCCCAGTTGGTTATCGAACATCGGGTAGTTTCCTGCTACGTCTTTCCCGCCGTTGGGGAAGCAGCTAGCAAAGGTCTTCCCGTTTTTGAAAGGTTTTTCCCACATTTTTTTGCCTTTTTCAACCGTTGATGTAAAGGGTGGGAAATCCATAATGCTGTTATATTGAGATCTTGCGTCCGGACTGAACACCATAGATCCATACACGTAGTTATTGAGCTTGATATTGGGGTAGCGACTGTTGAAAAAGTGGATCAGCGCCTCCCGGTCTTGTTTCGGACTGGCGAACGCGGCGAGCGGGGCCGCGATCAGCATCGCGCCGATCAGTGCAAGGATCATCCTGTTCATTATGTCCTCCTCCTTCTTTTCTACGGTAAGGGTCAAGCACACCCACCGGGCCGGTGATCACCCGGTGCGCCTGCTGATATCATGACACCGCTAGGATACGGTACCGGTGATACTGTCTCTTTCTCCTTCATTATCAAGCCAATCAATAGTGACTTTGTCGCCAGTTTTCGCTCCGTTCACCTTAAAGCCGAAGAAAGGATTCTTAGAAATTGATTGGTTGCACTCGACAGTCAGTACGGATTTTCCGTTTAGTGTTGCGTTTATATTTGTAATAAAGTGCGCTGGAATCAATTTGCCGGTTTTTCGATTCTTTTGCCGTCCATTGGCCATCGGGTGCGACATCAATACTTTAATATCCGCGTAATCGCCGACAAGGCGAGCCCGCATTCTCATTGGTCCTGGTTTTGCCATTTCCCATTCCTTTAAATCAGGTAAAAAAAGTGGTTATTAATAGCAAGTGTGGCGATGACATCTTGCTTCATGGTGGCGCGGTTAGCCACCGCATCCGCCGATAGTGACCTTGACTTGTTTTTCTGCGAAGTAGTACTTGCCGTTTGCCTTAACATAAGCCTTGACATAGGAAGTTTTTGCCATTTTGACACGGGTGGAAATAAACCCTTCCGCTCCATTAGCGAAAGTGAAAACGGCGGCCAACGGGTTGGGATTGTCGGCAATGACCAGAAAAGCCATTTCCGTGTTGGGAATATGGCTGGTAATCGTTACCGGAACGACTGCGCCATTTTCGGCAATATCAGGCGCGTGAAGCAGAACGTCTTTACTCCGTGACGGCGAGGAGACTCCATAATTGGCGAGTGCGGTCACCGCTTTATCGGCAGTGAATGCGCTTTTGTTCCAGTCAGCGGCGAGTACTTGCGTTGGTTTTAGTAATCCCGCCGCTGCTGCGGCAGCGATGGTGCCGACGGCACCGGCGCTCTTGAGAAATGTTCTGCGTGGGTGGTTCATAGGGAAATCTCCGTCAAATGAAGCAAGTCACAGGGTATAAAGGAAATCGACGACTTTATCGATTTCTCCTTCGGTTAGAATTTTATGTTTACCGAATGGGGGCATGGCCGTATTGGGATTGAACTTCATTTCGTTCCAGACATGGGCGCGCAACACGGCTTTGTCGGGATAGCGTAATTTCATGGCCACCAGTGGCGGCGCGACCGTCCCAGGCATTTGCGCTTTGAGGTTAGGGAACGCATGACACGCCAGACAATTTCCGCGTTTACGGCTGAAGACGATTTGTTTGCCGATTTCTGCTGGGGTTAGTGCCGTGGCGACAATGGCTGGCTTGGTATGTGGCAGTGTTCCCTTGGGAACGGTCACCGTGCCTGCCGCCAAGGCGGAGACGGACAAGCCGACGGCAGTAATTACACTCAATAGAAGAGCGATTGGCTTATTCCTCATAGATATCCTCCATCATCTCTTGGTGGTTGTTGACGTGTTGGGGAATCATCGGGCGGCAGTCTGCTCTATCCCCAACCATCCGCAGCTCTTTTCTATCGGCGCTTGTTTGCAAGCATACTCAAATTTTTCTGCTCTGCGCAAGCTTTTTCCGTGCCTAGGTACTTAATTTTTCTAGGATTAGTAGGAATAGACTAGTGTCGTCGGTTGGGATTGCCGGTGAGGTCTGTGCGCTTGCGCGCAGGGCGTGTTCTACGGTTTTGGATTTGCCGCGCTTTGCGCGCGCAAAGCTTTCATTCGCGCGTCGATTGTGGTGAGTTGGTAGAATGTCCCGCCACCGCTGCTGAGCGCTAGCTGTAGTTGCTCGATGGCGGCGGGCAGGTCATTTAGTTGGGCATAGGCTTCTGCCATGGCTTGGTGGCGCCGTAAATTGTCTCCTAGTTGGGCATAAGCATGGGCTTGAAACGCATATAGACGGTAGTCGTTAGGATGAATGGCCAATTTGGCATTGATTATCTTTAAGGCCGCCGCGCTGTGGCGGCGTTGCAGCAACACCCTAATGTAACCATAGTAAAGTGCGCGATAATCGGGGAAATCTCTGAGTGCCGTCCGGTAGTCGGCAATGGCACTATTCTCGCGGTCTTCGGCTGTTTTCAATTTCGCCGCTAAGGTGTCGATGGCGGGGTTGGCTGGGGTCAGCTTTAGTAATCTGGTGAGCTGGCGG
>VAOX01027600.1_pt1 | contig 23393 bp, 29 predicted proteins | sample 3393891 | NCBI WGS metagenome assembly VAOX01 (sample SAMN08290429, study PRJNA428436) | hydrothermal vent metagenome | isolation source: Deep-sea hydrothermal vent chimney | place: Indian Ocean: Southwest Indian Ridge | depth 2822 m m | reverse complement strand
TCTGGATGATTGACGACGAACTCTATATCTTGGCGGCGGCCGTCGGGCGGGCATTACTTTCTCGAGGATGGACGCTGTCGGGCGCAGAATCGTGCACCGGCGGCTGGGTTAGTGCGGCAATTACTGCCGTGCCAGGAAGTTCGGCGTGGTTTGACCGCGGTTTTGTCACCTATTCCAACGAGGCTAAGCGGGAACTGTTGGGTGTGTGTGCCGAGACACTCGCGCGGCATGGGGCCGTAAGTGAGGCGACTGTGCGTGAAATGGCCGTGGGTGTATTGGCTCGTAGTTGTGCGCAGACGGCGTTTGCCATTAGCGGTGTGGCAGGGCCGAGTGGTGGTACACCCGATAAGCCTGTCGGGACAGTGTGGTTCGCGTGGGCCGTGGGTCATGATGCGGTAACTGCCAAGAAATGTACTTTTGAAGGTGACCGGGCGGCGATCCGGCGTCAAGCCGTACAGGCCGTGTTGACGGGATTGCTGGCGCGTTTGGCCGCATAACGCAGCGTATCCGCAAGTGGTGACTTATGCCATAATTCAGCGACTATTCAAGAAGGAAACGCGCATGGACGAGAACAGAAGCAAAGCACTCGCCGCCGCTTTGTCTCAGATCGAGAAACAGTTCGGCAAGGGCTCCATCATGCGGTTGGGGGACGGCGAGGTGGTGCAAGGGCTAGAGGTGGTCTCCACCGGTTCGCTGGGTTTGGATATTGCACTCGGTGTCGGTGGTCTGCCGCGCGGGCGCGTTGCCGAGATTTACGGGCCGGAATCATCAGGTAAGACGACGCTGGCGTTGTCGGTGGTGGCGGAAATGCATAAGCTGGGCGGGATCGCGGCTTTCATCGATGCTGAACACGCGCTTGATCCACAATACGCGCAGAAACTGGGTGTTGACTTGACGAATCTGCTTATTTCTCAACCGGACAGCGGTGAGCAGGCGCTGGAAATCACCGACATGCTGGTGCGCTCCAGTTCGGTTGATGTGGTGGTGGTTGATTCGGTCGCGGCGTTAACGCCGAAAGCGGAAATTGAGGGTGATATGGGTGACTCTCATATGGGATTGCAGGCGCGACTGATGTCCCAAGCATTACGTAAGCTGACGGCGAATATCAAGCGGTCCAACACCTTGGTAATCTTCATTAATCAGATCCGTATGAAAATCGGTGTAATGTTTGGTAATCCGGAAACCACAACTGGAGGTAACGCGCTCAAGTTTTATGCATCAGTCCGTATGGATATCCGTCGTACCGGCGCGATTAAACGCGGTGATGAGGTCATCGGTAACGAGACTCGGGTCAAGGTCGTTAAAAACAAGGTGGCACCACCGTTCAAGCAAGCGGAGTTCGACATCCTTTATGGAGAAGGAATCTCTCGCGAGGGTGAGCTTGTCGAGTTGGGGGTGCAGCGAAAGTTAATTGAAAAGGCGGGTGCCTGGTACAGTTATCAAGGGGAAAAAATCGGTCAGGGCAAGGACAATGCGCGCGAATACTTGAGAACTCACCCAGAAATCGCTAACGAGATCGAGACTAACATCCGGGCGCAGCTGGGCGTTGGAAAAACAGAAGGAGCAGATGCGGTTAGTAAGGCGGAAGCCAGACCTGCGTCAGCGGGCACTTGATTATCTAGCGCGGCGGGAATATAGCCGCCAGGCGTTGCGCCACAAACTGCTGTTCCACGCGAGTGAGGATGACGACGTGGATGGATTGCTCGATGATATGGAGCAGCGTCATTGGCTGTCGGATACGCGTTTTGTGGAGCAACTAGTAGCCATCCGGCGGGAGAAATTTGGCGTGCGCCGTATCGTGCACGAGTTGCGAGAGAACGGTATCGCCGAGGTATTGATTGCCGAAGCGTTGCCTTCGTTGCAACAAGGCGAGTTTGACGTGGCACGGGAAGTGTGGCGCAAGAAGTTCGGTCAGTCGGCGCAAGACACCGGCGAACTGGCGCGCCAGATGCGTTTTCTCCAAGGCAGGGGATTCAGCATGGACGTTATTCGTCGTGTCGTGGAAAATCATGATGATGATCTGATGTATTGAACACACATACTGTGTCAGTCTCGTAACGGCTGGGTAACCGAGGATAGCAAAATGAGCCAACCACTTTTCGAATGGAACGAGGAATACAGCGTTGGTAATCTAGAGATCGATCATCAACACCAACACTTGTTTTATCTCATTAACGAGTTCTACGAATCAATTAAGGCTGGCATCTCGGACACGGAGCTGGCGCGCAGTTTTCGTGAAGTTGTTGAGGACACACGTATTCATTTCGATATGGAAGAAACGCTGATGCGCAACAATGATTACCCAGGCTACAACGCGCACAAAGCGATGCACCAGGAGCTGCTCAAGAAAATCGAGGTATTCGATACACGTATCCAGGCAGGTGATAAGGACGTGGCAGCGGATTTGTTGCCATTTTTGATCGGTGACTGGTTGCTGCATCATATTGGTTCGATGGACCAACTTTATGTTCCCTACGTGGCGGATCGCTATGTGGATTAAGCGGCTTGCTGAGAAAACCTCAGGACGGCTAGTACTGGGAGTGATACTTGTCGGAATATTGCTCGAATTGGGCGGCTGTGATTATTTGCCGCTGGGTTATACACGGGTGGCGGTAATTATCGCTGCCCCTGCCACTTTTGAGGGTCGGGAAGTGAAGGTAAAAGGGGTGGTGGTGGATGTGACTAAAATTCCACTGGTCGATATTAAACAGTTTGTGTTGCGTGACGGTAACGCGACGATATCAATAACTGCCAACGGGGCGTTACCGGCGCTACATAGTACTGTTGCACTCAAGGGTCGAGTGGAGAGCACCGCGATTTTTGATGGTCGATCAATCGGGCTACATATCGATGAGATCAAGCAACTCCATTTGCTTTTTGATCTGAACATAACGTAAGGCGGCGTATTGCGCCAGATTTTCCATCTTTGAGTTAATTTAATGAATAGCAACGAAATCAGACAACAATTTCTTGACTACTTTGCCTCTAAAGGCCACACGCTTGTGCCGTCAAGTCCGCTGGTGCCTGCCAACGATCCCACCTTGCTGTTTACTAACGCCGGTATGGTGCAGTTCAAAGACACCTTCCTGGGGATTGAGCAGCGCTCCTACCGGCGCGCTACTAGCGCTCAGCGCTGCGTGCGCGCCGGTGGCAAGCATAATGATCTGGAAAATGTGGGTTACACCGCGCGCCATCACACTTTTTTCGAGATGCTGGGTAATTTTAGTTTCGGCGATTATTTCAAGCGTGATGCCATCCAGTATGCATGGGAGTTTCTGACCGAGATATTACGGATTTCCCCGGAAAAATTGTGGATCACGGTTTACCATGAAGACACCGAGGCGGCAGATATCTGGCTCAATGATATTGGCGTGGCCGCCGCACGACTAACGCGTATCAACGATAAACCGGGAGCGAAGAAATACCATTCCGATAACTTCTGGCAGATGGGTGATACTGGGCCTTGCGGCCCATGCAGCGAGATATTCTACGACCATGGGCCGGAAGTAGCTGGTGGGCCGCCTGGCACACCTGAGGCAGATGGTGACCGCTATGTTGAAATCTGGAACCTAGTATTCATGCAGTATAATCGTGATGAACAAGGCGTGCTCCATTCGTTGCCAAAACCATCAGTGGATACTGGTATGGGGTTAGAGCGCATCACTGCGGTTATACAGGGGGTGCGCAGTAATTACGACATCGCATTGTTTCAAGACCTGATCCGGGCGGCGGCGCGGGTTACCGGTGCGTCCGATCTGTCAGATAATTCGCTGAAAGTAATCGCCGATCATATCCGTGCTTGTGTGTTTCTCATTATCGATGGTGTGATGCCTAGTAATGAGGGGCGAGGCTATGTTCTACGGCGTATTATTCGCCGGGCAATTCGTCATGGCTATAAGTTAGGTAGGAAACAGCCATTTTTCCATGAACTCGTGGTAGATCTGGCGGTGGCGATGGGTGCGGCCTACCCGGAATTAACTGCAGCACAGGTGCGCGTGGCGGCGGTGTTGCAGCAGGAAGAAGAGCGTTTCGCGGAAACCCTTGACCATGGGATGGCCGTATTGGAGGCGGCGATGCGCTCGGAAGACCGTATGCTTCGTGGTGAAACCGTTTTTCGCCTGTACGATACTTATGGTTTTCCCTTGGATCTGACGGCTGATGTCGCTCGTGAGCGTGGGATCACTGTTGATTTCGCCGGTTTCCAGGACGCCATGGAGAAGCAGCGGACGCGTGCGCGCGTCGCCTCAAAATTTATCGTGCAAAACGGACTTGAATACCAGGGTGGCGCTACCGAATTTACCGGTTACGATCGTTTGGAAGATGACAGCGAGATTCTGGCAATTTATCGGGATAGTATTATGGTCGAGACTGTGCAAGCTGGTGATGAGGCAGTGATTATTCTTGACCGTACCCCTTTCTATGCTGAATCCGGCGGTCAGGCTGGTGATCGGGGAGAACTTGCCTGCGGTGGTGGCAGCTTTCAGATAGACAACACGCATAAAATCAGGACGGTTGTCTTTGGCCACAAAGGTGTGGTGCAAACCGGTCGGCTGGCGATAGGTGACCGGGTGCGGGCCACCGTGAATAAAGTAGCGCGCCAACGGACGGCGTTGAACCATTCGGCAACTCACTTGTTACATGCGGCTTTGCGCCAAGTGTTGGGTGATCACGTGTCCCAAAAAGGCTCACTGGTGGATGCAAACCGCCTGCGCTTCGATTTTCCTCTCGACCAGGCGCTGACAGTGGCGCAAGTGAGCGATATCGAGCGGCTGGTTAACCGTGAAATTCGCCATAATCATGCCGTCGATATACGGCTCATGAAGCACGACCAGGCGATTAAGGCGGGTGCGATGGCATTGTTCGGCGAGAAATATGGAGAGGAAGTTCGCGTGGTGAGGATGGGTGATTTCTCCGTAGAATTGTGCGGCGGCACGCATGTTCAGCGCACAGGAGATGTTGGTATTTTTAAAATCATTACCGAATCAGGTGTTGCTGCCGGTGTGCGCCGGATTGAGGCGGTAACCGGTAACGGTGCGCTAGATGTGATGCAGCAGCAACAGCAACGATTGAATGATATTGCCGCATTGTTAAAAACCCCACCGCAGGAGCTTGAAAGTAAACTGGCCCAAATTATGGATAATGCGCGAGCTGCGGAAAAGGAACTGTCGCGGCTGAAGTCGAAACTGGCATCGGCCCAGGGTAACGACTTAGCTGGTCAGGTGGTGGCTGTGAGCGGAGTCAAGGTGTTGAGTGCTGCGCTTGACGGGGTGGACACCAAGGCGCTGCGTGAGACGGTGGACCAGCTTAAGGATAAACTTAAGTCATGCATCGTAGTGCTAGCGGCAGCGGAGGACGGCAAAGTCTCGTTGGTCGCGGGTGTCACCGCCGACATCACCGCTCGCGTCCATGCGGGCGAGTTGGTTAACTTCGTCGCTAAATTGGTTGGCGGTAAGGGCGGTGGGCGCTGCGATATGGCGCAAGCAGGCGGGACCGATCCACGCCAATTATCTCAGGCGTTGGCCAGTGTCGAGGAATGGGTGCGGGATCGGCTTGGTGCCGTCGGCTAATATAAGTCGGGCGAGATTGTTCTTGTCCTGGGCGCCAGCGTTTACAAGGTATCTCGTGGGCCGGCCACTATAGCGATGCTAATAACGCCGGATATTTTAATTGATATGGCTGTTATTCAGTTTAGTGTTTTTCTTGGTCACCCATTGAGGTGAGTATGTACTTCCATTATCAGCGCGTAGCGTGCTTAACTGAAACCAGCTCCTTTCGGGAAATGCTGCTGGATCAAGCTATTGGTTTTTCACTAGTGCCACGCTTCAATGGTTAACATTTTGTAGCTCTTTGACATGCAACTCTACTGTTTGTCTGGAGCTAGGAACCATCCATCACTTTGGCCGGTTATCGTTTTGGTGATGGTATCTAGTTGTCCAGTAACCCAGTTGGTTGACCGTCGATGCTGGTCTGGTTTTTTTCTTGCCAATACTGGCGTACGCCGTCCTCACCTTTTTTTTCTGTCAATTGTATCAGCGTGTCTCTGTCTTCTCGCCAGTCGTAGCGTGGAACACTGAAACCACAGGATGTTTGCAGTGAATCGAGGGTGGTGACGATAATTTGGCGGCTACCGGGGAGCGATGGAAATCTGGCGCGCAACGCCGACCAGTCGTTATCCCGTGGGTAGACACTGTAGCCTTGGCCGTAGAGCCGCAAGATTAATGGGTCAACATCGAAACTGCAAAACATGAAGGTAATGCGGTGATTTTCTCGGCAATGTGCCGCAGTTTCGTTGCCGCTGCCGGTAAGGTCCAGGTAGGCCACTTGGCGGTCACCCAGAACACGGAAGGTGTCCATTCCCTTGGGGGAGAGATTAATTCGCCCACTATGCGGCGCGGTGGCGACAAAAAATAGGTGCTGCTGGGCGATGAATCGGCGTAGATCCGGGGTTAGCGCTGAATAAAATTTAGCCATTGAGTTTTCACTGGTTGGGTGAGTGAACAGCGTCGCTTTCCCCCCAGCGGGGGATGAGCTGGTGAGGTATTGCGAGGTGATCGAGAATTCTGGCGACGATAAAATCCACCAGCGCAGCGATAGTTTGTGGCTGATGGTAGAAGCCGGGGTTGGCGGGCAGGATGATCACGCCGAGGCGAGTCAGTTTGAGCATATTTTCTAGATGTAGCGCGGAAAATGGGGTTTCTCTTGGCACCAGGAGCAGCTTGCGTCGCTCCTTCAAGGCAACATCGGCGGCGCGTTCAATCAAGTTGTCGCTTAGGCCGGCGGCGATAGCGGCTAAGGTGCCCATGGTGCAAGGACAGATTACCATGGCATCGGTCGGATTGGTGCCGGAGGCGATCGGTGCGAACCATTCTTCGCGGCCAAGCACGCGAAGCTGCCCCGGTGCGGCAGCGAATCGTGTGGATAGCGCTTCCTGTGCTTCCTGGCCGGGGGTGGGGAGCGTCCAATTCATTTCCTGCTTTGCTACGATTTGCGCTGCCTGGGAGTAAAGTAAGTATACTTGTTTGCCGCTGGCTAATAGGCATTGCAGCAGGCGAGTGGCGTAAGGTATGCCAGAAGCGCCTGTTAATGCAAGGGTGATAGTGTTAGTGGTCATTGAAGACATCGAGGCCGAGGGCAGTTGTCCATTGTATGGGACTTTTGCCTGTTTTCCCATGGGTGGACATGGTCAGATAGGAAGTATCGATTATTAGCGCCAGTGCCGTGCGTTTTATTGTCATGGTAAAGCTGCCATCGTGGAAGGTGATACGCCTGTTTCTGTCTCTTTGACAAGCAATTTGGCGACGGCGAGTCCGTTTACCGTGCCGAAGAGAAGTGCTGCCGCGCCTAACACCGGAATGAAGTAGGCAAGTCCGGCGTGCGGAATGAACCATAGCCAGGCGAGCGTGATTTGTCCGGCCATGTGAGCGAAAGCGGCAAAGATGCTCAAACTAACTGGGCCAAACCAGCGCTGTGGCAGCAGTGACGCAAAGCGCAATACTAACAGGCTGGCAACGGCACCACATAGGCTCATGGCGAAAGTCGGTGTGAGGAAGGTGCCAAGCAACAGGCTGCCGGCAATGACCCGTAACAGTGACACCCAGATGGCGGCATTAAAGCTATAGCGCAGCAGAACTAGCAAGGTAATGATGTTTGCAAGTCCCGGTTTAACGCCTGGTAGCAGTGAAGGAATCGCCGCGTCAATCAACGAGAGACCAATAGCCACAGCGGCTAACTTGGCAACATCGTGGTCCTCAGGTGTGGTGGTAATGCTAATAATTGAGTGAGTCATAGAGTCTCTTGGCACCGGTGAGGTTGACAGTGACTTGGTTGGGTAGGCAAATCGCGGCTTCTCCGGCACGTGATAGCCAGCCTTGTTTGACGCAATATTGTCGTGGCCCAGGGTCACGCGCTACGCGTACTCGATGATTTTTGACGATGATAATGCTGACGCCGAGGGGGCCGGGAACGGTGAAAATTCGGTTACGATTCAAGCTGGCTTTAGCGAAGAGTTTGCCACCGGCGCGAATAATAACTTTATTGGCGGCCCCGCCGCCCCACAAGGTACCGAACAGCCAAATAATCAATAACACGCCAGTGGTAAGTACGGCCCAATCACCACCTTTCATCAGAGTTTTCATGCTAGGACAGCTCTCGGTGTCGTACTAACACCTGAATATCGTCGCGGAAGTGGTGGGCGAGCGCTTCCACCAGATAGACCGAGCGGTGGCGTCCACCGGTACAGCCGATCGCTACCGTCAGATAACTGCGGTTATCGCGAATGAAGCACGGTAGCCATTTTTCGACGAAGGTGCGAATATCGTTAAGCAGTTGGCATACTTTTTCGTCCTGTTCCAGAAAGTGGATTATCTCAGTATCACGGCCGGTCAATGGCCGAAGCTGGGGGTCATAGTGGGGATTTGGTAGGCAGCGCGCATCAAATACCATGTCAGCATCGAGAGGAATGCTGTGTTTAAAGCCGAAAGATTGGAATTGGAGAGTGAGGCGCGATTGGTCAATGTTGGTGAAATCTTTAATCCAAGCACGTAAATTATTAGGGCCTAAGTCGCTAGTGTCGATGTGATGGGCATAAGCAATCACTGGTTCCAGCATGTCGCGTTCCAAGCGGATTGCCTCCGGCAGGCTGCGTTGTTTTTTGCTCAATGGGTGACATCGCCGGGTTTCGCTAAAACGGGCGACCAATGTGTCAGTTTTTGCCTCAAGAAATATGAGTCTGGTATCAATTCCCTGTGTACGGAACAACATGACTTGTGCTGGTAGGGTTTGCAGTGATTCTCCGCCACGCGCGTCTATGCTGATGGCAATGTGGTCGTGGCCAGAGTTTTTGAGGTGGTTGAGCGTGTCTGGCAGCAATTTGAATGGTAGATTGTCAATGCAGTAGTAGCCGCAATCTTCCAGGACATTGAGGGCAATGCTTTTACCAGAGCCGGAGAGTCCGCTAATCAGGATGAGTTGTATAGGCATTGATTACAAGAACGCACTTGAATTTGGTTGTACGCTACTGTGTGCCGCTCGTTTCTGCCATGTGGTGGGCGTGGCGCTGGATAAATTGGTCGCTGCTGCTGATGCCGCGTAATTGTAAAATGTGATTGCGTACTGCGACTTCTACTAGCACCGCTAAGTTACGCCCAGCAGCAACCGGAATACGTACCTCTGGGATAGACACTCCTAATACGTTTTTGGTGGTAGCGCTCATTTCCAAACGACCGATTTCCCCCACATCCAGACGCGACATTTTCTCTAGTCGGACAATGAGGCGTAAGTATTTTTGCTGTTTGACGGCGGTTTCACCGAACAGTTCACGAATATTCAATACTCCCAGGCCACGCACCTCGAGAAAATTTTGTAGTAGTTGAGGACAGCGGCCTTCGAGGGTGTCTGGTGTAATTTGATAAAGCTCTACAATGTCATCGGCAACAAGACGGTGGCCGCGGGTTACCAGTTCCAACGCTAACTCACTTTTGCCGATGGCGCTGTCGCCAGTCAATAGAACGCCCATACTCATCACATCCATGAAGACGCCATGTAACGTAGTGAATTCGGCAAGAGATTGAGTCAGGTAGTGACCGAGTACGCTCATTATTTGCGGGCTAGGCTGCGGGGAGGCAAACAGTGGCGTCTGGGTGAGGTTGGACAGCTCTACCAATAGTGGTGGAACTTCTTCACCGTTGGCGACGATGACTGCGGCCAATTCCGTGGAAAATAGGTTGTTGATCGCTTGCGTTAAGCCGGTTGGCTCAAGTTTATGGAGATAATCCATCTCGGCGCAACCGAGTACTTGGACTCGGTTAGGGTGAACAAAATTTAAGTGGCCGATGAGTGCTAGGCTGGGTTTTTGTACCGTTTCCGACGTCAACGGCTTTCCGCCACCAGCTTCGCCGGCAATCCAGGTAAGGTTTACCTTATCATGAGTGTCGTTAAATAGCTGTTGAACGCTAACTTGCGGCATTGGGAGTCCAGCTGGTGATCAATTGGTACAATTGTTGGCGGTCGTCAGCAGCGCTCAGTTGTTCGCGCAGGGTTTTGTCGCTGAACAGTTGCGCCAATTCTCCCAGAATCTGCAAATGAAGATCGGTCGCTTGTTCCGGTACCAGTAAGACGAATAACATCGAGACAGGCTGACCGTCCGGTGCATCGAAGGCAATCGGTTGCTGAAGTTTGATGAAAGCTCCAACGGCTTCGCGCAGGCCCTTAATCCGACCGTGAGGGATGGCAATTCCCTCACCCAGGCCGGTTGATCCTAATTTTTCACGGGAGAACAGGCTATCAAAGACAGACCTGTACGCGATGCCATGTGTGTCTTCGAGAAGTTGGCCAATTTTTTCGAAGGCACGTTTTTTGCTGCCAACGTCGAGGTGGGCCACCACGTTTTCCAACGATAGAATGCCAGAGATAAGGCTCATGTGGCGTCGCCTTGCTTACCAATTTTTAGGAATATGCATTAGTCAGGTTGATGCTTGAGGTTGTTGCGCCGCTCATTATTTTTTTCTTTGTGTTTGATAACCTGGCGGTCAAGCTTGTCGATTAAGGCATCGATGGCGGCATACATATCGGTGTTCTCGGCCTCGGCAAAAATATCCTTACCGCTGACATGTACGTTAACTTCAATTTTTTGCACTAGCTTTTCTACTGCTAAAGTAGCGTTGATATCGATAACTTGATCAAAATGGCGCGTGATTTTCCTCAGCTTATCGGTGACATAATCGCGAATGGCGGGAGTGACTTCAACGTGGTGGCCGGTGATGGTGAGGTTCATAATACAGCTCCTTCAAGGGTAGAGACGGCTAAATTGATTTACGCAGGCTGACCGGTGGAATTTGCAATAATTCACGATACTTGGCAATGGTGCGACGTGCGACGACGATACCCTGGTCGGCAAGTATCTTGGTGATTTGACTATCGGTCAATGGTTTTTTTGAATTTTCGGCAGCAATCATCTGTTTAATCAGCGCGCGGATCGCGGTAGCCGAGCAGGCACCACCAGTTTCGGTGGCCACATGGCTGCCGAAAAAATATTTGAGTTCGTAGATGCCGCGGGGAGCAAGCATATATTTATGGGTTGTGACGCGTGAGATGGTTGATTCGTGCAACCCTACCGCTTCGGCAATTTCTCGTAGTACCAGGGGGCGCATAGCGACTTCGCCATGTTCAAAAAAATGCCGTTGGCGGTCGACTATCGCTTGCGACACGCGCAGTATTGTATCACAGCGTTGCTGGATGTTCTTAATGAGCCATTTAGCTTCTTGCAATTGCCCCGCCAATTGACGAAATGATGCGTCACGGTTGCGCTGAAGAATGTCGGCATAGAGGCGGTTAATGCGCAGTTTTGGTACGGCATCTTGGTTTAAATTGGCTTGCCAGCCATCCTTCGTTTTGACGACAGTGACGTCGGGGATGATATAGTGCGGCTCCTCGCCGCTAAAGTCGGCACCAGGGCGCGGATTAAGCCGGGTAATGAGCGCTTGTATTTCCCGTAGAGCGTCATCGTTGCACTTTAACGCTTTTTTTAGGGCCGTGTAGTCTCGTGAGGCGAGTTTTTTTAGGTGGTGGTGGACCAGAGTGAGTGCGGCCTTGCTATATGGCGTTTGCGGCGGCAGGGCTGCCAATTGTAGCGCTAGGCACTCGGCTAGATCGCGTGCCCCCACTCCTACTGGATCAAAGTTCTGTAGGTGTTTCAGTGCTGTCTGCCATTCAATGGGTTCAATTTCCATCTCTGGAGGTAGCAGGGCGGCTATTTCTCCCAGTGTCATGGTGAAATAGCCGTCGTCATTTAGCGCGTCGATCAGCAACGCAACAATAATTTTATCCCGATCCGGCAATGGGATAAGTCCTAGTTGTCCGTTGAGGTGTTGGCGCAGCGTCACCGGCTCGGCAGTGGTTTGCGCAAAGTCGAATTCGTCGTCGCCATTGCGTGGACCATACCCACCAGCTTCGCCCCACCAGTTGCCATCCTCATCATCGTTTGGTGCTGTACGAGCTGATTCAGCGATTTCTGTTTCTTCTTGCCTGGTTGCCGCATCTTTCGCCGCGGGCTGATCGATTGTCTCCTCAGTATTTTCCCGTTCCAGTAACGGATTTTGTTGGATGAGACCTTCCAGCTCTTGGTCCAGTTCTTGAGTGGATAGTTGTAACAGACGGATGGATTGTTGCAACTGCGGCGTCAGGGTGAGCTGTTGCGAAAGCTTGAACTGTAAACTTTGTTTCATGAGAATACGGGGAGGTCGGGCGCGTCGTTGATACCCACTTTCGGTGGGGCGCGACGCAATCGACTAAAGCCGGAAGTGTTCTCCTAGGTAGACCTTTCTGACGTTTTCATTATAAACGATTTCCTCAGGCTTGCCGTTAGCCAACACCAGGCCTTCGTTGATAATGTAGGCACGGTCGCAAATGCCGAGTGTTTCTCTGACGTTGTGATCGGTGATGAGTACGCCGATATTGCGGTCGGTGAGGAAGCGGATAATTTTCTGTATGTCCAGCACCGCGATAGGGTCGACGCCGGCGAACGGTTCGTCCAGTAAGATGAATCGCGGTGATGTGGCTAACGCACGGGCAATCTCTACTCGTCGGCGTTCCCCTCCAGAAAGACTAAGTGCTGGGCTATCTGCTAGGTGGCTTATATGGAGTTCGTCCATGAGCTCGTCTAGTCGCTCGGTTAACGCGGCGTCCGTGAGTCGTTGTAATTCCAGAATAGCGCGGATATTCTCCGTGACCGTGAGCTTGCGGAAAATGGATGCTTCCTGAGGGAGGTAGCTAAGGCCTAATCGAGCGCGGCGGTGGATCGGTTGTTTTTTTAGCTCCTGGCCGTCCAAGGATATGCTGCCGCTGTTGATGGGGATTAAGCCAACGATCATATAGAATGTGGTGGTCTTGCCGGCACCATTTGGACCCAATAAACCCACCACTTCTCGACTATGCACTTGGAGTGAGACATCGTGCACCACGACACGCGATTTATAACGTTTTCGCAGATTCTGGACGATCAATTCGCTGGTGCCAGCCGGCGCATGATGGGGAAAATCTGCGGTCATCGTCGTAGTGGTTTGATCAATATCAGCTGGTGGTGTCTTGTTCATGGCGCGGTTGGCGTCGTGCTGGTGGCTTTTTTCTTCGGCATGATGATCGCATGAACCCGGCCTTGACCACTGGTGGTTCGGCCGCCGCCTAGCACTTGAAAAAACCCAGTCTTTCCGTCATAGGCGATATAGTCACCACGCACATCATCTTGGCCACGGATCATGCGCGCACGGGTGAATAGTTGCAGTGTGTCCTGGCGCTGGTCGTATTGGATGCGCTGGCCATAGCCGTTGACATATCCGTTCGCACCGTTTCGTTTTTGTCGGAAATGCGCAGGGTCACCGTAGGCGACGCCATCTTTGAAACCATCGGCGTCCTGGCGTACGATAAGTTTGTTCGCTTTGATCACTAGCGTGCCCTGGGTTAGTACGACATGACCGGTGAAGGTGGTGACGTGTTGTACCTCGTTGGTTGTCGCTGTGTCGGATTCAATGTAGACCGGTTTGTTCCGGTCGGCTGTTTCTGCGTGGGCACTGGCGACCGCCAACAGGCAACAACTCGCCAACAGCAAGGTGCGCACACGAGCGGCGGGCCGTTTCATTTTCTCCATGAAATTCACTAGCGTTAAGGTTTCGTGTGCTCGAAACGGCCTTTGACGTCCGAGAACAGCTTTAGTACCTGTGTTTTATTGTTCAATTGTAAGCCAACGGCGGTAATAACGGAATGCGCGCTGCTGATAGTGACCGGTTGACGGGTCATAGCTAAGTCCTTATTTGGGATAATATGAAGGTAACTGGTGGTGACGGTGATCTGTTGATGGCCATCGAATGGTTCACGTACTACACGCACGTGACGGTGAAGGTAAATGTCCTTGCCATTGGGCGACAGTTTGCCTCGACGTGCGGTGATCAGCAGTGGCGATTTGCCGTGCTCGATGCGGGAAAAACGAGGATTAGTAAGTAACGTAGTATCGTCGTCGGGATAATGCACCATCTTGTCGGCGGATAAAGTATAAAAAGGGGTGCCGTCCGGCCCCATACGGGTGGTGGAGAAGTTCTCTACGATAAAGTCGGGATCGTGACGTACCGGTGTATTTGTCTGCGGGCCAAGGAAGTCAAGCGTACCCTCTAGCCAGTAACTCAGTGTTGCTATTAATACCAGCAGCAGCAGTGGGAACCAATGAGTAAAGTGATTTTTCATTCCAAATAGTGCGCCAGGATGGCGTCGAGGGTTCCCTGAGCGCGCATAACCCATTCACAGGCTTCTCTTACCGCACCATGGCCACCGGCCCGTGCGGTAATGTAGTGGGCGTGTGCCTGTACCAGTGATGATGCCGCTGGGACGGCAATAGCCAAGCCGCAGCGGCGCATGACCGGCAAATCGATTACATCGTCTCCCATATAGGCAGATGCTTCTGGCGCCAGCCCGAGATCGTTCAATAACCGCCGGTAGACGGCTAGCTTGTCGCTAGCGCCCTGATGGATATGGGCGATTCCTATATCGGCAGCACGCAGTGCCACCACCGGGGAGCTGCGGCCGGTAATGATCGCCAGTGTGACCCCGCTGGCTTTCAACATTTTCAGTCCGTGACCGTCGAGGGAATTAAACGCTTTGTATTCTTGGCCGTTGTCCCCCAGATATAGGGTGCCGTCAGTCATCACACCGTCAACGTCGAAGATCATCAACTTGATTTGTTTTGCCCGTTCCAGCACTGCACTCATCAGATTTTGTCTTCGCTAGACGATGCCGGCACGCAGCAAATCATGCATATTGAGCGCACCGGTAAGTAGATGTTGTTCGTCCACAACAAGTAAGCCGTTGATTTGATGTTGTTCCATGCATTGTACCGCCTCCACCGCCAGTTTCTCTGCGGTGATCGTGCGCGGATCGGTAGTCATGACTTGGCTAATGACTGTTGTGTGGATATCGACTGGTTGGGCGAAGATCCTGCGCAAATCACCATCGGTGAAAATGCCGACGAGGCGATCATTGCTATCGATGATCGCGGTCATTCCCAGCCCCTTGCTGGATATTTCCAATAGTGCCTCGGCTAGGGTGACGTTGGGATGGACTTTAGGCAGCGCGGTGCCTTTGCGCATGACGTCGGCGACATGGACCAATAAGCGTCGCCCCAGAGCGCCACCGGGATGTGAGAGCGCAAAATCGTTGGAACTGAATCCGCGGGCGTCGAGCAGCGCGACGGCTAGAGCGTCCCCTAATGCTAGTGCTGCCGTAGTGCTGGCGGTTGGCGCTAAGCCTAGTGGGCAGGCTTCGCGGTCGACGCTGACATCTAGGGATACATCTGCTTCCTGTGATAGAGACGAGCTGGTATTGCCAGTCATGCTGATGAGCTTAGCACCCTTGCGTTTAATGAGAGGTACTATCGCCTGAAGTTCTGGGCTCTCGCCGGAATAGGACAGGGCAATAACCACGTCCTCATGGGTAATCATGCCCAGGTCACCGTGGCTGGCCTCGCCTGGATGGACGAAGAAGGCTGGTGTGCCGGTACTCGCTAGGGTCGCGGCTATTTTACGGGCGATATGGCCTGATTTTCCCATGCCGCTGACGACAATCCGCCCCGGCGCGGATAGCATCAGTGTCAGCGCTGCCACAAAGTTTGTATCCAATCGACTGGCCAACGTTTCCACAGCTTGCGCCTCAGTCAATAGCACTTGCCTAGCAAGCGCCAACACCTTTTCTGGGTGCAATGGCCGTTGCTCTCTATTCATGGGTGTAAGTATATCAGATGGTCGTTACTTGTTCGTTGCCACTGTACTCGGCGCAGTCACCAACTACTTGGGTAAGCTGTGTTAGGATTCCGCTAGCACCTTCCTAAGGTTGGCCACCGACGCAATGCATACTACATTACAGTTTGTTCTAATCCTACTCACCGCGTCCGTGCTGGTGGTGGCGTTGTTTCATTCCTTTCGTTTGCCACCATTGCTCGCTTATTTGCTGATAGGTATTGTCATTGGTCCGCATAGCCTGGGGTGGCTGCCGGAGACTGAACAAACGCATTATCTTGCCGAGTTCGGCGTTGTCTTTCTCATGTTTAGCGTCGGTCTGGAATTTAGCTTGCCGCAGCTCAAGGCGATGCGTGGTGTGGTGTTTGGCCTGGGCGCTTCGCAGGTGGCGTTGGCATTGCTGCTGGTGCTGGGAGGAGCCTTGGCTGTCGGTATGAGCTGGCGTAGCGGGGTTGTGCTAGGCGGGGTTTTAGCCATGTCATCCACCGCGATCGTTAGCAAAATGCTCGCGGAAAAAGTTGAATTGCACTCCCGTCACGGTCGCCAGACTATTGGTGTTTTGCTATTTCAAGATTTGGCGGTGGTGCCATTGCTGATCCTGGTGCCCGCGCTGGCGTCGCCGGGAAAAGGGACTGCGTTGGCATTAGGGTTGGCGCTCGTTAAAGTGGTCCTGCTTCTCGCTTTACTGCTGTATTTTGGGCAAAAGTTAATGCGTCCCTGGTTCCATTGGGTCGCACGCCACAAATCACGTGAATTGTTCATGCTGAACGTATTGCTAGTCACCCTGGGACTCGCATGGCTAACAGCGATTAGTGGTTTGTCGATGGCGCTGGGGGCTTTCGTCGCGGGCATGTTGATTTCCGAAACCGAATACCGTTACCAAGTGGAAGCTGATATTCAGCCATTTCGCGATGTTTTGCTGGGCTTGTTTTTCGTTACCATCGGCATGATGTTAAACGTTCATGTCGTGTTGGTTAATTTCCTGTGGGTTGCTCTGTTACTGGCGGGCCTGCTGGGTGGAAAAATGTTATTGGTGACGGGGTTGGCGCGATTATTCGGCAACGATACCGCCGTGTCGCTGCGTACTGGTCTAGCGCTGGCGCAAGCTGGTGAGTTTGGCTTTGTCTTGCTGGCACAGGCGGGACAACTGAACCTGGTGGCGCCTCTCTTGTTGCAAGTGGTCCTGGCAGCGATGGTTTTGTCGATGCTCGCCGCTCCTTTTTTGATTCACCACAACGAGCTGATCGCGCGCTATTTAAGTGGTCGAGAGTGGGCGAGTCGTGCGCTAGAATTACATGATATTGCGGTCAGAAGCGTCGCTGCTAACGATCACGTGATCTTGTGCGGTTATGGCCGTAGTGGCCAAAGTCTCGCTCGTTTACTGGAGCAAGAGTCGATCGACTTTATCGCACTTGATCTCGACCCGCAGCGCGTTAAAGCGGCGGCGGCAGCTGGGGAAAGTGTGGTGTACGGTGATGCCGGGCGGCGCGAGGTTTTGATGGCGGCTGGCTTAAATCGTGCTCGTGCGGTCGTAGTGACCTATGCTGATCTACCGTCGGCCTTGAAAATTTTGCACCATACTCAGGAATTACGTCCTGAATTACCGGTAGTTGTTCGCACCATGGATGACGCCGATCTCGATAAATTAAAAATCGCGGGAGCGACTGAAGTTGTGCCGGAAGTGTTGGAAGGCAGCCTGATGCTGGCTTCTCATCTCCTGATGTTGCTGGGTGTTCCTCTGACGCGTGTGGTCCGGCGGATAAGAGAAGTGCGCGAGGCACGCTACGGGTTGCTGCGCGGATTTTTCCGAGGGCTCAGTGATCAGGATGCCGAGCTGAGCGAGCGTGTCCAACCGCGTCTTTACACTGTGATGTTAAATGAAAATGCGATGGCCGTTGGCAAGACATTAGCCGAATTGGCTTTGGATAACCTATTAGTGGAGGTGTCGGCGGTGCGGCGACGCAACATCCGCGCACTTGAACCGTCGCCAGCTACTCGGTTGGAATCAGGCGATGTACTCGTCATCATGGGCACGCCAGAAAATCTAGCGGCAGCGGAAATTAGGTTATTGCAAGGCTGACCAGCGGGGCGCTAGCCATCAGCAATAAAGATCCCTGCGACCGGAGTATGTTGAATGCTTCGGCCGCAGTCAATCTAGAGCAGATTGGCGGCGCCACAGTTGGCGTTCACCTTGGCTCGCTGCCAGGTGGCTGGATTTGTGCCAGCATTGGTGCAGATGCCGGCTCTTGGCCTGCCACCGCCACCATTCCACGCGCTGAAGCGAACGTTGCCGGTATCGGGATCGGCATCATCAATTTTTTGATCGACCTCACCCATGATGTTGGATGGGATATGGTTGCCGCTCTTGATGTTGTTGCGCAGGGTTCGGCCAGTGGTGGAAGCGTAAACTCTATCGGTGACAATTTGCATTGCACCACCGAATCTGTTGGTCGGGCTATTTTTTACGCTTGATAGCGCCCTACCTCTAGCGGTGCACACACTGCAGTTGATGAAACCTGCCGCCGTCAATTGACTAAAGGCTAGCGCGCTCTCATTGGCAGTAATCGTGCCATTGCCGTTGCCATTGCCGGTTCGTGTGTTGCTGATGTTCCTGGTTGCCAGTCTATAATCGCCCGGTAGCGCCCGGTAGCGGTCCTGAAACGCGTAGAAAGCAGCTTGCATGTCGTTAATTTGGTCGGCGACATTGCGCACGCGGGCACTGTCGATTAACGCTTGCCCCTTGAGTATACCGCCCAGCAGTAGGCCGATAATGACGAGCACGATGGCCATTTCCACCAAAGTAAAACCAGACGATCGCCGGGGAACGGCGGAATAGACATTTGTTGTTTGCATGTTAGCTCTCCAAATCACGGGTACGAGATAGATGTTTGGTTCTTTTACTAGCCGGAAACCAGCCGATTACGCTTGCAACAACCACACCGGGATTCTAGGAGATCCACGATATGTTTTCAATCATTTTCAGAGAGATATGCCGGTGTTCTAGGAATGAGGTGTAACCGTATCTTGTTTTTTTCTTGTCTTTTTGCTGGATTTTACCAAAGACGAGTGTTTTCGCTCCAGGGCGCGTAAACGCCCGGTTAAAAAATGGCGTTCCTCGGGATTGGTAATTTTGCCACTAGCGAGTAGCCCGCCCAATAATACCTTAGCACTATCAATTTCGTTCATGTCGGCCAGGATAAAAATCTCCATTTGTTGTGCCCAATGCGGAACACTAGGGCCAGTGGCGTAGCGTCGAATAGCGTGGGCGTAGCGGCGGGCAAGTGGTAGATCGTGCAGCCGGTATTTGGCCAATATCGCCGCGTGGGCTAGCCACGGCCAGCGTCGGTTTGGGTCGATGAAAAACTGATGGTAAACAAATTGCAGCATTTGCCGCTGCCTGGTTTTGTCGATGACTTCGCCATACAATTGGCTGGCTGCTAGCAGAGGGTATTGGCCGCGAGGATCAAGCCGCAGGATGCGTCGTAGCCAGGTTTCCAGCCGCGGGTAGTCGAGATGGCGAAAGGGGATGCTAACGCCGGGCTGGTCATCGAACGCCTGAATATAAAGCATCAGTGCTTTGGCGAGTGCTACCGGTTCGCCCAGGCTGGCGAGTCGTAGTAAATTAAGCGATGGCGGTGGTGGAAAATCTCGCGCTGTCGCAGTTAGCGCCGGACGTCCGGTACTGACGGCGATTTGCAGTACGAATACTGCCACCAAGAAGACGAGTAATGGCCGGGGAACGGCATTGAGCGGACGTTCCCTCTGAGGGGCGAATTTGCGCCAACGGTGAGCGATACTAGAGATTACTTCTTGTTTTATATGTCTGTTGAGTGCGTGGTTCTTCACGGGCTGAGATAAATTTTCAGCATGAGTGCTTCCAGGAAAATGTCACTGGGTTGTAATGCGCCATGCGGTTCAGTGTGATGCATGATCATCCTGATAGTTATGCGCATGAAATAAATAGGCAAATAAGGCATGATAGAAAAGGATATCATCTGTGAAAATCCTTGGGGTTCTAACAAGAATTTACCTAAGTTCTCCCGAATTGGATAATACTATTTCATTCTACAAAGCCCTTTTCGGCGAAAAATGCAGGATGCGTTTTCAATATCCTGAAGCGGAGCTTGAACTTGCTTGGGTTGGTTCAGTTCTACTGATTGCAGGGTCACAGGACAAATTGCCGCCTTTTAAAAGTACTACTGCAACGTTTTTGGTAGATTCTGTTGATGATTATATGGAGGTACTTTTGAAACAAGGAGCTACCATACTGGAAAAACCAAAATCGGTTCCCTCAGCCAGAAATATGAGAGCAATGCATCCCGATAATATTATAGTCGAATATGTTGAGCATACTCAGCGGAATAGCGCATAGTAAATCAATCCAGTGATTGGGAGCCGCTGCTGCGCGTCGCTTACCAATCACTGATCTTTGACGTTATGCCTAAAAAAACTGCCCAAACAGTTCAGTATTCTTGATCTGCAATTTAGTGCGACGTACTATATGATGTATAAATGTACGTCAAGAGGGTCGCATCATGCAGACAAAATTAACACTTCGATTAGAAGATTCACTAATTCAACAAGCAAAGATGTATGCGAAACAACATGATAAGTCTCTCTCTCAAGTTGTGTCTGACTATTTTCAGATATTGACACGGAAAGACAAAATAGCAGAAGCACCGCCTATTACCAGATCATTAATTGGGATACTAGAATCCAGCCATATTGAGGAAGATGATTATAAAAAGCACTTAGAGGAAAAATACCTTTGAGGATTTTATTTGATACCAATATTATCCTCGATGTTTTGCTAAACAGAAAAGAATTTGTTGAGACCTCTGCAAATCTTGTTGGGATGGTTGAAAATAATAATCTTGATGGTTATTTGTGTGCAACCACAATTACTACCTTGGATTATCTTATTTCAAAAGCAATAAATAGAAAGCAAGCAAAAATTGAGATACAAAAATTATTAACTCTTTTTAAAATTGCTGATGTTAATTCTATAGTTCTTAAGTTATCTATAAATTCAAAGTTCGATGATTTTGAAGATGCTGTTCAATACTATTCTGGTGAACATTGTGAAGTTGAAGGTCTTGTAACTAGGAATGCAAAAGATTACAAAAATACTGATCTTCCTATTTACACTCCAGATGAGTTATGGGGAATAATTAAAATTAATCAGTATGGCAAGACATAATAAGTTTTATCAGTCGATGAAATATTGGCATAACAAACCCATCAGGGACATGCTGGTGAGCAATCATCCGTTAAAGATTCTTCCGGTAGAGATCGAATAGCGCAGCGGCGGTTAGTAGCGCGAGGTACACTACCGTTTGTTCTGCTACCGGTAGCAGCGCGTGCCAGCCGCCGCCATATATCAGCCATTCGCTACGGGTGAATTCATCCAGCCGGGGCAGTACGGTCGCGATAGCGTTGAGGGCGGTCATGATGACGCGGTGAGACACGGTATGCGTGAATACTAGCGGAGTTTGGGCCATCAGTTGCACGACGGCAATGGTTCGCGCCAGTAGATAGAAACTTAGTGCTGCTCCTAGCGCCGTTGCGATTTGGTTAAAGGTTAACGCGCATAGTAGGCTGAACGCGGCGACAATCCATAACTCGCAGATCAGCGACAGTCCCCAAGGCAACCATTGGTCGCCGGGCGTTGGTAGCGCGGCGAGCAATGCGAACAATATTCCTATGATCATTGCGGCAAGCATGAAACCTGCCAGCTTGCCGCATAGGTAGGCAATTCGAGACAGTGGTAGTGACAGCACGAGGGCCGCGGTTTGGTCATGAAACTCGCGTGTCATAGTGGTGATGACGAAAACTGCGGTAATAAATACCCCGGCTAGTCGCAAGAAGGCGGCGAGCAGCACTGCCTGAATTTGTGCGCCTTCGGTGATCGCTAGTCCACGCAGGAAAACACTGGCGGCCACACCCATAAGTCCGGCGAATATTACCAGCCAAACGAGCCGGTTACGTAATCCTTCCAACAGAGTGTAAAAGGCAACGGTGGTGGTTTGGCGTAACATGAATTTAGGGCAGGCGGCCAGCGGCGATCATCCGACTGAAGAGTACGTTGGGAGAAATCCAATTGATAAGGTCGTCGAAACCACCACCAGGTGCGGCGTTGTTCGTGGTAGCGACGCGATCGACAAATATCTTGGCACTGCTGGCGTTGATGGCCTCGTCGCGATTGGTCGAGGGTACTATGGGTTGCGCGATACCCTGGCGGTTAGTGGCACCATAGCCATTGGGGCCGAAAGATAGGATGACAATGGGAATTGTGGTGGCTTCCGGCACTAATTTGCCGCGACTGCCCCGCGTTTTAATCGTAATGTCGCCGTTGGAGGCTAATGTAAACGGGGGGCTGCTAGCGGCAAAGGCGGGCGTGACGCTGTATGAGAAAATATGACCCCAGGCATCGGTTTCGGGGACGCCGAGGGTTACCCAGGGGATGAAGCCCCGGCGGTTGGCGCAAGGTGGTGCTTGCTCCGTACCGTTGGTGGCCGAGATGGCAGGGCAAGGCAACCGCCCATTGGCGGCGGCGAAACCGATCAGCGCTGCGTGGATTTTTCCCAGAGTGGCTTGGGTATCGCTGACGCGGCGTTGCGCCACTTGGCTAGATAATGGCATGAGCATACCACCCAGCAGCAGGCCGAGGATCAACAGCACAATGGCCATTTCCACTAACGTGAAACCCTGGGTCATTTTTTTGATATTACTGCAATGATGTATGGCGTGACGGGTCATTTCTCACCAGGCGAGTTGGTCGTTGAATGAGGCACTCACCGGTTTTTTAGCGAATGCCGTATTGGGTTTTGTTGCGGGGCCATTGCGTGACGCGTTGTTATTGCTATCTTCTAGGTAATTGGCCACGATGTCCTGGCCATTATGGGTCTGACCGTTAAGGGGGCGTCCTGCGACCAGAGTAATGACTCGGTAACCGCCGATGCCATTAACGGTGAGCACGCCGGCTGTTCCGACGGCACAGCCGTTTGCTGTGCTGGGGGCGCAAGCTGGTTCCATTTGATAGAACACCAGGTTTTTCCAATTATCCCAATAGGTATTGGGTTGGAAGCAACCTTTGGGCCATTGTGTGTTCGTGGTTCCAGAGGTTTTGCTAGTCATTAATGTGTGGAGTATGGTGCCGAAGCCGACCGCAGCCGCGACTGTTCCGGTGAAACGCCGCCTTCGATTGAGGTTGTTACTGGCAATATTTGCTAGCGTGGCGGTGATGTTCGCCGTAACCGTTATAAACCCAGTATGAAATAGCGTATTACTGAGCAGGTTACGCAGCGTTTCTGTTGCTGTGGTAAGTCTGCGTGCGTTTTTTTGAGATGGGTTGGTTTGAAATTTAGTTAATTGGCTGCCCAAATTTTGTACAGTGGTCTTCAGTGCTAGGGAATTTTGCGTTTCCTGTATGAGGCTGGTTGCCGCTATTTTGGCGAGGACGGCGTTGGCATCGCTAATTGATTGCGTCACCGCTTTGACGACATTTTGATATTTTGTTTGAGTTAAGCGGCCGGTGCTTGCTTGTTGCGCAGCGATGCGGGCCTTGCGTGCAGAGAGATATGCGGTGGTTGCAATGGCGCTTAAGTCATTGGATGTATT
>VAOX01047744.1_pt1 | contig 23410 bp, 22 predicted proteins | sample 3393891 | NCBI WGS metagenome assembly VAOX01 (sample SAMN08290429, study PRJNA428436) | hydrothermal vent metagenome | isolation source: Deep-sea hydrothermal vent chimney | place: Indian Ocean: Southwest Indian Ridge | depth 2822 m m | reverse complement strand
TATCATGTCCGCTTGACTTCTTCTTAGTAGGTTGCGCATGGTGATCATTTGCTGTTTTAGGTGCATTGCCGTGGTGATCTTGTGTTGCAGAGCTTGAATGATGATCGGCAGATTGATTGCTATCACGATGGTCTGCTTCTTGTGATTCGCTTTCTGCATGTCCGCCACCTTTGTGAGTATGTGCACCACTTGCTACGAGTTCTTGATATTTTTCAGGTGTCATTTTATCCATTGCAGAGATGGTCGCAATGAGATCCCAAATTTGTTCGTCGCTGTTATAAATGCCCCACGCTGGCATACCGGTCATTTTAATGCCGTTTTTAATTACCCAGAACGTATTAGCCGGTGGCATGTCGTCAAAGTGTTCATCTTTATATAGAACAGGCGGCTTAGGATTGAGTCCTTCATAGAGTTCTGATGTTTTTAAACCTGGTGCCAAATGGCATTGTGCGCACATAGCATCGTAATTGGCTACGCCACGTGTTACACGAGAGACATCTGTTAAATCAGGCACATTAATATTGCCGGCACGGGAGCTAATGGAGCGATCTCGTACAACTTCAAGAAATTCGGTTGTAATTCCCCAGTGTTTATCATTTGCTGCAACATTGAATAAGCCGAACCAGATAAAGCCTAGCCCTGCGATTGCGACAATGCTAATTAGGGTGATAATTTTTTTAATGCCTGACATTTAGTAATTCCTTAATTTTTTCGTTAGATTTATAGAGTTATCAGCGTAGATTCGACTTTAATGGATAAGTTCCCTATTTAATAGGCTTACATAAGATTTGCAGGGTGTTGTTAAGTAAGTGATAACAATAATTTTTATTAATTTATTGGGTTATTAAAGTAATTATTGACCCCATATCTAGCCTCGACTATAATTCGCGCGCCTTGAACCTGTAGAGCATATTTTAGAAGAATTTGACGATGCAATCTGCGACAAATAATGCATTTTCCCACACTCTACGAAAGATTTTAGCGGTTCAAGCGAGCTTGGTTTTAATCGCTGCGGTGGTTTTAACCTTGGTTAAAGGGCACGAATTTTTTATGGCAACGTTGTATGGCGGTGCCGTTATTATCGCTAGCACAAGTTATTTTGGCTGGCGGCTAAAGATTGCGACACAAACTGTCGATAAAACGTCTTCTGAATATTCAGTCAATTCGGTTGAATTATTTAAAGGCATATTTATCCGCTTTTTGATGGTTATTGTGTTGCTCGCATTGGGGCTGGGTTGGCTTAAATTAGCACCCGCAGGCGTTTTGTCTGGTTTTATTATCGCCCAATTAGCGTTCTGGTTTAGTCGCAGCAGCTATGGCGTAACAAGACGTAAGTAAGCGCTTGTTAACAAACGAATTTTTTAAAATTTTTTAGGTATAAGAATCACATGTCAAGTGAAGCACTTTCTTCTGCAGATTATATTAAGCACCATTTAACTAATTGGACCTATGGTAAGTTCCCTGAAGGCAGCGGTGAGCATGCCGGAAATTGGGGTTTTGCGCATACTGCCGCTGAAGCCAAGTCTATGGGTTTCATGGCAATCCACGTTGATACCATGTTGTGGTCGCTTATTACGGGTTTTATTTTCATTTATTTCTTCAGCAAAGCGGCGCGTAAAGCCTCTGCGGGTATCCCTACTGGATTACAAAATTTTGTTGAAATGATTGTTGAGTTTATCGACACCAGTGTTCGCGGTTCCTTTACCGCTAAAAACGACATGGTTGCCCCACTTGCTTTAACAGTATTTGTTTGGATCTTCTTAATGAATGCCATGGATTTGGTGCCGGTTGATTGGATTCCATCCATCGCCGCTTTTGTTGGTGAAACATTTTTTGGCGCAGACCCACACCATGTATATATGAAGGTAGTGCCTTCAACTGATCCCAATGCCACTATCGGTATGGCGTTCTCAATATTTTTCTTGGTGTTGTTTTACAGCTTCAAGAACAAAGGTATCGGTGGTTTTACCGCTGAATTAACGTTGATGCCTTTTCAGTCAAAAAATAAAGTTGTTCAAGGGCTCTTTATTCCCGTGAACTTTATTTTGGAATTTGTTTCGTTGATTGCGAAACCAATTTCATTAGCTTTACGACTCTTCGGCAACATGTATGCCGGTGAAATGATTTTTATCCTGATTGCAATTATGTTCAATGCAGGATTAGTAATGGGAGCGTTAGGTGGTGTCCTCCAATTAGGTTGGGCGATTTTCCATATTTTGATTATCACGTTACAAGCGTTCATCTTTATGACGTTGACTATCGTGTATCTCGATATGGCACATAGCGAACACTAAATAGTTTTTAACGGTTTTAATTTTAATTTTTTTTAAGTATTAGGAGAATAATATGACTGACGCAACAGCAATGCTATATGTCGCAGGCGCTTTAATGATGGGTTTAGGTGCACTTGGTGCAGCTGTCGGTATCGGCATCTTGGGTGGTCGCTTTTTAGAAGGCGCAGCACGTCAACCTGAATTAATTCCAATGTTACGTACACAGTTCTTCATCGTTATGGGTCTTGTTGATGCGGTACCTATGATTGCAGTTGGTATCTCAATGTACATCTTATTCGCAGTTGCTGCGGTATAAGAAACGATTGAATTTATTGAATCCAACTTTAATTAAAGTAAGGCTCCGTAAATGAATATAAATCTCACACTAATCGGTCAATCGATTACGTTTTTATTCTTCGTTATGTTTGTAATGAAGTTTGTCTGGCCTCCTTTGGTTACGGCATTAGAAGAACGTAAAAAAATTATCGCCGATGGACTCGCAGCTGCTGAAAAAGGCAAGCACGACGGTGAACTCGCAAAGCAACGTGTTCTTGATACTTTGAAAGAAGCAAAAGAAAAAGCGCAAGAAATTATTAATCTTGCTGAAAAACGTGCAAGCGAAATCGTTGAAGAGTCAAAAGATACAGCAAAAACAGAAGGCGATCGTATTATTGCTGCTGCAAATGCTGAACTTGAACAAGAAGTTAATCGAGCTCGCGAACAATTGCGTGGACAAGTGGTGTCTCTCGCCGTTGCCGGTGCTGGTAAAGTACTCAAACGTGAAATCGATGAAAAAGCAAACGAAGATCTATTGAAAGATCTGGTTGCTCAACTGTAATTAGAGGACGCTGACAATGGCAGAAAATAGCACTATTGCTCGTCCTTATGCCCAAGCTGCATTTGATCTCGCGCAAGATAAAGGCGATTTAAAATCTTGGTCTGAGATGCTGCAATTAATTGCAGCCGTTGCGTCTGATGATCTTATGAGCGATATGATTGGTAACCCTTCTATCGAAAGAGAAAAGGTTACTGGCATTATGATTGATGTTTGTGGCGACAACTTAGATGGCCTAGCAAGAAACTTTATTAAAGTTTTAGCTGAAAATGGTCGTTTAAATATCGCAACAGAAATTGCTCAAGGTTACGAAGAACATCGCGCAGAAGCAGAAAAAACAGTTGAAGCAGAAGTGACTTCAGCATTTCCATTAAGCGATACACAAATTACTTTAGTCACTGATGCGTTGAAAAAACGTTTAGGTCGAAAGGTTAATTTGGTTACTAAAATCGATGAGACAATCGTCGGTGGCGCAATTATTCGTGCGGGTGACTTAGTGATTGATGGCTCTGTAAGTGGTCAGCTTGAAAAATTAACTAACTCATTAATGGGTTAAGTTTGATTTTATATATTAAGTAAATAGTTTCTAAATATTTTATAAATTTTAAGGATTACAACTATGCAATTGAATCCATCTGAAATCAGCGAACTGATTAAGAAACGGGTCGAAGGCTTTGATGCGAGCACTGAAGCTCGCAATGAAGGTACCGTTGTTAGTGTGGCTGATGGTGTTGTACAAATACACGGCCTAAAAGATGTTATGTCTGGTGAAATGATTGAGTTCCCAGGAAGTACTTACGGTATGGCGCTTAACTTAGAGTCAGATTCTGTCGGTGCGGTAATCTTAGGTGATTACGAGCAAATTTCTGAAGGCGACAAAGTTAAATGTACCGGTCGAATTTTAGAAGTACCAACCGGTGAAGCAATGCGTGGACGTGTTGTTAATGCGCTTGGTGTACCTATCGATGGTAAAGGGCCCATTAAAGCGGAATCTTCATCTCCAATTGAAAAAGTAGCGCCCGGCGTTATGGCGCGTAAATCAGTTGATGAACCTGTTCAGCTAGGTTTGAAATCAGTTGATGCAATGGTGCCAATTGGTCGCGGTCAACGTGAATTAATTATCGGCGATCGTCAGACAGGTAAAACTGCAATTGCGATTGATGCCATCATCAATCAAAAAGACACTGGCGTGACGTGTATCTATGTTGCCATTGGTCAAAAAGCCTCTTCAGTTGCGAACGTAGTTCGTAAGTTAGAAGAACATGGCGCGATGGAACACACCATTATTGTTGCGGCTAACGCATCTGATTCAGCTGCAATGCAATTTATTGCACCGTACGCGGGCTGTTCAATGGGTGAATACTTCCGTGATAAAGGCGAAGATGCATTAATTATTTATGATGATTTAACCAAGCAAGCTTGGGCTTATCGTCAAGTATCATTATTATTACGTCGTCCTCCAGGTCGTGAAGCCTATCCGGGTGATGTTTTCTATTTGCACTCACGTTTATTAGAACGTTCAGCGCGAATCAATGCTGAAGAAGTAGAAAAGAACACAAACGGTAAAGTAAAAGGTAAAACAGGTTCGCTTACTGCGTTGCCAATTATCGAAACACAAGCGGGTGACGTATCTGCTTTCGTACCGACTAACGTAATTTCGATTACTGATGGACAAATCTTCTTAGAAACTGATTTGTTTAACGCAGGTATTCGTCCAGCGATTAATGCCGGCCTTTCAGTATCTCGTGTTGGTGGTGCTGCTCAAACTAAAATCATCAAGAAGTTAGGTGGTGGTACGCGTTTAGCATTAGCTCAATACCGTGAACTTGCAGCATTCGCTCAGTTCGCTTCAGATTTAGATGAAGCTACTCGTAACCAGATTGAACGTGGTCAACGTGTAATGGAATTAATGAAGCAGAAGCAATACTCACCGATGAAAGTGGCTGAGCAAGCATTCTCTTTATATGCTGCTAACGAAGGTTATTTAGACGATGTTGAAGTTGCTAAAATCGTCGATTTTGAAGCAGCTATGCAAGCATATATGAAGGCGAATAACGCTGAACTTATTGCTAAAATCAATGACACAGGCGATTTTAATGACGAAATCGAAGGCGCGATGAAAGCGGCTCTTGATAAGTTCAAAGAAAGCGCGACCTGGTAAGCGGAGAAATAGACCATGGCAAGTGGTAAGGAAATCCGTACACAGATTGGTAGTGTTCAGAATACGCAAAAAATTACACGCGCAATGGAAATGGTTGCAGCGAGTAAAATGCGTAAGGCACAAGATCGTATGCGCGCAGCACGTCCTTATGCGGACAAGATTCGCGGTGTAATACATCATCTTGCGTTTGCTCATTCTGAATACAAACATTCGTATCTTGAAGATCGTGATGTTAAGCGAGTAGGTTTTATTGTTGTTTCTTCAGACCGTGGTTTATGTGGCGGCTTGAATAACAACCTATTTCGTAAAACATTAAATGTCATGCAAGAATGGCAAGACAAAAAGATTGATGTTGACCTGTGTACTATTGGTTCAAAAGCGACAAGCTTTTTTAAAAGTGTAAATGACATTAAAGCATCAGCAACTCACTTAGGTGATTCGCCTAGCGTGACCGATATTATCGGTACCGTAAAAGTGATGTTAGATGCTTATGAAAACGGTGAAATTGATCGTTTATATGTTGTTTATAACCGTTTTGTAAATACCATGACACAAGATCCTACGATTCTTCAGATGTTACCTGTAACACAGGAAGAAAAAGATAAGGAACTTGCTCATCACTGGGATTATATTTACGAACCTGATGCGAAAGTTGTGTTAGATGGTTTATTGGTTCGTTACATTGAATCACAAGTGTATCAAGGTGTTATCGAAAACGTTGCCTGTGAAATGGGCGCACGTATGGTTGCAATGAAAGCGGCCTCCGATAATGCCGGTGACTTAATTGGTGAGTTGCAGCTTGTTTATAACAAAGCGCGCCAAGCATCGATTACACAAGAGCTATCAGAGATTGTTGCAGGTGCATCTGCCGTTTAACCTTTATATATAGGTTAAATAGGCTGTTAGATTATGCTAGATAAGAATTGCTTAAATTTATAGGGGAACTGAGATGAGTTCTGGAAATATTGTACAAATCATTGGTGCTGTTGTTGATGTGAAATTTTCACGTGATGCAATGCCAGCAATTTATAACGCATTAACGGTTGCTGACACAGGCTTAACGCTTGAAGTACAACAACAACTTGGTGATGGTGTAATACGTGCTATCGCGATGGGAACCAGTGATGGTTTGAAACGTGGTATGGCAGCGACTGATAATGGTAAGCCCATTCAAGTACCTGTAGGTCAAGGTACACTTGGTCGTGTTATGGATGTTTTAGGTAAGCCAATCGATAACGCTGGCGAAGTTAAAGCGGACAAATACATGCCTATTCACCGTAAGCCACCTGCTTATGATGAACAATCTTCAGCTATTGAAATCCTCGAAACAGGCATTAAAGTAATCGATTTAATCATGCCGATTTCTAAGGGTGGTAAAATTGGTTTATTCGGTGGTGCGGGTGTTGGTAAAACAGTAACGCTGATGGAACTCATTCGTAACATCGCTGTAGAACACAGTGGCTTCTCAGTATTCGCCGGTGTTGGTGAACGTACTCGTGAAGGTAACGATTTCTACTACGAAATGGAAGAAGGCGGCGTTTTAGATAAAGTTGCTCTTGTTTATGGTCAGATGAATGAGCCTCCAGGAAACAGATTGCGTGTTGCACTTACAGGTTTAACCATTGCAGAAAACTTCCGTGATGAAGGCCGTGACGTATTAATGTTTATCGATAACATTTACCGTTATACCTTAGCTGGTACAGAAGTATCAGCACTTCTTGGTCGTATGCCTTCAGCGGTAGGTTACCAGCCTACACTTGCTGCAGAAATGGGTGCGTTACAAGAACGTATCACATCAACTAAGACCGGTTCGATTACCTCATTCCAAGCAGTTTATGTACCCGCGGATGATTTAACCGATCCATCACCTGCAACAACATTTGCTCACTTAGATGCGACACTTGTACTTTCTCGTCAAATTGCTGAGCTCGGTATTTACCCTGCGGTAGATCCTCTGGATTCAACATCACGTTTGCTTGATCCATTGGTTATTGGTGAAGAGCACTATAATGTAGCGCGTGGTGTTCAAGGTACTTTGCAGAAGTATAAAGAATTAAAAGATATCATTGCGATTTTAGGTATGGACGAATTATCTGAAGAAGATAAACTCATCGTTGCTCGTGCTCGTAAAATCCAACGTTTCTTATCTCAACCTTTCTTCGTTGCTGAAGTATTCACCGGTGCACCTGGTAAATATGTGTCAGCAAAAGAAACTATCAAGTCTTTCAAAGGCATTATTGATGGTGAGTACGATCACATGCCAGAGCAAGCGTTCTACATGGTGGGTACAATCGAAGAAGCAATTGAAAAAGCAAAGACTATTAAGTAATAGTCAGCTTTAAACTATTGGAGAAAGCGTATGGCAATGACCATGCATTTAGATATTGTTAGTGCTGAGAAAGAAATTTTCTCAGGTCGAGCAGAAATTGTTATTGCACCAGCAATTATGGGTGAAGTGGGCATTCACGCTCGCCATACTCCAATGCTGACGCCACTTAAGCCAGGTGAAGTTAAAATCACCAAACAGGGTGGTGAGGAAGAATTCATTTATGTCTCAGGTGGCATGATGGAAGTTCAACCAAGTACAGTGACAATTTTATCTGATACAGCGGTTCGTGCTCAAGATTTAGACGAAGCAGCTGCGTTACAAGCAAAACAAGCAGCAGAAGAGGCAATTAAAGATCGTGAAGGTAATATTGATCTTGCTGAGGCTCAGGTAAAGTTGCTTGAAGCGATCGCTCAACTTCGAATGATTGAGCATTTTCGTAAAAAACGATAAGTAATTTTGTATTAGTGTGATAGAAAAGGCAGTGTTATACTGCCTTTTTTTATGCCTGATTGCAGTAGTTTAAAGACGTAATGCTATTTTTCACGTAATTTTGGCTTAATAACGTATAATTTAAAATTTTATTGGGTCCAATTAATAATAATTGAGTAAATTATAAAGCCCACTATTCATTAAAATACCTATTCGCAGCGTGTTTTGTATTAAGGGATTATAAGAATAAAACTATGTCAGATAATTATAAATTAAATATTATCATTCTTGCTGCTGGGCAAGGTACAAGAATGAAATCTGCTTTGCCTAAAGTGTTACATACTTTAGCCGGCTCCCCTCTCGTTCAGCATGTTATCAATACATCGAAAGAATTAAATCCACAAGAAATTAATGTTGTATACGGACATGGTGGTGAACAAGTACAGCAACAAATTAATGATGAAAGCATTAACTGGGTGCTGCAAGCTGAACAATTAGGTACAGGGCATGCGGTTGATCAAGCAACGGATACATTAAAAGATGATCAACTTGTCCTTATTTTATACGGTGATGTGCCGCTAATTAAACATGACACATTAATAAAATTATTAGCTCAAGCTAAAGACGGTTTTTCATTGTTGACGGTTCAACTTGATGATCCTCAAGGTTATGGTCGTATAGTTCGAAACAAAGCCGGATTAGTTGAAAATATTACTGAAGAAAAAGATGCCAGTGAAGAAATTAAAAAAATAAATGAAGTAAATACCGGTATTTTAGCTGTAAAAGCAACATTATTAAAAAATTGGCTCTCTAAACTTGATAATAATAATGCACAAAAAGAATATTATCTAACCGATGTCATTGCAATGGCAGTAAAAGATAAATTTACAGTACATACCACTCAACCTGATAATGAATACGAAGTGATGGGTGTGAATAATCGTTTACAACTTGCAGAGTTAGAGCGTTTTTACCAACAAGAACGTGCAACACAATTAATGACAAATGGTATTACACTTATTGACCCTTCGCGAATTGATGTGCGTGGAAATTTAACACACGGTACAGATATTACGATAGATATTAATACTGTATTTGAAGGCAACAATACCATTGGTAATAATGTTTCGATTGGTGCTAATTGTGTTATTCGTGATTCTAAAATAGCGGATGATGTTGTGATATTACCCATGAGTATTTTAGATACGGCAACGGTAGGCAAAGGCAGTAAAGTTGGCCCCTATGCACGATTAAGACCTGGCGCTGTGTTAGCAGATAATACTCACATTGGAAACTTCGTAGAAATAAAGAAAAGTTTTGTGGGTTTAGGCAGTAAGGTAAATCACTTGAGCTATATTGGTGATTCAATAGTGGGTAAAAATGTAAATATTGGTGCAGGTACGATTACTTGTAATTATGATGGAGCCAATAAGCATCAAACAGTGATTGGTGATAATGTTTTTATTGGTTCTGCTACACAGCTCGTAGCCCCTGTAAAAATAGGGAATAATGCAACAATTGGCGCAGGATCAACCATTACTTCGGATGTGGCGAGTAACGATCTCGCGATTACACGAGTAAAACAAAAAAGTATTGTAGGTTGGAAGAGACCTATAAAAATAAATAAGAATTAAAGTCGAGAAATTTTATGTGTGGCATTGTTGGCGCAGTATCAAATAAAAATATTACTTCTATATTGCTTGAAGGATTAAATCGTCTTGAATATCGAGGCTATGATTCAGCGGGTATAGCGGTATTAGATTCGCAAGATTGTATTCAGCGTGTTAGAGCGGTGGGTAAAATTAAAAATTTAGAATCTGCTCTAGTAACCACACCTACAAATGGGTTTGTTGGTATTGGTCATACCCGCTGGGCAACACACGGCGAGCCTACAGCAAAAAATGCACACCCTCATGTTTGTAATGACAGTGTTGCTATTGTTCATAACGGTATTATAGAAAATCATGAATTTTTGCGTGAAGAACAAACTAAAGCAGGCTTTAATTTTACTTCAGATACAGATACAGAAGTTATTGTTCACCAAATTGAAAAATATTTAAGAGAAGATAACGATCTTTTTACTGCGGTTAAAAAATCAATATCAGATTTAGAAGGTGCTTATGCTTTAGGTGTCGTCAGTAAGTCTGAACCTGATACTTTAATATGTGCGCGCAAAGGTAGTCCACTTGTTATTGGTGTGGGTGATGGTGAAAATTTCATTGCTTCCGATATGTCAGCATTATTAACAGAGACGAATCAATTTATCATATTGCAAGAAGGTGACTTAGCTATCCTCAAGGCATCATCAATTGAAGTATTTGATGAAAAAGGTAAAGCAGTTATAAGACCGATTCATAAAAGTAAACTTTCAGGCGATGCAGTCGATAAGGGTGAATATGCACATTACATGCTTAAAGAAATTTATGAGCAGCCCATTGCGATTGCAGATACATTAGAAGGTCGCTTAGGTAAAGATAAAGTACTTGATTCCAGTTTTGGACCTAAAGCAAAAGAAATATTTGATAAAATTAAATCAGTACAAATTATTGCTTGTGGAACAAGCTATCATGCAGGCTTGATTGCTAAATATGCGATTGAGTCTGTTACAAATCTTCCTTGTAATGTAGAAGTGGCAAGTGAGTTTAGATACCGCAAAGTTGTTGTTCAAGAAGACACATTATTAATTACGATTTCTCAATCAGGTGAAACGGCAGATACATTAGCGGCTTTACGTAAAGCAAAAGAAATCGGTTATCACCATACTTTAGCTATTTGTAATGTGCCAGAGAGTTCTTTAGTGCGTGAATCAGAACTGAGTATGATGACACGAGCAGGCCCAGAAATAGGTGTTGCGTCAACAAAAGCGTTTACAACACAACTTGTTGTTATTTTATTATTAGTCACAGTACTAGCACGTCGATTTGGTTTTCCAGAAGAGCAAGAAGCCAAAGTGGTTGAACAATTGCGTCATTTACCTGGCATTATTGATGATGTATTAAAGCTCGATGAAGAGATTAAAATAATCGCAGAAGATTTTGCAGATAAAAATCATGCATTATTTTTAGGTCGAGGCATGCATTATCCTGTTGCTTTAGAAGGTGCGCTTAAACTGAAAGAAATATCGTATATACATGCTGAAGGTTATCCAGCAGGCGAACTTAAACATGGGCCAATCGCTTTAGTAGATAAAAATATTCCAATTGTGGCTGTTGCGCCAAATGATAAGTTAATTGATAAGTTAAAGTCTAATTTACAAGAAGTAAAAGCACGCGGTGGCCAGCTTTATGTATTTGCAGATAAAGGCACAAATTTGAAATCAGAAGAGGGTATTAAAGTTATCGAAGTTGCACCCTTAGATATTGCTATTTCACCGATCATCTTTTCAGTGCCGCTACAAATGTTGGCTTATCATGTTGCTTTATTAAAGGGTACAGATGTTGATCAACCACGAAATTTAGCAAAATCTGTCACCGTTGAATAATAAATATTATTGGTTATATTACAAAAGAATAAGCAAAGCCTAGGGCGGCACATGCACCAATTACTTGTACAATTCCTGTTTTATATTTAAATAAGGCGATAAATGCTACTGCACCGATGATGGCAGAGACCCATTCAAAATTATTATCAAAACCTTGTGGCCAGAGTACATGGTAGGCAAAGAAGGTGGCGAGGTTAAGAATAACGCCAACCACTGCAGCGGTAATACCTGTTAGAGGTGCGGTAAATTTCATATCACCCCGCGTTGCTTCAACGAGTGGGCCACCGAGTAGAATAAAAAGAAAAGAAGGCAAAAATGTGTATAAGGTTGCGATGCTTGCACCTGCAGCACCGGCCATTAAAAGTGCATCGGGACCGAAGAGTTCTTTTGTCCACCCGCCAACAAAACCAACAAAGGCAACAACCATGATTAATGGCCCGGGGGTGGTTTCACCTAAAGCAAGCCCATCGATCATTTGCGTTGCGGTAAGCCACTGGTAATGTTCAACGCCACCTTGATACACATAGGGTAATACAGCATAGGCTCCACCAAAAGTGACTAATGCTGCTTTGGTAAAGAACCAACTCATTTGTGTCAATGTGCCCTGCCATCCATAAGTGAGAGTCAATGCCACCATGACAGCGCCTCCAATGGAGAATCCAATTAATATGAAAACAAAAAAACGGCTCCATTTAAATTTTGTGTGTTCAAGTGCAGGGGTATCATCATCAATTAAGGCAACACCATAAGACTCTTTCGAACTGCCATGACCACCACCGGCTTTAAATTTTTCGGGCGCATACAGTGAACCGATATAACCTATAATACCAGCGCCTAATACGATATACGGAAAGGGAATATTCAATGCAAAGATGGCAATAAAAGCCAACAACGCCATACTTCGCAATACATTATTTTTTAGTGCGCGTGAACCAATACGGTATGCAGCAAAAACAACAATCGCGGTGACGGCAGGTTTGATTCCATACAAAACACCTTCAACGGCAGGAATATCACCAAAGACAAGATAAATCCAAGTTAAGCCAATTAAAATAAAAAGTGAAGGTAAAACAAAAAGCACACCAGCAGCAATGCCTCCCCATACCCCGTGCATGAGCCAGCCAATATATGTTGCAAGCTGTTGTGCTTCAGGGCCAGGTAAAACCATGGTGTAATTAAGTGCGTGTAAAAAGCGGTGCTCAGAAATCCAACGGCGTTTTTCAACTAACTCTTGATGCATCATACTAATCTGCCCGGCGGGACCACCAAAGCTGATAAAGCCCAGCTTTAACCAATAAAGAAGTGCCTGCCAAAATGTAACGGCTTCAGGTTTTTCGTTGAGGTTTTCCATATATGTACCTTTGTTATTATATTTTTTGAACAAACCAATTATAAGTTGAAAAACAGGTGAGTGTGTTTTCACTATCTTTGATATCAACATTAACCGCTATTGTGGCACGTCCTTTTTTAGAAAATTGATTTTGAAATTTATCTTTTTCCTCCTCAGATATAGAAGGGTAGGCAATAATATCTTTGATAGCAGGTTTTTTAAATTTTACTTTTGCATCACGTAATACAGGTATAACTTTACCAACTAACTCTGGGAACAATGTTTGTAATAATTCACCGCTTGCCGTTTCTGCTAAAGTAAATTGTGCACTCGCGTGCATAGTTTGTAAATGGTTATGCGTGTCACTAGTGAAAGGTAAGGCAAGTTCATTATTTTTTGTTTTTGTGATTCCTGTTTTTTTTACAAAGGGTATTTCTAATACATCCATTTTCTATTTTTTCCTTAATATCATTAAATAGTGAATATGCAGGCTGATAACTTCAGCCTAGAAATTTTTTAACATTAGCAACATGACGGCGACTTACTTCAATTTTTATATTTAGATCTTTTAATTCAGTTAAGTAGCGACCTTGTTGATCTTTTCGTATTGCGGTGAGTTGTTGTTTAGAAATCAAGGCATTACGATGTACGCGAATAAAATCATTATTAAAACGAGTTTCAAGGCTTTTCAATGATTCCTCTATAATAACTTCACCTTCACGATATTTTACAGTCACATATTTTTGTTCTGCTTGAAAATAATAAATATCATTAATTTCTATTTTTCTTAAACCACTATGAATGCGTACACTTAAATATGTTTCTTGTGAATCATTTTCTTCTTGTTGAATACTTTGCAATTGTACTCGATTGAGTTGTTTGGCAGAGAGCAAGGCTTTTTCTAATTTTTCTTTACGAATAGGTTTTAACAAGTAAGCAATAGCATGTGAGTCAAAGGCATCAAGTGCATATTCGTCATACGCAGTAGTAAAAATAAGCGCTGGAGGTGTGTCAAATTGAGCAAGTTTATTTGCTGCTTCAATACCGTCCATGCCTGGCATACGTATATCGAGCAGAACAATATCAGGGTGATGTTGTTTTGTTTGTTCTAAGGCTATTAATCCATTTTGAGCTTCAAATATTTCAAAATGATGTTCGGAAGATTCTTCAATTTCATGAAGTTGGCGAGTTAAACGTTCACGTGCAAGCGGTTCATCATCAACGATCAAAATTTTCATGGTTCATCACTTGGTTGGGTTTTTCGTAGGGAAAGTGTAGTTTAACTTGGTACAGACCTTCGGTTTCACTGACTTCGAGTTTTCCATGTTGGGCATACAATGCATTTAAACGTTCACGGACATTTTCTTGTGCAAGTTGGTTACCGTGCTGACGTTGGCTAGATTTTTTATCGGGTAAAGAATTTGTTAGTGTAAATTCAATTTGTTTTTTGTTGAGTTTACCTTTTATCTTTATATAGCCGGCTTCTATTTGAGATTCTATACCATGATATATGGCATTTTCGAGTAAGGGTTGCAGTAATAAAGCCGGGACTTGTGCATCGTTCGGCACATCTAAATCCCATTTTACCTCTAAGCGATCACCTAGGCGAAGTTGTTCAATTTCAATATAGCGATGGCATAACTCAATCTCTTCTTCTAAAGGAACTTGTTTTCTTGCATCACTTAAACTTACACGAAATAAGTCAGACAAATTTTCAATAGCCATTTCGGCTTTTTCTGGATTACTACGGGTAAGTGATGCAATGGTATTCATACTGTTAAAAAGAAAGTGAGGACGTATACGAGATTGCAGTGCTTGTACACGTGCTTCTGTTTCGGCACGAATATTTCGGCGCCATTGATTTTGAATATAAAAATAACGTAAAACAGGGCCAGTTAAAATTGCGCCAATCGCAAGGTTGCGTAATAAAAAATGCAGGTGCCAACTTGCAGGGTAAATTTCAACGGAGTGTCGATAAATAAAGTAATAGGTCAGCTCGGTGATAATGGCAATAACAGAAAGAATAATAATGTAACTGATAATGCCTGCTTTTATATTTGAATAGCGTTTAAGAATAGGGCGGGCTAAACAAAGAATTGAACAACTTGCCAGCGCACACCACTGAACAAAAAGTGAAATTAAACCAAGGTTATACCAGTGTTGAGTAGCGGGAATATCCATGGGGGCGAGAGCGAGAAAAAATGCAAATAATTCTGCAATCAAGACAACAAAAAATACAGCGCGAATGCCGCATAAGTTGGGGAGAAATAAGGTATCGTTGTCGGTATCGGATTTAGGCAAAATAGTCTTTTTATTGTTGACGTCAGTTTAGTATAGCACCCCTTATTATATACATGCTGGGCGTAAAGCAAGCAACACGGTATACTTCAAAAAAGAGACTTAATCCAAATATTATTTTGAAATTTAGATAAATAGGCATAAAAATGAGCAATCAATCAGGTAAAAATAACCCCGCAGATAAACTTTGGGGAGGGCGTTTTACCGCACCAACCAATGAGTTTGTTGAGGTATTTACTGCATCAGTGGGCTTTGATCAGCGTATGTATTTGCAAGACATTGCGGGTTCGATTGCCCATGCTCGTATGCTAGAACATATCGGTGTTTTGACAGCAGAAGAATGTAAGGCGATTGTAAATGGATTGAATGACATTAAATTTGATATTGAATCTGGCCAATTTGCTTGGTCTACTGCGCTTGAAGATGTGCATATGAATATTGAAGCGCGTTTAACTGATCGTATTGGGGTTACAGGTAAAAAATTACATACCGGTCGCTCAAGAAATGATCAGGTTGCAACAGACATTCGCCTGTATTTGCGTGATGAAGTTGATGTTATTGATGCAGAGTTAAAACGATTATTAGAGGGTTTACTTAGCTTAGCAGAACGAGAAGTTGATACGATTATGCCAGGTTTTACACATTTACAAACAGCGCAGCCGGTAAGTTTTGGCCATCATATGTTGGCGTGGTGTGAAATGTTAGTTCGTGATCGTGAACGCTTAGCTGATTGTCGTAAACGTATAAATGTGATGCCGTTAGGCAGTGCTGCTTTGGCTGGGACTACCTATCCAATTGATCGTGAATTTACCGCAAAAGAATTAGGTTTTGATGGCATAGCTGAAAATTCATTAGATGGTGTGAGTGATCGTGATTTTGCGATTGAATTTGTTTCTGCTTCTTCGTTAATTATGATGCACCTTTCTCGTTTTTCAGAAGAGTTGGTTTTATGGAGCTCAGCGCAGTTTGATTTTGTCGATTTAGGTGATAGTTTTTGCACTGGCTCAAGTATTATGCCGCAAAAGAAAAACCCGGATGTACCCGAATTAGTGCGCGGTAAAACAGGGCGTATTTATGGCCACCTCATGAGTTTATTAACATTAATGAAAGGGCAGCCATTAGCATATAATAAAGACAACCAAGAAGACAAAGAGCCACTGTTTGATACGGTAGATAACTTACGTGGTTGCCTGCGTTTATATGCGGATATGATGCCGCAAATAGAAGTTAAAAAAGAAAAAATGTATGCCGCAGCACGCAGCGGTTTTTCGACGGCAACAGATTTAGCCGATTACTTAGTTAGAAAAGGGATACCTTTTCGTGATGCTCATGAAGTGGTAGGAAAGTCGGTGGCATACGGAGTGAAAACTAAAAAAGATTTATCTGATATGTCTTTAGATGAATTAAAAAACTTTTCAGATATTATCGAACAAGACGTGTTTGATGTCTTAACCTTAGAAGGCTCAGTGGCTGCACGTAATCATCGAGGTGGTACAGCACCAGAACAAGTGAAAAAACAAATCGAACGTTTGAAAAAAATAATTTAATAATGAGTGGTATCGGAGTTACCCTGCTAGCTTATACTAAAATTTTTTTAGTATAAGGTGCTTCGATACTTTATTTAAGCATTTTCCGTGCTTTTTGCATTAATAAACTTAAGTCATCCCCTTTTTCCCATTCGCAATAACCAAAGCTAGCAGACAATTTAAATGTATCCGGTAGACCATCAGGTGCGGTAATAGCGCTGAGGCGTTCAGCAATATTTTGGCTTAGATTTTTACACGCTTCTGCACCTGTTTCGGGTAACACTAATAAAAAATCACTGTTACTTAGTTTACCAACAATATCTGCCCATCGAACTTGATCATTTAACATTTGGCTGATGGGCAACATGATATCTGCAGCTTGAGTTTCATCAAGTTTTTCAAGATCATTAATTCGCATAATCACGATGGATAATAAATTATTGTAACGTCGGCTACGTGAAATTTGGGGTTCTAAGCTTTGAAATAAAGCCACTTTATTTGGCATGCCAGTTACTTCATCAACAGCAAGTGCTTCACGCAGTTCATCTTTTAAAGATTCGCGTTCTTGCATGAGTAAATGTAAAGGACTGACATCTGTAATATAGTGAACAGTATTACCATCAAGCTTTTTTTGGTTACACATAAACCACTGATCATCGCGAATAGAGTTTGCAGGAATATGAACGGCAGTCGATGATGTAAAAAGGGGGTTGAGTACATCGGGCAAATCTTGGATATTTTGACCGTTAATTTCATTAGCAGAAATACCTAAATATTTTTCAAAGGTCTCATTTACCCAAGTGATTGTATTTTTTTCATCTGACAATGCCATGCCTATTGGGCATGATTTTAATATTTGGCTTAAATCTGGGTTATTAAGTTGTTTTAACATGAGATAGCACTTTCCTTGTTAAATATCATTATTATTGGTTTGAATCGGATGATATAGACAGACAGTATACTTAATTTCGCTCTGAACGAGAATAGTTTATAACTTATTGTATTATAAGCTATTATTAAGTAGCTAGAATAGATAATTTTTTTCAGAAAGTTAATATTTTGCCGATATATAGAGTATGAGAAATAAGTTACACAATGAGGATGCATTAAGTAGCCACGATTTTGCAGAAATTAAGCAACGCTTTTTAAAGGTTAACGCAGAGCGTTTAAAACGCATTGATACAGATTTACGCACCTCTCAACGAGAATTTCTACTGTTATTGCCTTTATTTTTTCATGTGAATCATCCGTTATTACCTGGCTATATTTCTAAAGAAACACCGATTGGTATTCCTGCCTACAATCCAGATAAAAAGTCATTGCATTTAGCGCAACGTATCGCACGCAGCTTTGAATTTAAAAATAAGGCTTACCGTGAATTTAATATTGAAGCAATATATTTAATGGGGAGCAGTGGCACGATTGCCTATAATGATAAAAGTGATTTTGATATTTGGATTTGCCATTCAGAAAATTTGGACACTGATTTAATTGAAGAACTAGAAGAAAAAACACAGGCAATTCAAGAATGGGCTAGAGATAAAGGTGTTGAAGCGAATATTTATTTAGTTAACCCGAGTAAGTTACGGAAGGGTGAGTTAGGTTTTTTGACCGACGAAAATAGTGGTAGCGCATTAAACAGTTTATTACTTGAAGAATTTTATCGAACTAGTGTTTTATTACATGGTCGGTATCCTCTGTGGTGGTTAGTTCCACCGGAACATGAACATGAGTATGAAGAGTATGTTCAGTCTTTAAAAGAAAAACGATTTATTCACAGTAAAGAACATATTGATTTTGGTGGCTTACGTTCTATCGAAGCGAATGAGTTCTACGGCGCAACATTATGGATGTTGTATAAAGGAATAAGCTCACCTTATAAAAGTATCTTAAAGATTTTATTAATGCAGGCTTATGCAAGTGAATTCCCTCACGTTGATATGTTAGGTATGCAATTCAAGATATCCGTTTATGCGGGGGAGGAGGAGTTAGAAAAACTTGATCCTTATATTATGATATTAAATAAGGTTGAGGATTTCTTAAAAAATGCCGGAGATGAAAATAGATTAAGACTTGCTCGCCGTAGCTTTTATTTTAAAGTTAATGAAAGAATGAGTGAAATTAAAAATAATGAGACCAAAAATTGGCGACAAATATATTTGACAAAACTTATTAAAAAATGGGCTTGGAGTGAATCAGAAGTAGAAATTTTAGATAAAAAAGACACGTGGAAAATAGTTCAAGTTGTAACAGAAAGAAACTTACTTATTTCTGAATTTAAAATCAGTTATCGTTTCCTTTCTAGTTTTGCTCATCGACATGTTGAAAGTAAAAATTTGATTCGTCAATCAGACTTAAATGTTCTTGGTCGAAAAATTTACGCGGCATTTGAACGTAAAGCAGGAAAAGTGGATTTAGTATATCGTGGTATTACTGAGCAAATGTTTGAATCTCATTTGTCTATACATAAACTTCATTCAGATAATGGGACTAAATTTTGGGTTGCTTTTACAGGTGTTGTACCTAAAAATGATATTGCAATCACAACCCCTTTAAAGCGATCTTTAAGTATTGTTGAATTATTATGCTGGTGTTATTTCAATAGAATTGTTAATCAGAAAACGATTATTGGCTTATACAGCAATGATACAGATTTAACAGACAAAGAAATAAGGTCACTTATTCAAGATTTAGACAATAAATTTCACGATGTAATATTAGAAGAGCGTAGTAGTGAAGATTACCGTCAACCTGCAAATGTGTTGGCTAACGCGACGTATATTAATGTTGGAATAGATCCATTATTAATGAATAGAAAAGATGGCTCGCACATTAGCAGTGAAAAAAATGATGCATTTAAATATGGTTCTCGTCATAGTAATTTAACGGTAACGATAGACCAGGTATTATTAACCAGCTGGCGTGAAGTGTTGATTTTTTCTTATCGTGGCGTAAAAGGTTTAATGGCATGTTTAAAGGAATATATGCAATGGGCTCCTCCATCAAAGGGGCGCCGCCCACCTTCTATTAATGCCAGTAGCTTTTCATCTTACCGTGGTAATTCAATTTCTAAACGTGTTGAGCAATTATTTAATGCGGTTTATGAATGTTTTTATTCAACCAGATATGCTTCGGTTACAAAATATATTCTCGGCGTAGAATGGGGATATTATATTTTAAGCCTCGAAGATGATAATTTAAAATATGATAAAACAGAATCCTTAGAAGATTTAGTTAATTATTTATCTATTCCTAATGAGTCATATTCTCAATGGATTTTCGATGATGAAACATTAGAAAATCATGTTTTACCTGTTATATACCAAGAAAACAAGCCAGGCTGTGTACAATGTTTTTATGAAATAAAAAATGAAGGTGCAGATGTTTATGTATTAGATGAAAAGGGGACATTATCCTATCAGGAAGATATTTTTTATGATGTTTCAACTTTAATGCGGCACTATTCAAAATTTTTTGAATCTATTCATAATCGTATGCATTTTGTTGCACAACAAAGTTCGCAAGACACCGCAATTCGAGTTGATGATGTGCAGTTTTATATGATAAAACGAGATCGTTCAGGTCATAAGATATTAAGTGAACAGGCAATCAATAAATACATGCGTACTTCTCAGTATGTTAGTTTACAAGTTATTGTTGATCTGCTTGATAACGAAGCGATTTATACACTTTTTTATGAGAATGAAGAGTTTTCAAGTTTACAATATGGCGACGAGCTTTATTTAGCAATTGTACGAAAGGTATTAGAGAGTCGTAATAGCGACGAAATTTACGATATTTATGTTACGGATATTGATCTATCACCGGCAATATTGAATATTGATGTTAATAGTTTGCAAAGCAGCCGTTATCTTTTTTATAAACGAAAAATAGAAGAAAATTTAAAACTGGCGGTATCATCATTGTAATTATTTATTCGCTGTTACGCAGTATGGTCATGATTTTTTGTATATCTTTTTTCCACTTGGCTAAATATTTGTCTGCATTTGGATGTTTTTTATTTGAAAATTGCATTGGATCAGCAGACACTAACAATGTTTCATGTTGTTCAGCAAATATTGCAATTTTCCATGGAATATAAGGGACGAGATGGGGGTGTTTTTTACTGATTTCTGCAACCTCTTTTGCTGTAGCAAAAAAGACAATGCGATACTTATCTGTTTCATATCCATTTTTTGTTAAGCCAATATCAATACGCTGTATGCGACTAATTTTGTAACCTAATTGTCGAATAGTTTCTTGTAGTTTCAACATGGCTTCAGGAAACGATTGTTTAGTTCGTGCCATCATTAATTCTTCTGCTTGAGCAATCGATATTGCTAAGCTTAAAATTAAGCTAATGAGTATTTTATATTTCAAAATGTCGCTTCCTCTAAAATATCAACATAAACCTGATGCATCTCTTCACATAACTTACTGAGTTTGGCGTTATTAAAAAAATGGCTCATATATAATGGGTTTGTTGATGATACCGTTACTTTTCCATTATTTTCAGTAATAGTTATTCTGCAAGGTAAAAATAATCCAACTCGGGGATCAATCGCAAGCGCACGGTTTAAAAAATTAAAGTTGCAAAAATATACCATGACTTGTTTTTTATTTTCGTCCCCTGCCTTTACTAAACCTTGATTTAAAAATTGCGTACGAATAATTTTAAAATTCTTACCGATTGCTGCACGCTTAATAATTTCAACAGTCTCTTTTAAAGAATAAGCTGTTTCATAACTAATGAGTGGGTTAATATTATTTTGTGGTACTTTATTGTGAGATTTTTTTTCAAAGGAACGTATATAACTTACAATATCGTCGATGTCTTTTTCGGATAAACCTTGTTTTAAGAATGAGACCATGGGTGTACCTTCACGCCCATTCATTAAAACTGTTTTAATCATTAAATCAGGTGCAGATGCAAGGAAGCCTGAATTATTTAGCGCAGGAGCTATCACAGGTAAATCTCGTGGACGAGAAAAGGTCACCCCTGTGCCTGTTCCGCCTTGGCCTTTTACCCCATGACAACTGGCACAATTTTGTGAAAAAAGTTGTTTACCGTGTTTTTGATTTCCATTGATTTTTTTATTTGAGTATTTAAAAGGTTTGCCGGGAGCCCAAGTGCGAATGAATTTAATAATCGCTTTAACTTCATTGTCTTTGAGTTGACTAAATGCGGGCATAATACGACCAGGTCGACCAAGGCGAATGGTTTTTTCTAGGTACTTGTTTGTTACGCCATATTGGAAATCAGGTAACGCCAAGGGAACACCAACGCCTCCTTGTCCTGTCGGGCCATGGCAGGCAGAACAGTTTATTGTATAAAGTTGTTCACCATGAGTTGCAGCAAATACCGGAAAGCTTATTAGCAGTGAAATTAAGCTAAAAATATACATGTTTTTAAGTTGCAAAATGAAGTCCTAAATAAAAGTGATGCACTAGAATTGTAGAGAGAGCAAAGTATTATAAAACATATGTACGGCATTAAGATTGACGTATATCAACAAATACTAATATAGCTCAGTTTAACTTGAAAAGCACTTTTTGATCCAACTTGAGATATCAGTAATTTCTTGGGCACAAACACTGTGCTCCATTTCATAGTGATGCAAAGTTATATTATAAGTAAGTCCTTGTAAAAAAGATTTCGTTGTCGTGGCAAGTTGTATTGGAATAATAGGATCTTGGTTGCCATGCGCTAAAAAAATAGGTGTGTTTTTATTTTCATCACAGAGTTCTTTTTTTACGTTATCAATCAATGGCAAATAGGTTGATAAACCCATAATGCCTGCAAGAGGTTTGTTAAAGCGTAAGGCAGTGTGTAAAGCAATAGCACCTCCTTGTGAAAACCCCGCAAGAATGATGTTGTGACTTTTTACACCACGTTCTATTTCTCGCTCAATGAATTTAAGAATAGCTTGTTGGGATTCTTCAATGCCCGCTTTATCTTCAAGTTTATTTATTTGTGGTGAAGCTATGTCATACCACGCAGGCATATTCATGCCATTGTTAATGGTGATTGAGCGAGTAGGAGCGTGAGGAAAAATAAAACGAATGGGTAGAGATAATTCTAATTCATTTACTATTGGTTCAAAGTCATGGCCATCTGCACCTAAGCCATGTAACCAAATAACGCTGTAAACACTGTCATCTGCACCAATTTCAACACACGATAATAAGGACTCCATTATGGAACAACTAGAGTAATAGTTTGTTCTGCTTGCTCAGTACAATAGTTTGATAATGCTGACAATAGTTCTTGTCCTCCACATAACCAGTGTTCTGTTTCATCGTTAAAGTCAAAATGAAACCCACCTTGGCGAGAGGCAACCCAAATTTGTTTCATGGGTGTTTGACGATTGATGATGATTTGTGAGTTATTTGAAAACGTTAAAGTAAGAATGCCGGCGGCTGTTTCATAATCAATATCTGCACCTGTTTCATCGCAAACAGTTTCTATTGCATCTTCAATCTCCACAAACATATCATCAACAATGTCATTAAATTCAGATTCATTCATTCTGCGTTACCAATTTTAAAAGTAGAAATAATAATGCGATTGTACTTGATGTAGAGAAAAAAAATGAAATAAAAAAGCGAAGGTTTTACGCTTCGCTTTTTAAACTGAGGTAAGCAAGGTTATTAACGTACTTTAGTAGAGCCTGATTCCGAGCCACCTTTGTTATCAGACCAAGTTAATGTCACAGTATCGCCTTTTTTAGCGCCTGCAAATTGGAAT
>VAOX01018469.1_pt1 | contig 23504 bp, 17 predicted proteins | sample 3393891 | NCBI WGS metagenome assembly VAOX01 (sample SAMN08290429, study PRJNA428436) | hydrothermal vent metagenome | isolation source: Deep-sea hydrothermal vent chimney | place: Indian Ocean: Southwest Indian Ridge | depth 2822 m m | reverse complement strand
ACACTGCTGCTGCATCAAGTACTGCAATATCTGAGGCGCTGTATAACAGTGCAGATTTTCCTCCCTGACAGTCTATCGCCAGACGTAACTGGCGCTTCGTATTCGGGTAATCGTTGGTATTACAGAAAATCCAGCGACCATATAACTGATTATGGCTGTAGATATTCAGCCCGTTATCAAGCCTGGTTAGTATCGCTTTACCGTGGCTTTCGATTTTTTTAATCGTTGTAGCCGTCAAACGCTGCTGCCATTTTTTTAATGCTGCCAGACCAAAATAAATAGACTCGATTTTTCGACCCGCCACCTGTTTTTCCAACGCATCGGCCAGGCGCCTGATCTCCGGCCCTTCAGGCATAACGATTCAACATAAACGCAAAAAACTTATCATGCGGGAAATACTGTACGCCCAACTGATTGCGGCTATGGAAAATTTTTGGCTCAAAATGTTCCTTCACGACTTATTCGGCGATTCTCTCTTTTCAGGTTTAATATCCTACTTCTTCTCTAATGGCTGTGTCAGTTTAAATTCCAGTAAGGTCCCGGCAGGAATAACAACCTGATTACCTCTACTTAAAATCGCTGCCCCTAAACCCACCTTTGCTCCCGTTCTGGCACCATGTGAACCATCGGCTAATGCACCAATAGCTGCGGCTCTGCCTACTTTCCCGACAGAACTTGCACCGGTTGACTGAGTCAGGGCATTTATACCGTCCGTAGTCACTGGCGTTAGCTGACCACCAATATTAATATCCGTTATTACAATTATTAATTTTGCGTTTCCTACAACCCGTCTCGATTTAACCGCCTCAGTGACAAGTCCGTACACTTTGCTACCGGCTGCAACGACAGTCACACCATTGCTTACCAGAGAGCCTTCCAGCACGGCACTAAATTTATGCCCCTTTGCATGCCTGCCTGAATCAAGTGTATCCGACAGTTTCACCATTATTATGGTGCCTGCTGGAATAATAACCGGCGCTGCTGAATTATGACTTTTCTCTGCTACTTTTCCCTGTGCTTTCTTAGAAGCGGCAGTTGAACCCATGGATATATTTTTTACATCTTTAGCCTGAAAACTCATATTAATACCATCAACTTCAAATTTTATGGTATTACCTTCACGCCCAACAAATGTACCCTCAATTTTTTTACCATTTGTTAGCTCTACTGTGTCTGCATTAACATTGAACGCAAACAAACAAAGTATGATGGAGAAAATTATCGCTTTATTCATTATATTTCCTTTTATTCAGTAATCTTGTTATTAGTTCGCACCAAAAATACACGTAGCCTGGTCGCTACGCTTATGCCTTCCCATATCTTCATAAGGGAGAGGGCGTTACTTAACAATTCTGCACCAGTTCATATAGATGATTGAGGGCGGTGTTTGTATCCCCGCCAAGATGAACCCGCAGCACACGCCGGTCACGTTCGGCGAGCACCTGAAAATCCCCCTGTGCCTGCGCGGCCTTAACCACACCGAAACTGTAATGATAACCCGGCACCATGATATCCTGCGCATCATCAGCGGTCAGTTGCAGAAATACGCCACTCGCCGGTCCCCCTTTATATGCCTGACCGGTCGAGTGCAGATAGCGCGGCCCCAAACCCAGGCAGGTAGCAACCTGATAGCGATCACGTAGCTGATGACGAATAGCCTGCAGGATACTTTGCTGCCCGGCATCGAGCCGGTCAAGATACGCCAGCAGGGCAAAATAATCGCCCGGCACGATACGCTGTAAATGCGCGCTCAACCAGTCCGCCAGTGTTGCCTGCTCCCCTGCGGCGGCGCGCAGGGCTTCAGTATTTTTCGCATCGGTATATAACGTCAGGTTCGACTGTATTGCCAATGGTGTCTGTTGCGGTAAAACACCACTGGACTCATAGGCGGTCATCAGATCGTGGGTCGCTATCTTGCTGGCTTCGACATCGGGCTGATTAAAGGCGTTGATACCGATCTCAGCACTGGCAACAGCGGTAGCAAACTGCCAGCGAAACATTTCCTGTCCCAGATCATAGATATCGGTTACATTAATACGCACCACCGCCTGACCCGCCTTTTGCAGCGCCTCAACAATACTCTCCTGCTGCGGATCGGTATTCCCTTCAAGGCGCAAATAAACAAATAGTCGATCATCACCGCAGGACTGTGGCACAACCGGCTGTTCACCGACTACAGGAATAATACCTTTATGCTGCTTACCGGTAGATTCCGCTATCAGTTGTTCGAGCCAGTCCCCGAGTGCGGCGATTGGTGGTGACAGAATAAGCATCAACTTGTCACGCCCCTGCATGGCAGCACGCCCCAGCACCGTGCCAAGTAAAACACCGGGGTTATCCCGTGGCGGCACACAGGGGGCGCAGGCTTCTACCATTTCCATGGTACTACTCAACAGCTTACCTACGTCAATGCCGGCAAAGGCTGCTGGCACAAGACCAAAATTAGATAAGGCGGAATAACGCCCGCCAATACCGGGCTTGCCGTAGTAAACATGGCGAAAACCGGCATCGGTAGCAAATTTCTCCAGCGCAGAACCGGGGTCGGTGATAACGGCAAAGTGCAGCGCAGCCTGTTGCTCACCAACCTGTTCACGGATACGTTCAAAAAAGTACGCCATCAGAATATTCGGCTCCAGCGTGGCACCGGATTTGCTGGCAACAATCACCCCCGTGCGTTGTAGATTAACTAATGCTTCTATGCGCTGGATCTGTGCCGGGTCGGTGGAATCCAGTACATGCAGACGCGGATGCTCCGGCTGGGTACCGTATACGCTGGAAAAAACGTCCACGGCCAGACTGGAGCCTCCCATACCCAACAGTAGAATATCGGTAAAATAATGTCCTTCGGTAAAACGACCAAATCGGTGCAGATCACCCAGATGTTCAAGCTGATCTTCGGTAATATCCAGCCAGTCGAGCCAGCGATTTTCATCCTGGCCGGTCCACAGACTGGTATCACGCGCCCACAGACGGCTGACTTTGTTATTATCGGTCCAGTCATCCAGCGCCTGGTTTACTTCCTGCTGTAACGCATCCGGCAACATAGATGCCTGCGAGGCAGACCTGGGTATTCGTGCATCCTGTAACGCCAGCGTTACCGCATTGAGCAGTTTTTCATACGCGCTGACAAATTTTTCCAGCCCGTCTGTTAACAGCGCATCGGTAACCGCCTGTAGAGAAATACCTTCCACTTCCAGTGCATCCAGATCGCTCTGTGCCTGGTCCAGATCCTCTTCCAGCCGCGCCTCGGACGAACCGTGGTCGCGAAAGGCATCCAGTGTGGCTGGCGGTACGGTGTTAACCGTATCCGGCCCAATCAGTGATTCAATATATAATACATCGCTGTATGCCGGATTTTTGGTACCGGTACTGGCCCATAACAAACGCTGGCTGCTGGCACCGCGAGCCGCCAGTGATGCCCAGCGCGAGCCACTAAATAAAACTTTATACTGCTGGTAAGCCAGCCTGGCATTCGCTACTGCCGCCTTACCTTTAAGCGCTTGCAGGCGGGCAACCTCGGCTGAGGTCTCAGCGGATTTAATCTTTTCATCCAGCAACTGATCGACGGCACTGTCCATCCGACTAACAAACAGACTGGCCACGCTGGCCACCTTCGATACATCGCCGCCGGCTTTATCCAGAGCTTCCAGCCCGCGCAAAAATGTCGCCGCCACCTGTGCATAAACCTCACGCGAAAAGAGCAAGGTAACATTGACGTTAATGCCTTCGGCCAGCAGAATTTCGACCGCAGATAAACCCGCTTCCGTGGCTGGTACCTTAATCATCAGGTTTTCACGGTCAACGCGATGCCACAAATCTCGCGCAGCGTCGAGGGTTCCTGCTTTATCATGAGCCAGCCGGGGTGAAACTTCCAGACTCACATAACCATCGCGCCTCCGGCTTGCATGATAAACCGGGTGCAAAATATCGGCTGCAGACTGAATATCATCGACCGCAATATGTTCGTAAACAGACTCGGCGTTATTGCCCGCCACTTTTGCCAGCTCCCGGATAGTTTCAATATAATCGTTGCTGCCAGCAATTGCTTTCTCGAAAATAGCCGGGTTTGAGGTTACCCCCCGGATATCATCCTGCTCAATTAAGCGTTCAAGACCACCGTAAACCAGCAGGCTGCGACGAATATAATCCAGCCAGACGGACTGACCGGCCTGTTCCAGTTGTTTTACCGGGTTCATTGTTTTCTCCTTTTTTCTGTTATATAACAAACTACAAATAATATCAGGCCAATACTACTGCATCGGGTAAATTTATGGGTCGAAAGGATACAGCCTGTATAATTATGTGTTATTACTGGAACAGATGAAAAGGATACTTATTGCTCAATACACGCTGTCAATACCTCCATGTAAGCTCGACACCCGTATCCCTGCGGCTGACGGCCTTGAACAATAAGTATCCTTTTCATCCATCCTGTTAGTACGTAACCATCAGGGGTGGTTACAATCACCCGTTTCGAGCCTGACGTGGTATAAAAGTTCCTGCGCTTTGGGACAGAGATTAAACCATGGTGAAACTTTCCTCTCCTGAAACGGACAAATAGAAATAAGACGGAAAAGGAAATTTCCCCCTGCACTCTTCAGGGATAAGAAAAATTTATTTTATCTCTGTTTTTATAGCGTAAATGATAAACAATTTTTTCCTTAAAGACTATTTTATGAACAGACTATTCATTGCAATTTTTTTAAGTGTGCCATTGCTGACACTTACTGCCTGCGCCAGCAACGGTGTAAACGAAGTCAGCCCCGGCGCAACATCCTACCTTATGCGCTACGAAGCTGGCACTATTAGCGAAATAAAACCGGTTATTATTAAAGATAATGGGGCAGGTAGTTTTCTGGGCGCACTTACCGGTGCCGTCGTTGGATCGACCATGGGCGGAGGTCGCGGTAGTAGACTGGCAACACTGGGCGGTGGTTTACTGGGTGCCTACGCCGGTAATGAAGCGGGCAAGGCCAATGCGCAGGAACTAACCGTTAAGCTGAATAATAACAGCACTGTTGTTGTCATCGCCAAGGGCAGACAATTTGCTGAAGGGCAGCACGTTAGAATTGTGATGAATGGTCAGAAAGTTATCTCTGTGGAACATAATTAAGCCGGAAATATTTTCCAGGGTGCCTGAAAGTTACACGCTAAACTTTGCTACATGCAGTGCAGGAATCAGCAAGGCTTCTGTTTTATGCTGAGGCATAATATTCTCTGATAGTACCGGCATATTAGTACTAAGTGATGCGTCTTTTCCGATACTGCTATTTTTTTCAAATGACTGTTTCGCGGCTTCCAACGCAATAGCCACCGTAATACCGGCCAGAATCAGACCGATAAAGGCGATGACCAGCGAAAGTAATTTCGAGGCTTTCCTTTTCGGGGTAATATCGCCATAACCTACCGTCATCGCTGTAACCAGTGACCAGTAAAAAGCATTAAAGCGATCCCACGATTCAAGACGCCCGACCAACTGGCCCAGAAGGACAATCAACACAGCAAGAAAAAGAACCACCGGCGCAATAAGAGACAGGCCATAAAAAAAGATGCGGATAAAATCAAGGGAAAATGCCATCTATAGATTACTCCTTCAAAAAATCGGCAACCGCTTCACCGTAAAAGGTTTTTGCTACCTCCCAGTTTGCCGGATCAACAGAATCGAGCAGATCCGCATAGGCGATCATCGGCTTAACGTTTTCCTCTCCTGTCGCATTCGGCCAGAACGCCCGATAGATAATTACATTGCCTTCCCTGTCCGGTTGCAACGGATAGCTGGTCAGCAACGGCTCGATATTATCATGCTGGCTATATATGGTTATCGTGTCGGGAAGCAGAAAGGGTGTTTGCCTGGCAATAACGACTTCCCCGCCCCACTGCATATCATAGTCGGTAATCTTTACACTTTTCCACCAGTCATTTGCCAGGGAACGATAGCTTCCCTGTAATTGACGTGGTCGTAATTTTTCCAGATAAGCATCTACCCATCGTTCAAACAGGCGTTTTTTATTTAACAGATATTTGCCATCGTCCTGCTCAGCTAAATACCCCGAATGCAGCAGCTCGTCGAATACCGGCCCGATACTGCCCAGCGCAACACCCACTTCACTGGCAATCCGCCGATAGGAAATATTTAATAATTCAGGCCGGGTAAAAAAAGCATATAACAGACGCAAACCCGCCGGGTTAAATACACGTCCCCTAACCCGTTTCTGCGATAATCGCACATCTGCGCTACCTTTCTGAAAAATATCCAGACCCTGTCGATGCAACAACATATTAGCAGAACAATCGACAAACTGAATGGATTCCTCCCTGAGCTTTTCCGCCATCACCGGATTAATAAAATCTGCCAGTAAAATGACTTCACCGGAAATAGATTTCAGGCGTTTCAGTAAGGCTGGAAAATTCTGCTGCGGTGCCCACGACTGAACGCAAACATTCAGCGCTGTCTGCGCGTTAAACAACCTGACGCTTTCTTCACCTTCGGCAATAACATCATCACATTGAAATGTTGGCACGCCTGCTTTATCACAGACAGCGTTAAGATGTGACAACGCTGTTTTTAAAATTCTAAATTTATACCCGTTCACCTGCGAACCCACAAAAATTACAATAAAAAATTAAACCGATACACCATAAACCAACATGATTACAGCCCATTACCCTGAATACCGGTTATATAAAATTACTCATTAATAATGAACGGCTAATAATAACACCGTAGACTCTGGAGTGATACCGTGCTTTATATTCTATCGCTATAAGACTATCCCATGCAATTGATTATAATAGAAAAATACCAGGAACCGGTCGCTCATCGGCGAGCTGACGGGCGATTATTCCGCCGCTAAAATAAACAAGCCCGCAGCAAATGGACAGGATATGACGGCTTATTAACCAGCCCGCCACGAACTCATTCGCACGCTGCGCGTAACCATTTGCACCGTTATGCGAATAAATTCGTCCCTGTAAATTACACAACAAGCCGTGGGGAATAACCCGAAAGAGATTAACGATTATCCAGCATTGCCGCATATTGCAGACAGCTTTTTAAAATATCAGTTTCATCCTCCTGCCCGATTGGAAGAAGAGATTTTTTATCCATGGCGTACAAAGCACGACCATGAAATTTTTCATATTGCTGTTCCAACTGTTCAATTAATTTTGTTAACTCTTCAGCAGGATACGCCTGGAGTTCAAAATGACAGAGCAATGCTTTTGAAATGTCAAAAGGATAAAGCTGAAAACGATCCACATAGGTTTCTACCAGCGACCAGAAAAAAGGACGAACTTTACTGACCTCAAGGTCTTTGTCATTTAACAACTGCTGCGCGATTTTACCCAGTTGATCCAGCGTACCGGGTACGGTTACCTGCTCGCCCAGCATCGAAAGTTTTTCACCTGTCTGCACAGCACTACCTCTTAATGTAGCTGTAATTTTCAACACGCTATTTATTCTTGATCTTCGCCTTTTCCGTATCGATTAAGGAAGCAAAACCCAACAAAATCAAACGATTCAGCACGGCATTATTAAACTGCTAATTTAATCCGATTACAAGAAATTATTTCGTCGCCGGTGACATTATGCAACACCCCTCACCATACAATACAGCCGGATCTTAATATGTCCCGTGCAACAAATATGAATCGGGACGTCTATACTGTAGTTACCCTGGTTACATCAGCCCGATTATATTGTCGGATTTATTTACACAATATAAGGGGCCTCTATCTGATAAATATTTAACTTTATGATAAAAAAGGACTTATTATTATTAGCATGATTATTGCATATTATTAAGGCTAACATTAACTTATAAATATTTACCGCCAACTTATTGATACACAAACTGAACCTGGTTATTTTCTGTTCATTTTATCCATCAATTTAGTTAGTAGTAAACATAAACGCAGTACAACTTTTTAATGGATCATCAGGTAGAACAACTTTTACAGCATATTGATATCGACAGACTACCCAGTCTGCCTGATGTTCTACTACAGCTACTCGATGCCTGCCACAGTGAAACCCTTATCTATGCTGACCTGCTGCAAATCATCAGGCGCGATCCGGTGCTTTATATAAGGATATTCTCTACCTGTAATCAGAATACAGATAATCCATCACCGCCCCTGTCGGCAGAGCAGAAATTACAGCAACTGGGCCTCAATACAATAAAAAGTATTGCTGTTACGGCAACGGTACAGCAGTTTTTTTCCCGCACCAGCCAGACACGAACACGCTTTATCAAACAACACTGGCATCATGCCGTACTCTGCGCCACCATTGCCCGCCTCCTTGCCCAACAGTCTCACTATAGCGATATCGAAGAAGCCTATAGTGCTGGCTTATTACATAATATTGGCCAACTGGTACTGGAGGTTGGGTATCCAGAGCAGTATTTAACCCTGTTATTCCGGCAAACGAATGAAGCGGAATTAATCCATCTGGAACAGGAAGAATTCCATTGTATACACACCGATATTGGCGCCACACTGCTGAGTAAGCATGCTACGGGCAGCTTTAGCTGTGATGCCGTACTGTATCATCACGAACCGTTACAAAACCTGCTTGATGCCCACCCGCTGGTAAAAATTATCTATCTGGCCAATCAATTTAGCCAGCCAGCCTTCAGCATTGATGATGATACCCTGTTTGAAATCGCCGACACATTACTGGAACTGGATAAAGAACAGATACTCTCGGTGTTAAATAAGGCGAATGAACACATAACAACCATTATGCAGGATATGGATATTCAGCTAATTGATGACAAAACTGATGCCAAAATCCGTAAACAGATACTCACTAATGACGAAGGCAAACAGATACAACTGGCTGAACAGGTTAGAAATATCGCCCTGCTTGATGGTATTCACCAGCATCTGTCACGAACTGATGGGGACGATGCCATATTCAAAATCATCACCCGTCATTGCCGTATCCTATTTGGCGTCAGTCAAAGTATTCTATTTCTGTATAACGAATCAACAAATCGTTTGCATGCCTTTGCCGGTGATAACCAGCCATCACAGCTTAACCAGATAAGCATTCCACTGCGCCCGAACAGAAGCCTGGTTACTGATGCCCTGCTGAACCAGTCCGCCACGCATACCTTCGATAATGAAAACACCACCCATCAACTTGCCGTTATTGACCGGCAACTACTGCATCTTGGTCAGCAAAACGGTTTCATCTGTCTGCCCATGATAATAGACAACGTGACCATTGGTGTACTGGTACTGGCGGTTAACACCGTTCAGTACAGCCGTCTATGGAAGCAAAAAACACTACTGATGCGTTTTGTTAATGAAATTAGCCATAGCATCAATGCCAGTCGTCGTCATACGGATAACCGTGCCGGAACAGCTCCCTCCCAACTTGACGCAATTACCAGCCGTATTCATGAAGTGATTCACGAAGTACGTAACCCATTGAGTATTATGAATAATTATCTGGGCATTCTGAGTTATAAACTGGAAGACAACAAACCAGCCCAGGAAGATATCGAGACGATCAAGGCAGAAATAGACCATATTGGTAACATTATCAACCGCCTGTCTGCCGACCCTTCCAGCAGTAAAGAAACGGCGTCTGTTGATATCAATGCAATTATTACCAGCCTCACCCATATTTTCCAGACCTCGTTATTTGCCGACAGTGAAATCACCATCACCCTGAATCTGGATAAAGATATTCCGGTGTTACAGAGTAATACCAATGCCTTAAAACAGATTTACACAAATTTAATCAGGAATGCAGTGGAAGCGCTTCCAGCAAAAGGCCAGATTATGGTCTACACTCAGAATCATGTGAATGTTGACGGGAAGGAGCATATTGAAATTTCCGTTATCGATGATGGTCCGGGCATTGCACCGAATATTTTGCCAAAACTATTTTTCCCGGTGGAGACCATAAAGGGCAGCGATCACGCAGGACTTGGGCTTACCATTGTTAAAAATCTGGTGAGTGAATTAAACGGTTCTATTAGCTGTCGGAGTAGCGAAAAGGGCACCAGTTTTCACATACTGCTACCAAAATAGTATTAATCTATACGTATTAGTACATTGGAATAATGGGGATGGATTCCGGATATTGATATTGCACAAGCTCAGAACTGTGCACCGTATAATAAAACAGAGGCGGGGCAACCTTCTGTAATAAAGAGCGACCCAATGAGCATTAATGAGCAAAAAATTCTCATCGTTGATGATGACCCAGCAGCACTGAAAAGTTTAAAAGATTTATTAACCATACGTGGCTATAACGCCAATACCGCCATTGGTGGCCAGGAAGCTATCTGCCAGCTAGGCCAGAATACATTTGATCTGGTGTTACTGGACCTGCATATGCCTTATGTAAACGGGCACGATGTTATGGCACATATTCATACCCAGAGCATCAACACCTCGGTGATTGTTGTTAGCGGTGAAACATCCTTTGAAGCAGCCAAAAATGCCTGCACCCAGGGTGCCTACGATTTTCTGCGCAAACCCTATACGACAGAGGAACTGATTCTTACTATCAATAACGCCCTGAAGGAAAAGCACTTACAGAAACAGAACCTGCTCATGCAGCAACAGATAATGGAATCAGAACGTCTGCACCGTTATATTGTCAATACATCGCCGGATATTATCTACATTCTGAATCAGGAAGGCCATTTTACCTTTATTAATGAACGCATCGAATCTTTACTGGGTTATAACAAGGAAGAATTAATCGGCAAGCACTATTCTTCTCTGGTTCACCAGGATGATATGGAACAGGCCAAATACGTCTTTAATGAACGCCGTATTGGCGACCGAGCATCAAAAAATATTGAACTACGCTTAAAGTGTAAAGATAACGACGGTGAACGCCACTTCCATACCCGTACCCTGCCCATCGAACTGAGCTCGATTGGCATGTACCACAGTGAAAACAACAGAAATAAAAATTATCTGGGCACCTATGGTGTTGCCCGCGATGTAACCGAACGCAAACAGGCGGAAGCAACCATTAACTTCCAGGCCTACCATGACCTCCTCACCAAACTGCCTAATCGAGCGTTATTACGTGATCGCCTTAGCCTGGCGATCAGCCAGGCAAAACGTGATAACGAAAAACTGGCCGTCATGTTTCTTGACCTCGACCGATTCAAAAACATCAATGACAGTCTCGGCCATATGATTGGCGACGAACTGCTGCAACAGGTCAGCGCCCGTCTGAAAGAATGTATCCGCGAGGGGGATACATTGGCACGTTTTGGTGGGGATGAATTTACCCTGCTACTCCCACGTATTACCCATGAACGTAAAGATGCCACCATGCTGGCAGAAAAAATAACCAACGCGCTACGTGAACCTTTTTTAATTGATGGACACGAATTATATGTCAGCACCAGTATCGGCATCGCGCTCTATCCGCAGGACGGTACACAAATAGACAACCTGATAAAACATGCGGACATCGCCATGTATCATGTGAAGGGACAGGGTAAAAACGGCTATCAGTTTTATTCCGATGAAATGAACGCCCCCTACTTTGAAAAACTGTCACTGGAAACCGGTATTCATAAGGCGTTGGATAACAATGAATTTAAACTGCTCTATCAGCCACAGATAAACCTGCGTAGTGGTGAAATTGTTGGTGTGGAAGCACTATTACGCTGGGAACATCCTGAACATGGCACCATTTCTCCCTGTGAATTTATTCCTTTTGCCGAGGAAAGCGGGATGATTGTTGATATCGGCCACTGGGTAATACAATCAGCGGCTGCAGAACTGAGCCGATGGCAACAGAAGGGACTGCCGCCTGTTCGGATGGCAATCAATGTATGTGCCCGCCAGTTAATGGAACCAGATATTGTCGATTATATTATTTCCACACTCAAGGAATATAATCTGCGTGGCTCTTCGTTTGAGGTGGAGATTACTGAAAATGTTATTATGGATGATATGGATAGCATTATTCGCAAACTCAATGCATTAAGTGATTACGGCATCAGTATTGCTATTGATGATTTCGGTACCGGTTACTCATCATTGAGTTATTTACATAAACTGCCTATTCAGACGTTAAAAATTGACCGGACCTTCCTTAAGGAAAGTCGTATTAATAAAGACGACCATACTATTATCAATACTATTGTTGCAATGGCAAAAGGTCTGGATTTAAATGTTATTGCTGAGGGTGTGGAAACCCATGCGCAACTGGATTATTTACGGGAAATTGACTGTAGTGAAGCACAGGGATTTCTGTTTGGCAAACCCCTGTCCCCTGAAGTTATCTCCCAGTTACTAATTCAGGAACCCTATGCCACACCAGGAGTACAGGTCGGCTCGGTAAAAAGCACACACCGCCGCCACTAGGGAAGCTCTGATTAAGTCATGAATCGACATCTCACCGTATTAAAATACCCTGTAAAATACCCTGCTTCTGTGTTGTAAAACTTCGCAATAGCCCTGCTATTACGCGCATTTTACGCCTTGAATCAGAATATTTTAACCAGCAATCTGTTCAATCCAGACTTACTAAGGAGAACGGTAATTAGAGGTTCCCAGGTAATACCGACATACAGTGTGTACGATTATAAATAGAAAAAACAGGCTATCGCTTATTTGGCCTGCCCACGATTTGCACTCTTGCGTGCATTTTCGGTAAGCAATTTCTTGCGAATACGAATATTCGACGGAGTAACTTCAACCAGTTCATCGTCATCAATAAATTCCAGTGCCTGTTCCAGAGTAAACTGGATATGTGGAGACAGGGTGAGCGCATCATCCGTGCCTGATGCTCTCACATTGGTTAATGGCTTGGTTTTAATCGGGTTAACCACCAGATCATTACCACGTGAGTGAATCCCGACAATCATGCCTTCATATATTTCTTCGTTGTTACCCACCAGCAGTTTCCCCCGCTCCTGTAATGGAAACAGAGAATAGGCCACCGCTTTACCCTGTGAATTGGAAATCAGCACTCCATTATTACGCTGCCCAATACTTTCCGTTACCATCGGCCCATAGTGATCAAATACGTTATACAGCAAGCCGGTGCCGGATGTCATTGTCAGAAACTCCGTACGAAAACCGATCAGACCACGAGCCGGAATCATATAGTCCAGCCTGACCCGGCCTTTTCCATCCGGCACCATATCCTTCAGTTCTGCCTTACGCGTACCCAGCGCTTCCATTACCGAACCCTGATAATCCAGCTCCACATCCACCGTTAATTCTTCGTAAGGCTCCTGTTTAGCGCCATCTTTTTCATGAATAATAACTTCAGGACGACCGGCTGCCAGTTCGAAATTTTCGCGACGCATGGTTTCAATTAAAACCGAAAGATGCAATTCGCCACGACCGGAAACTTTAAATTTATCACCTTCAATCTGCTCAACCCGTAACGCTACATTGTATTTCAGTTCCTGTTGCAGACGATCCCAGATATTGCGGCTGGTGATAAATTTTCCTTCCCTGCCGGAAAAAGGAGAAGTATTCGGCTGAAACATCATACTGATTGTTGGCTCATCCACCGTCATCGGCGGCAGGGCTTCAACATGATTCGGATCACATATCGTATCGGAAATAGACAATGGATCAATACCGGTAATTGCCACAATATCACCGGCTGTTGCCTCCTCGGTTTCAATCCGTTCCAGCCCGATAAAACCCAGCACCTGTAAAAGCCGGCCATTGCGCACCCGACCATCATCACCAATAATCTTTACTGCCATATTGGTTCTGGCCACTCCCCGGCGAATACGTCCAATACCGATGATGCCGATGTAACTATTGTAATCCAGCGTTGAAATCTGCAATTGTAGTGGCTCATTCGTATCCACCTCGGGGGCATGAACATGCTCAATAATCGCTTTAAATAGCGGTTTCATATCGCCGCTGGTAACGTCAGATTCATCACTGGCATAGCCGTTAATGGCTGAACAGTAAATGACCGGAAAATCCAGTTGTTCGTCGGTGGCACCAAGTTTATCGAACAAATCAAAGGTTAAGTCCAGTGCCCGATCCGGATTCGCCCCCTCACGGTCAATCTTGTTAATAACCACGATAGGTTTGAACCCCATGGCAAAAGCTTTCTGCGTTACAAAACGAGTTTGTGGCATAGGACCATCCACCGCATCCACCAGCAGTAACACAGAATCGACCATAGACAATACGCGCTCAACCTCACCACCGAAATCCGCATGTCCCGGTGTATCAACAATATTAATATGGTATCCATTCCAGTTAATGGCGGTATTTTTAGAGGTAATCGTAATCCCGCGTTCCTTTTCCTGATCATTGGAATCCATCACCCGTTCTGTCGGTGCCTTACGCGCATCCAACGTACCGGACTGTTGCAACAGTTGGTCAACCAACGTGGTTTTTCCATGGTCAACATGGGCGATAATGGCAATATTGCGGATATTATTAGCTTTCACAGAAGTTCTCTAAATGATAAAAATGGGCGCATTATAGGGCTTTCCGCACAAATAAACTGCACTAATTTCGGCTTATACAAAAAAAGCAGGAAGAAAATAAAAAATAGCTATAATCCGATCCAGTGATTCACCGCCTTACGGGCAATCGTATTGACCGGCCGGGCAACCAGCCCGGTACGAGAGAGTGACACCTGATAGGTAGCCCCATCAGCCATCGGCAGAAACACGGCACTGCCAAATATCGCATCAACAAAGCCTGAAAAGTTCGCATATCTATGTGCCAGATTCCAGATATCCAGCGCCCGCCTACTCCTGTTCCACCAGCCAGTGACGCCCCCATCGAGTGCCTGCGGTGGCAGCAGAGAATACACGCTATGCGATAAATACCGGGCTTTTTCCAGATCCAGATAGCGTCCGGAAAGCCGATGCAGACGATACTCTGCATCCAGACCGAGCAGATTAGCAAACCCTTTCCAGAGCAGCACCTGGGCATCAAGTTGCCACTCATCTCCCTGTAGGACAAACTGCCGGCTGCGTCCATTATCCAGCGTTGTTATATCCACCCGGTACTGTTGCGGCATGAGTTTTATAAAATGAAGCTCAGCAACCGGTTGTTCATAAACTAGCCGCTGATAGGTATAAAGGTTTGATGCCAGTAAAAGACTAACAACCGCAACGCCAAGAAAGGTTACTGCCACTATCGCCCTGCCAGCACCCCCTGCCAGGCGATGCTTAAACAGGCAACGTAATGCATGCACAAAAAAAACCAGTGCAATAACCCCTGTCAGAGCACTAATAATAATCAGGGCTGGCATGACGATTCATTCCCGAAGCTGATGCTCCAGTCAGGTTACCTGACAAAGACAGGTCGGCGCTATAAAAATCAGTTACGTAAGCGAACTCGTACGGCCTGGGCTTTTTCAGTGTCACCAATATTGTCATAGATGGTAAGCAGGGTTTCAAGTGCCCGCGGATTATCTATATCGATGGATAATGCATGTTCACACAAACCGACTGCCTTTATCGTATCCCCCTGACGGTGTGCAACACGAGCCAGTCCGAGGACTGCATATAGATCGTGGCCATTATCAAGACTGGACTGGTAGTGGCGCACCGCTTCATCAAGGCGGTCAAGAGAAACCAGCGCATCACCCACACGAGTCCATAGCGACTGATTTTCCGGTTCATGTTCCAGAATTTTATCCCACCAGAATACCGCTTTTTCCATATTCATCTGCCCACGGTAACAGTCACCCATACCAAACAGTGCAAAATTATTTCCCGGATCCAGCTCCAGCGCATCTTCATAGAGTGTCATGGCCCGATCAAACTCCTTGCGCCGACGATAAATATTCCCCATCATGGTCAACAGCACAACATTATGCGTATTATTTTTTTCTATCAGCTTTTCAAAGCATTCCAGCGCCTTTTCATCGTCCTGCTGCGAATAATACACATTACCCAGCCCCAGCAACGCAAACGGGTCGTAAGGACGTATGGCCAGCGACTGTTCATAGAAATCAATCGCCTGATCAATGATATTCATTTTATGATAAGCATCGGCGACACGCACCATTACATGACTGTCTTTGGGGTTAATCTCCAGATAACGCAACCAGAATGGAATAGCACTTTGAGGCTGCTTCATACCACGGCGCACATCACCCGCGCCGCGTAGTGCAAAAATATTATTCGGGTCTATCTTTAATACTTCATCATACTGCTGGCCCGATTCTTCATAACGGTTAAGTTTACGGTAGACATCACCTAATCCGGAAAGCACATAAGGATTTTCCGGATCCATGGATTTTGCCTCCAGATAGGTTTTTTCTGCTTCTTCAAACTGGCCATTACGGAACAGGTGGCTGCCCCTTTTTGACAGTTCAATTAACGCTTTTTTAGAAATTCCGGACATATTTATGTTTATTTCATTTTGAGGCTTTCGCATTCGGTTATACACTAGCATAATAGTTGTTAATATTCGTTAATATCGCCAGTAAATGACAAGATAAAATAAAACGACTTATTATGGAACTAGTCTAACACTGGCCTTGCCGATATACCACAATAAGCCCGCCTGCCTGTTATTTCTATCGACGAATTAGTATAAATCTATAGTCCAGCAACAATAAACACCCCGGAGATCGAATCCCGCGCACTATGCAAAATAATTATGAAGGGTAAAATAGCGACAATGTCAGTTTCAGCCAGCAAACACAGCAACCCATCTGAAAACACATCTCACACAGATAACAATGAGCGAGATACTGGGGATAACAGAAAAAAACGTGCCTACCTGATTGACTCCAGTATTTATATTTTTCGTGGCTGGCATGTTTATTCTGACCAGATTGTTGATAGTGAAGGCAACCCCAGTAATGCCGTATATGGCTTCACTGAGTTCCTGCGCGAATTACTGATACTGGAACAGCCTGAATATATTGCCTGCGCCTTTGATGCCAAACAGACTAACTCCTACCGCCGTGAAATTTTTCCGCAATACAAGGCCAATCGCCCACCGGCACCGGCTGAACTTAAAAGTCAGTTTAAACACTGCCGTGATTTTTGCCGGGCTGCCGGTATTGCCGATTTTTCCAGTAACCGTTTTGAAGGTGATGACATTATCGGCACACTGGCCACACGCCTGCGCAAAGAGGGTTTTAATATCACTATTCTCAGTGCGGACAAAGATCTTGCCCAGCTACTCAGACCGGGAGACATCTGGTGGGACTACGCACGTAATACCATTCTGCATTATAAGGATGTAGAAAAAAAATTCGGGGTGAAACCCGAGCTGATTGCCGATTTACTGGCACTGTCGGGCGACAAGGTTGATAATATTCCCGGCATCCCCGGAATCGGCTACACCATGGCATCACGATTGTTAAAAAAATACCCCGGCGTTGAAATAGTGGTGGAAAATATTCATAAAATCTCGGCAATGAAATTCCGTGGGGCGGCACGTATACAGTCGCTGGTGGATGAGCACCAGCATATACTGCCGATGACCAAGCAGCTCACTACCATTGTTACCGATGCCGAATTTAAAGGACCGAAACAGGATCTACGCTGGAGCGGCATTAATGAAGCCGCCATGCATGCAATTTTTGACCGTCTTAATGCTGCGCCGTTAAGACGCCAACGCTGGTTTGAGCTACAGCCCGTCTGAATGATTAACGAGACAACATAGCAATAGACAGATATGATTATTCTGTTCAATAAACCGTTCCAGGTTCTCTGTCAGTTCACTGACACCACAGGCAGAGCCACCCTCGCTGACTATATCAAACAGAAACATGTATATGCTGCAGGTCGGCTAGATCGTGATAGCGAAGGCCTGCTTGTTTTAACCGATAGCGGCAGACTACAAAATAAAATTGCCGAGCCGAAAAACAAAACGGAAAAAACCTACTGGGTACAGGTAGAGGGTGATATATCTGACCGGGCGATACAGCAGTTACAACAGGGCATAACACTTAAAGACGGATTAACCCGCCCGGCAAAAGCGAACAGAATAGTCGAGCCGAAAAATCTGTGGCCACGTAACCCACCCATACGAGAACGGAAGAATATTCCCGTCTCATGGCTGGAACTGAGCATTAGCGAAGGCCGTAATCGCCAGGTCAGACGGATGACCGCTGCCGTGGGTTTTCCTACCCTGCGCCTGATTCGCGCCCGTATTGGCAACTGGACAATAAACGGAATTGACAGTGGTCAGTTCCGTATTGCTGAAAAATAAACTACCCTGCTGCAAGCAGACGGGGCATTAATCAGACAGGGTAAATTCATCAATCGCATAGATATTTATTACTGAAACGGGTACTTTGAGGAGGTATCCAGCCAGTGATTAATAAATCCGGCAATTTGTTCCACCTGATTAATATCTAGTAACGGTAAATCACCGGTATCAATATCTTCATCTGCTGCCACCGCAATCACACTGTTATCGTGAGGAAAAATTAACGCTTTGCCCAGCGAAGGGCGATGTAATTCAATTTTAGGGAAAGATAAATGGCGAAACCCTTCTACCAGCACCAGATCTACTGTTGCCGTATCCAGCGCCTGAATTAATTCGGGCAGTTGCGGTTCGTGTATCGCTTCATATTCGGTTATTAATGCCCGGCGTTTATCGGAGGCCACCATAACCTGGTTCGCACCGGCTTGGCGTAGTTCATAGCTGTCCTTGCCGGGCTGGTCGATATCAAAATCATGATGCGCATGTTTAATCATCGCCACACACAAACCCTGTAATTTCAGTAAGGGCAGCAGTTTAATTAGTAAACTGGTTTTACCCGTGCCACTGTAGGCGGAAAAACCTAAAACAGGTAAGCAACTCTGTTGCATTTTTTCCTGTTGCGGGGATTGTGTTTTTTTATCCATAAAATTAAATACTCAATAGATAGAACCGAGAGAATTAATGGGTCTCTGGCAACACACCCACCTGTGGCATATTTGCCAGACCGGTTTCTCTGGCGTGTTGCTGAAACTTTTTATTACGCCAGAAAAAAGCACCCGGCATCGTTGTTGGAATAACCACGACATAAAACAGGGAGCGACCAATAATATTGCTTACTACCATATTCAGTATCAATAGCGGCCACAAAAATAGCGCTGTGGATGGTAGAAAAAAAGTTGCTGCCGTTAATACCAGCGCCGCCACCAGTAAACTATTTCGCAATACAAAATTGTACCCGTAGATGCTGGTCTGCTCATAGTAGGAGAGCGCGGCTTCCGATTGTGCCTGTGCCGCAGTGCGCGCATGAGCCAGCAAAGCAACTATTTCCAGCAACACACCAGCACCGACAATCAGTGAAAAAGTCTGTAATGGAAGCAACGCTGTATTCATCGAGACCAGACCGACCAGCAAAAAACCAGCAATGCCACAGGCACCCAATGTCATCATGGTAGCAACAAAACTGGCATTGGTATGCCAGTGATTCCAGAAAGGGCGCGCTGGAATACGGTAGAGTTTAATCATATAAAAGCCACCAAAGGCTATACCGGCCAGTGCCGCTACGCCAGCAAGCTGTTGCAGTATACCGGCAGCGGTCAGCAACAGATCAAATGACTGTGTTGGCATAAAAAGCCGGATGAAATACAGCAGGGCATAACACAACAGACCAGCATAAAACAGGGACACACCGGCTATTTCACGACTTACCGGTGACCAGCGCAGGTTATTAAACCCCCGATAAAACCGAAGTGGTTTCCCCAGGTGCATTGTCAGTTTAAACAAACCGAAGGTTTGGACTATCACCAGTGTTAATAATAAAACACTCTGCAACACTGGATGCTGTAATATTGCTGCCCAGCCTGCATGAACCCAGTTACCCAGTAGCAGTAGCAAAAAAGCGCCCATTACTGCCTGCGTACTCAGGGTGAATATAACATGCGCACTCTCATGCGAACCGAATAACTGGCGCAGATTCCATTCACGTTTCTTTTCTGTTTCCGGATCCAGCGCCGGTTTATAAATTCCGGCCTTATCATCACGGTGATATTTCAGTTCTGTGTTATCCACACGTCTCATATCCCGCTGGGTATTCTTTAATTGTTGAAAACGAATGTTAGGCTGCGTGATACCAGCATCAGGAAAACCCGGGATGGATGTTTTTGCCTGCACCCGATTTTCAGGAATATTTTCGATGACACCGAAATCCAGCGCATTACCCAGACAGGCGGAAACACAGGCGGGTTTCAGACCAACTTCAAGCCGATCGACACACATATTACATTTGGATACCTGGCCTTTTACCGGATCCAGTTGCGGTGCATTATACGGGCACACCCAGGTACAGTAACCACAGCCGAAACAGATATCAGGATCCTGTAGCACAGCACCATATTCAGCAAATTTCGTATAAGCCCGGGTAGGGCAGCCTTTTAAACACACCGGATTATCGCAATGATTGCAGGCCATCGAGATATTAATACGCTGGTAAGCAGGATAACTGCCACCCTCAACAAAGCCGACCGAACGGAAAGCAAGATGACCGGGCACATCGTTTTTCTCACTGCAGGCGGCCTCACAGGCATGACAGGCAATACAGTTATCGGCGTTAAAATAAAAACCGTGTTGTTTATAACGGTTTGGATTATCACCAATGCCGGTATCGCCGTTAATATTCAGCGACTGATTACGCCGGCTATCATCACTGGCTACGGTTTCAATGTTATTACCATAGCGGTTACATTGCTGGCTGACAGGGTCAGTCAAAATGGCATATTCGGGTTCGTTTTCGCGTCGTTTAAACATAAATAAATTAACTTGTGGTCGCTAGAAGGCGCGCATTTCCATGCTGAGTTTTGCAGCTTCAGCCTGGTCGGCTATTTTTTCTATCCGCACCGCCGATTGCTTGTAAGCTGGCTGCCTTGAGTGGGGGTCGAGTAGCCCCAATGTCAAACGATTAGCGCAGTCATGAAAATGAAACGGTAGAAAAACCATATCTTCGGGTACGCGCTGCGTTGGTGTGGCCATTACAATCGCATCGGATCGTGGTGATACCAGACGTACATATTCCCCACGTCGAATACCCATTTCAGCCGCCAGATCCGGATTTATTTCAATAAAAGGGATGGGGCTAAATTTATTGTTGTTGGTTACTTTTCCGGTTTTGGTTCGACCGTGCCAGTGCTCAATGAGGCGACCGGTATTCAGCCATAATGGAAACTCTTTGCCTGGTCTTTCATTGTTATCAATAAATGGTAAGGGAATCAGTTTGGCTTTTTTGTCAGCATAACGAAAACTGACCGGTTCTGTATATAAACGCTTGCCACCTTTTGGCGGGGCTTCATTATTTTTTACCTGGATATCGGTATAAGGCCATTGAATACCACGGCTTTTCTCGATTAATTCATGATCCATCCCAGAGATATCCGCCAATCTCCCCCTGGAGATTTTGGTCATTTCAAGAAAAACATCTGCTGCTTTTTCAGGAAAAGTCAGTTTGTCGTCGTGGTTAAACCGTTTTGCCATCTGATTAAAAATCCATAAATCGGCTTTTGCTTCACCCGGTGGGGTAGTTACTGGTTTAATCACGTTTATGCGTCGTTCTGTATTGGTCATCACACCCTCTTTTTCAGCCCAGGTTCCGGCAGGCAGAAAAATATTGGCATACTGGGCGCTTTCACTGTCTTCATAGCAGTCCTGCACAATACAGAATTCCAGTTTTTCCATGGCTTTTCGCACTCGTGCAGAATTTGGTAACGATGATAGCGGGTTGGTTGCAACCAGCCACATGCCTTTAATCTGCCCGGTCTCAACGGCATGATAAATATCGGTCTGAAACATACCACGTTGCGTCGGCAGAAAGTCCACGTCAATATTCCAGAAGTCGGCAATTTCTTTCCGATCCTGCGTATTTTCCAGTACCCGATAGTTTGGCAGGCCCGAACAGGACGACCATTCGCGGGTTCCCATGGCATTACACTGACCGGTAATGGACAAACTGGTGCCACCGGGTTTACCGATATTGCCGGTAATTAAGGCCAGATTATTAATCCCAACCACGCCATCGGAGCCATGTGTGGACTGATTAATGCCCATGGTCCAGATTTGCATCGCCGCCGGTGCGTTGGCAAACAGGCGAGCCACAACACGGATGGTATCTTCATCAATACCACAAATTTTCGCCGCTGTGGTTGGATCATATTTAGCGACTTCTTCCCTTAGTTCATTAATGCCATTGGTATTTTTTTCAATGTAGTCATCATCCTGTAAATTTTCGGCAAAGATAACGTGCATCAGGGCATTTTGTAATACCACATCGGTTCCCGGTGTAATTGGCAGGTGAATATCGGCATTCTGCGCCAGCATGGTCACACGTGGGTCAACCACTACCAACGGGAAATTTCTATTTTCCTGCGCGTTTTTCATCCGCCAGTAAATAATTGGGTGCTGCTCAGGTAAGTTTGAACCCCAGGCAATTAAGCAGTCGGTAAATTCGAAATCTTCATAACAGCCCGGTGGCCCATCCGAACCAAATGAGCGTTTGTATCCAGAAACGGCAGATGCCATGCATAAAGTTGTATTGCCGTCGTAATTATTGGTGCCGATTAAACCACGTGTTAACTTGCCCAGCGTATAAAATTCTTCCGTCATCATCTGTCCGGTAGAAATAACGGCAAAGGCATCACGTCCGTATTTCTCCTGTATCGATTTAATGCCCGTATACGATTCATCCAATACGCTATCCCAGCCTGTATTTTCCCATTTTTCATGCCAGTGATCACGGCGTTTGGGGCTTAAACCACGCCCGGCGGAATCAAATAACTCATGCTCAAAAATTCCTTTCAGACATAACTTGCCCCGATTTACATCGGCATCAGCCACGCCTCTGGATGACACCGGTTTACCCGCACTATTCAGACCAACCTCGATAGAACAACCGGTGGAGCAATACCCGCAGGTTGCATATTTCCATTCAACAATGCCCTTATCGGTGATTTTTATCGGGTTCTTTTTTTTGCGGCCAAATAACATAAATAATTTCTTCCTGATTACTGACTACTGACCATTGGCTACAGCATGGTCGCAATGGTGGTCTGGAAGATCGCTTTATGGATATCGCCCATACTCGCCATCCCCAGCAGTTGATCCCCTTCTGCTACCGGGATACGACGGAATTTGCGACCCACCATTACCGAGGCCGCCTGCAGAATATGCATGTCCGGTTTGATAGTAATTACCGTGGGTGTCATTACATCTTTTACGGTCAGATGAACAACGTTGCTATACTGAAGCATCTGTTCGTCATAATCGACGGTTGCCATGCTGCTCATTAAATCTTCCAGCCTGGGGAACATTCTTCCCAGCACATCACTTTCGGATACGGTTCCAACCAGCTTGCCGTTATCCACTACCGGAATGCCGCTATAACGATAAATACACATCAGTGATACCACTTCGCCGAGTTTTTTATCGGACGAAACCGTGCGCACATTGGTCGTCATAATATCTTTTACTTTCATTACCTTAACCTCGTTCTGTTACGTTACAGAAATTTATATACGGGACATAATCCGCCTGTACTATGACATAGAACAAGTTATAACGGAAAGCATCGCCGGTACTATTTTTTT